>ERZ827440.724-NODE-724-length-42588-cov-4.294242_pt1 | contig 42588 bp, 56 predicted proteins | sample MGYA00519774_ERZ827440 | MGnify/ENA primary metagenome ERZ827440 (study PRJEB31778, sample SAMEA3449302) | human gut metagenome | biome: human gut; feature: human-associated habitat; material: faeces | place: United Kingdom | collected 2010/2012 ... | reverse complement strand
CTTCGAAATGCCATCTCCGCAGTCCTTGAAACGCTCCGTAGTCCAACAGCCACCGTCGCGCAAAAGTACGAATCCGCCATGTCCATCATCGACCGCTGCTCGTTCGACAAATCCCAGATGCTCCTCGCAATCTCTTATAAATTCATTTTCTGATACTCTTGATCGTAGCAAGATGGAGTATGGCCCACCATACTCCATCTTGCTATAATAATTGAAATCACTTTCTCAGCACAATCCCATGATAATACCCAGCCATTTTTTCTTCCGGCCCTCCGGCGTCCTTGTCCATGAGAAACGCTTTTGCCAGATCTGCATAGAACTCCGGTCGGTCTAGGCCATACTTTGCAGCTACACCGTAGTAGTCCGAGTACATCATGTTCATTGCCGCCCACCAGGTGTAAGGCTTCACATTGACGCCTGTGATATTGGCCACGGCGTCCGTCTGCTCCATTGTCCAGTGCGCGCCGGTCGTGCCGTCCTCATTTTCCATCTTTGCAGTCCAGCGCTTGGCGTCAGTTGCCGAGAGTTCCTCGGAAGTTCCGTGTCCGTCTATCTCTCGCAGCTTGCAGCACAGCTCAGCAAGTGCCGTTGCCTGTGCCACTGTGTTCATGTTGACCGGGCAGTGCTCCATCTCGTGGAGCGCGTCATGGAGCTTCTGCCGATAGCTTTGCAGTCCCATTGTCCACCTCCTACGCCGTCGGCGACGTGCCGTTGATGCTGTCCAGATCGTTGTTCGGCGTGCAGCACGGCTTCCCCAACAGGCGGAACACACCGCCTGTTGGCGTGGTCTCCACCACAGCGGAATACCGTGTCCGTGTCCGCAGGCCGCAGGCCGTCAGCTGCTTGCAGTTGCAGCGCGTCAGCGGATATTGCACGGTTCCAGTGCCGATAGTCACGACGACCGGCGCCCCGATGATGGCCGTTGTCGGGATCTTCTGCGCGATCACGATGCAGTATTTCTCGCCGTTGTTATAGCTTCCCGCCGGGAGGTTGACCGTCAGTACACCGCTCGCGTATGTCACATCGGTGGAAATCACAAGATGCGGGCAGAGTTTGCAGATCGGTTTACAATCCATAATCATTTCTCCTTTCATAGTCCAAGAGGGCGGTTTCCCGCCCTCCGATTTCTCACGGTCAAGCCGGAATCACATGCAGCCGCAGCCGCTGTTGCCGTTGCAGAACGGAGACGGCCCCGCGTTGTAGGAGTAGCCGGTCGGATACCGCACAACGCCGTTGAGCTGTTCCTTGATATAGAGCTGGTTGTTTGCCTGCTCCAGCTGCGAGATGCGCTCTTCCAGACGGCCTTTTTCGAGGGCTGCGAACTTGGCGTCAATGTTCGCGTTCACGCCGTCGATGGCTCGCTGCGTTGTGCAGCAGCACTCCGCAAGCTGACGCTGGATGTCATTGCCGGTCTGCATCACGGTCATGTTGGTGCCGTTCTGCGCGAGGGCGACCTCCTTGCCGAGCTGGCCGATGTTGCCCTGTACATCATAGCCGAGGTTACAAATGCCGTTGCCGATGTTCGTGAGCCGGTCGTTGATCTGCCCGAACTGCTGCCCGAACAGGATCTCTTGCTGGCTGGCTGCCGTGGCGTACTGGCCGAAGTCGCTCTGGCGGTTCATGCCCCAGCCGCCGCCCATGAAGACGAACAGGAACAGGATGATGATCCACCACGCGCCGCCACCCCAGCCGTCACCATCAGAGCCAGTAACGGCCTTGATGTCGGCAGGACTCATGTTTTCCATCATTGTCATATCTCCCTTCGTAATTTTTTATCATAAACCGTTGCGCACCCGGCTTATTTCAGAAATTGAGCAAACGCCTGTGCCTGCTGCTGGAGCTGCTCGAATTGCTGCTGGCTCATCCGTCCGCTCTGCAAAAGCTCCTGCACCCGTTGCTTCGCGCCCTCCGGCGTGATGGAGCGGCGGAATTTGTTGAACTCTTGCAGCATTGCAAGCGGGTTACTCGGCCGTTGCGGGCTCTGGCTTCCGCTTGGACTTTGGGTCAGCATCTTGTTTAGTAACGGATTCACGGATCAACGCCTCCAATCTGTTCAATCGTTCTTCAAGCTCGTTCGCATCCAGCGGTTTAGGCCGTTGCAGCGGGCGAAGCTCATACGCCGCCACGCTGGGGAATCCGCCGCCGTCCGTTGTTTTCATGTAGACCACTGGCTGTTCCTGATCGAGCAGCAGGATCGAACTGTTCGGCCCCATGCGGAACGCATCCGCGCCGCCCCAGCCATTTACCTGAGTGATGCTCATGCGCTGCGCGCTCATCTGGCCGAAATCATACATCATATCACCTCCGCTTTCTGATTCCAGTATGACAGTTTTCCGGATTCCTTGGGACGCATGAATGACGCATTTCTGACGCAAATAAAACCGCCCCGACAGGATCACTCCTGCCGGGGCGTTTGTTTTGCTCAATATCTAGTGTGCATCATTTAGTTTTTATCATCTGCAGCTTCGCTGCCGTGTGCCGCGCTCGTGCGTAGATCTGCGGCAGTCTGCGGGTGATCGTGCTCCGCGCCATGTCCAGCTCCACCGCGACGTCAATCTGCGGTGTCTTGTCCATGACATAGCGCCGGACGATCTCCGCGTCCTGCTCACTGTAGCCTGCCTGTGCTATGATCTGCTCCCACTCGCCTTGCAGCAGGCCGGTCAAATCGTCCGGAATCCGCACCCTCGCGCTGATCATCACCACCTCCAATCCGGGTGGCGCGGCACACGGGGCTCTACTGCTTATGATTCAGGATCGGGACATTGCCCTTGTTGGACACGTCCAGATCGAGCGCCTTTGCGATGTCGCGGATCTTGATGTAGTTCGTACCGTCCTTCAAAATCCGTTCGACCTCGATCTCCTTGCCGTCGACGATCATCTTTGCTTTCGTGACCACTTCGTCCACCTCCTCCAAGAGCTTCTTAAAGTCCGCCCATTTCTTTTCGTCAATCAGCGGCAGCGGACACAGCTTCATCGAAATGTCATAGTGCCGGATCGCGGCCTGCACGTTCGGCAGCTGCTTCAGCAGCATCTGATAGAGCCGTGCAGCGTTGCGCATCGTCGCCTCCGGGATGTAGTACTTTCCAGAAGCGTCCGTGTGGCTCACCATCTCGATACTGACGGTGTTGTAGTTGCCGTACACCTTGCCGAATTTGCCGCTCCTGCCGTCACCAACCGCCCACGCCACCACGTCCAGCGGCACACACTGGTAAACGGTATCGCCCTCGTCGACCACGAAATGTGCCGAAGCAGCGCGTCCATCGCTGCCGTTTGCAAAATACCGCGCGTTCCCGAGCGCCGTTGCATGCTGGCCAGTGTTTGCCGTGTAGTGGAACACAATGGCCCGGATAGCCGAGAGCGTACGCCGGCCGCCCACTCTCGTTGCCCGGATGGTATCGTTAATTTTCAGTGCCATCGCCGTCACCCTTCGCATCCATCGCGTCCTGCGCCTTCTGGCTCTGCGTCCCGAAATAGAACGTGATGACCATCAGGAAGATTGTCAGGAAATCCTTGCCCGTGATGTCGCCCCGGAGCGCCAGCACCGTGAACACCACCGTCAGCAGCAGCGTCACCAGCGACTTCACGCTCAGCAGATTCGACAGCCGTTTCATAATTTTGTCCATGTTATGTACTCCCTTCGTCGTCCGATTTTTTTGCAAATACTCTCTTTGCAAGGAGCATCAGCAGCTCCCCGCCAAACGCCGCTACGGCGAAGGTCAGGATGTCGGAAAGGTCTATGTCCCTGTCCATCACCAGTGCTGCGGTTTTGACCATCGCCGCCCAGAGCAGGACGCCAAACAGCACCCAGATGCAGAAATACACCAGCTGCCGTGCCATCTTCCCCTTCGTCAGGCGGCTTTTCCGGATGCGCCTCATACAATCCCCGCATGAGCCAGCGCAAAGCCGACCAGCGCCCCCACAATGGCCGTGAGGACTGCCTTGACCAGCGCCTCCCATTTCCCGCCAGGAATGGCCTTGAGGCTCTTCACATCATCCTTGATCTCGCTGACATTTGCCTCGATCGTCTCCTGCTTCGTCGCCAGCACCTCTACCGAGGTCGCCAGCTGATGCAGGGCCCGGTTGTCCTCCTCTAAGTCGTTGATGCGGTGCGTGTTGCTCTTGGATCGCTGGTCGATCTCCACGATCTTTGCCTGAATCCCATCGTCCATCTCATGTCTCCTTTACTTCCGTAAAATACAATCCCACCAGCTCATGAGGCAGGAACTGAAGCGTCACCTTGCCGCCCGGCTGCTCGCCCGTCCGTTCGCAGCGGTAGAGCTTGCCGTCCTCCGGGTCTGTGTAGTAAAGTCCGTAGGTGTACTCCATGCCTTTTGCGGCGGGGATGGGGTCGTCCTGTGTGCCCGCGTGGGTCTCGTCGATGATGGTAAACAGCGCCGGGACTTTGTCCGGCTCCCAGCCCTCCTGTGTCGTGTGGGCCTGTGTCACGCGATAGAGCCTGTCTGCATAGGTCAGCCGGTCGTTGACCTCCACGGCCATTCCTGCCGCCCAGCGGTCATACAGCTCCTTTGCCTTCACGGCGTCCGCATCCGTCAGACTGGCTGAAGCCTTGACGATATAGGGCCGTAGTGCTCTGGCCCTTTCTGTGTAGGTCATTATTATTCCGCCTCCCCAAGTAAAATTTTCGCCGCCAGTTCCGCGTCGGCTTTCTCCGCTCGTAGCGTTTCCGTCTCTGTCGGCTTGCCCATCACGCACGTCACTGTGCCATCGCGGTTATCTGTGATGCTCCCGGCGACCGAATAATCCGAGTTGTCAAAGGTCTGCGTCTCGGTTTTCGTTTCACCCGTGGGTTGACCCTTGTCATCAAGAACTGGGTAGGTGTTGACCTGCTTAATACTCCACGCGAGGCCGTCCACAAACAACCCGACTGCTGTCTCGTGCGTCATTTCCAGCGTGATAGCCTTCGTGTCGCGCCTGTCCCATTTGGGATTCTGCAATACCCCGCTGATTTCAGCCGGGTATTCCACTTCATGAATAATAATGGATGTACTCATTTGTTCATCTCCTTTATACTCTTGTGCCGTTGGCCTCCAACCAAGTCAAAAGATCGCCTGTCGGCTCTTCATCAAATGTGATCGTCCTATACACTGGTTGACTCCAGCCAGACACATACGGCTGAATATTGTTTTTGCCATCCTCCAGAAAGTATACCAAAATCGGGTCTATTCCGGGAGACAGCTGAATCCCGCTGAAACGCCTTCCGTTAGATGTAAAACTGACTGTCGCGTTGAAATATGTATTGACAATCGTCGCATTCAGATACCATGTCAGACTCTCTGCAAACGAAATATCATATCCCGTTCCACCGACTAATGTTCGCCCTTTCTTCAAGGTATAAGCCGTTCCGCCCACAAGACATTTTCCAGCTTTCACATCATACCCTGTCCCATCAATCAGGGTCTTGTTTGCGCCCTTGATCTCCGGCCCCGCTGTAAACGTCCCGGAACCGGCATTCTGATAAAACGTGCTGTTCACGTCATCCCAAAGGCCAATCACACCGGATGAGTTTTTACAGGGGATAAAATTGCGAACGAGCACACCGGCCTTTTTGATGGTACACCCATAAAGCTTCGCTGTGACCGCACCAGACCGCCATGTATTTCTCGCCGCACCGCAGCTGAAAAGGCCCAGTTTTACATTCGGGAGGTTTTCGTTTGACCAGTTGTGCGAAAAGACTTGCGTGTTGTTTACGTACAGCGTTTCTGTCACATTGGCGAATACGACTCGCACCTTATCACGGGTTCCGTATGCCGTTGTATTGCTCGTCAAAAACAGGCCGTAGCCAGACGTTCCGATGCCAACTTGCATATATCCGTCTGCACCGACATAACATGCAGAACTCGGCGCGGTTGGTGTCCATTCAAATGTCATCTCAAATGAATCCGATTTCTCGACTAGAAGCCCAGTGTCGATCTTCTGTGTCCCTGAACTTTGTATATATTCGAGCTGCTTATATCCACTTGGTAAACTCATACCCTCACCGCCTTAACCATATTGCCACGCAATACAGCCGTTGACACTCGGCGTTGTCTCGCTCGAAAACAGAGCTTCGCCCCGCGCCATGTACGTCGTGTAGTTGCTGTCAGACGCATTGACATTCGTCGTGCGGTTCAATTTGGTGTTCATATCGTTCGAGATATAGAGCTTGAACGCAGCCGTTTCACCCCCGCTTACACCAAGCCTAAAAGAGTCGTAGTAGATTATAAATTCAAACCAATCAGCGACTCTATCGAAGTCCGACACTGGGAACATTTTTTTGCGTCCGGCGCGGCCAGAGACGTGAATAAACACTGCCTTTCCAGCTGAATATGCGCTCAAAACATCAGCATAGGTAAACGAATATGTCAAGTCATACGTTCCGGCTTTCAAGTTGTTATAGTCAACAGAAGCACTTGCATCAAAAATAACGACCTCATTCGGGTGTACGTGATCACCCCGAGCATAGGCGCTTTCCGAACCAGCCGAAGCCGTCCCCGGCGCTTTCGGAGTGGTGGAAGAAGCACTCGGCACACCGACCAGCTCCGCTGCCGCCTGCGCGATCTCGCTCTTGTCCGCAGCGGTGAAATAATCCGTCCCCTTCACCGGCGTGTGACCGGCGGGGCCTTGCGGGCCGGTCGCGCCGGGTTCTCCCTTCGCGCCCTGTTCGCCCTTTGGCCCCTGCGGCCCCTCCGGGCCAGTCGCGCCTGCCGCGCCTGTTTCACCTTTCTCGCCTGTTTCACCTTTTGCGCCGGGGTCTCCCTGCGGCCCCTGTGCGCCCTGTGGGCCTTTGATGTTCACCGAGGCCGGGTTGTCCTTTCCTCCGTCGTTCGTCCAGCTGAGCGTCCCGTCCGCTGATACGGACGGCGTGAACGTCGTGCCCGTCGCGCCGGGCGCGCCAGCCGCGCCGGGGCTTCCGTCTTTACCCGGTTCTCCCTGTGCGCCGGTGTCTCCCTTTTCACCTTTCGCACCAGCGTCACCTTTCACGCCCTGTGGCCCTCGCAGACTGCCGGAGGAGTAGTGCGCGCCGGACGTCAAATTGACGGTCATAATGTCGTCGTCAAACGTCACATTCGCCACGCCGACGCCGGTGTCGCCCTTCGCGCCTTGCAGCGGGCCGTTGTTTTTCCAGCTCTTGCTCACGCTATCGTAGATGTAGATGTCGTAGGGTTCCGCCGTGCCGACGCCGTAGGCCATACCAGCCTCCGGGTTCGCCACCGCAGCGCTCAGTGCCGCCGCGTTCGCGTAGTAGCCGAGCACCTTAAAGCCGGAACCGGTGTCACCCTTCGGCCCCTGCGGCCCTCTCGGCCCCGTCTCACCCTGTGGGCCTGTCGCGCCTTGCGGGCCGGGCGCGCCCGTCGCGCCAGTTTCGCCCTTTTCTCCTTGCTTGCCCTGAATACCCTGAACGCCCTGCTCGCCCTGTTCGCCCCGAATTCCTTGGATGCCTTGTTCGCCCTGGTCTCCCTTGTCGCCCTTGGCTCCGCGTGATGGTTTCCCGGTATCGGTTGTCCCGAAATACCAGTTCCCATTCGCGCCGATCGTCGGCGTCATTCCGTCCGTGCCAGGGTCTCACTTGGCTCCTGTGTCGCCCTTTTCGCCTTTCTCGCCGCGCTCACCTTGCAGTCCTTGCGCTCCCTGCTCTCCTTGCGCGCCGGTCGCGCCGGTTTCGCCTTTGTCTCCTTTGTCCCCTTTTTCGCCCTTTGCGCCCGTTGCGCCAGTGTCTCCCTTGGCCCCAGTGTCGCCCTTCTCGCCTTTCGCGCCAGTGTCTCCCTTCGGCCCCTGCGGCCCCATGACGGAACCCATATCCAGCTCTTTTCCGTCCGTCAGCGTAAAGATCAGATGGCCGTCCGCCTTGCGGACTTCAATGCCCTTCACGCCGCGCGAGGTCTGCCCGCTCAATGTGACCAAAATACTGTTCGGAATTTCAACCTTCACTGTCTCACCTCATTCCACCCGGACTTTGTTGTCCCGCGCCAGCGTCGTCCGGTCTCCGTGCGAAAATTCCACGTCGTAGGTGTATCTGCCCTTCGGGAACTTCGCGCTGATCTCCGCGTCGACCACAAGCGTCACCTGATTGTTCGCGACGTTCGAAAACGTCTTGCTCCAAACCTCCGCCCGCGTGTCGTCGCGGAACGTGATCTTCACCGTGTCCGTCGCCCCAATGTCCACGGCCGCTCCGTCCTGATCGACAAGATCCGCCTGAATGACGACGCTGAATGTATCTCCGGCATACCAACACAGCACGCCGTTCGAGATTCGCGGGCTTGCGTATGCTCCCAGAATTGGAATTCCCATTTTCATCAACTCCTTTCCCTCAGTGTAACAGCTCCACCCAGCAGATTCACCCCACGCAGCACTTGACGGCTCCGCCCTCCGCGCGCTATACTGTTCTTATCTCAAACAGGAGGGCCACAATATGCTGAATGCACAAGACCGCAAGGACATTGCCGAACTCATGCACGTCATCGTCGAGAGCGAGATCACCCCGAAGTTCAATCTGCTCGTCGAAGGCCAACAGACTCTGCTTGAAACGCTCGCCCCGAAAAGCCGCGTGGAAGAGCTGGAAGAAGAGGTCGATTTTCTGAAATCCATTATCAAGCTGCACAGCGAGCAGATCGCTGAACTAAAAAAAGCCCAGTAAAAGTTTGATAAAAAACCGGAGCGGTCATCCCGCCCCGGTCTTTTGTTACTTGTACGGATTGTTTTCTTCCTTCCAGTCCTTGTTGCAGCTTCGCCAGATGGCCGCTTTCTCTGCCTTCGGAATGTCCAACTGATCGAGCGCCGCGTTCACCCGCTCCTGCGACACGCTCTGCGTCCCGTATGCGCCGAAGTACGCCTTTCGGAACGCGACATAGTCCGAATGGGAAACGCCCTGCTCTTCCAGTGCATCCATCTTCCCGCGCTCCGTATCGTCGGCCAGCGCATTATAATAATACGCCGTCTTCCCTTCCTCCGGCAGATCGTAGGCGAACAGCATCGTGAGCTTCGCCTCCTTGCTATCCAGCTTCTTCATCGCTCCGACGAAGGTATAGCTGTCCCGCTGATCCGCTCCGGCTGCTGTCATCTCCTGATAGGCCGCCGTCTCCTTCGCGCTCAGATTCTTGAATCCGCTTTCAATCCATCCCTGCGCTTCCTCCGTCGCCGTCTTGCCAAAGAGCAGCGCCTGCGCCAGATTCTTCGCCATCTCGCCCGGCTTGTCATTGTAGATCGGATATTGCAGGATGTCGCGTCCCTCGTTGTCCGCCTTGTAGCTGCCGCCCTGCATGACGGCCTGCGCGCCCTGTGCCATCTTCTTGATCTGCCCGCCGCCGAATGGCAGCGCCAGATAGGCCGCCGGGTTTGCCAGCTCGTTCACCACCGTCTGCACTTTCTTCTTCGGGGCAATGTCCTCGTTGCTGGCAAGCAATGCCTTTTCGATGTTTCCGATGTTCGGAATGGCCGACGAAACCGCAATGCGTCCGCTGTCGATCTCCAATCCCCACTTCTCATCCAGTCCAAGCACCGTGAGCATCTGCGTCCCCGGCAGTTCGCTGACGAGGTTTCCGCCGAGATTTTTGATCGCCTGATATGTCCCCGGCTTCTCCTTCGTGAACTCCCACCGGCCCGAGAGCGCCGACTGCACCGTGTTCGGCAGCTGATACCCTGTGAAGTCACCCACGCTGTCATTGAGGATGTCCAGCGGATCGAGCGCCGCGCGTCTGCCCACGATGGCCTCATAGACCTCATTGTAGAGCCACGCGCCGATCAAAAACTTAAAGAGCGCCTTTGCCAGCTGCGCCACGCCCTTCTTCCGCTCCTGCGGGAGCATGTCCTTAAAGATCCAGCTCAGTTCGTTGTTTACCTCCAACTGGAACTGCGTAAAGAGCTTGATGATCGGATTTCGCGCCGAGTAGATCGTCGGCGTCGCGCCTTTGCTGCGGTCTGCCATGATGTTTGCCGCGAACTGGTCTGCCTCCTGCATCGCGTTCACCTCGCTCATGCCAAGCCGGAGGTTTTGCAGATACCGTGCCCGGACGACGCTTCCGGTCGTGAATCCGTCGACGGCTTCCATCAAAAATGCTGCCTTTTCCGAAACCTTGTCCATGGTCGACATCGCGAGCCGCCCATATCCGCTGCGGTTGTGGATGAAGGTTGAAGCCGCGTCCAGCCCGTCCGCCGTTTTGTAGTTTTGCAGCGTCTGCCACATCCCGTGCAGCATATCCGCCGATGACACCTGGCTCCATGCCTGCGTCAGCGGAATGAAGTTCGTCAGCGCCGAGCCGATGTTCGCCCCCACCATGTTTGCGCCCACGCGGGATTCAAAGGCTTTGCAGACGTTGTAGAATTTCCGCCCCAGCATCTTCTCCATGCCGCGGTCGAGCCGCGACTTCTTCCCGGCAAGCAGATTCGTGTACTCGTCCAGCTCCGCCACGAAGTTTGAGAGTGCAAACGGCGCGTCCTTCATCGCTTGCGCCACCCGCTCGTTTGCTTCATCCGGCGTCAGCGTCGGGTCTTGCAGGATTTTGTCGATCTGTTTCCGCACGCCCTCGTCGCTCGCGCGGTAGCGGATCTGTGTGGCCAGCGCCCTGAGCCGCTGAATATCGCCCGTGTGGTAGATGACGTCCGAAGCGACTTCAATGTACCGGTCGAAGCCTTGCAGCGCGTCGTAGGCCGTCGCATAGCCGAGCCGCTGCTGGATGTTCGCCATATACCGGATTCCGGGTCGGAAGGTCTGCGTCAGGCCGTTGATCGTCGCGGGCAGCGGCGTCACCTCGTCCGTAATGCCGAGCTGCCGCCCGAACTTCGTCAGCAGGCTCCCGTCCTTGTCGTTTTCCTGAAAATGTGGGAAATATCCCTGCATATAATCGACCGGCTCATATCCGTTTTCCATCCGCACGCGGTTCATGTCCTGATAGAGCTGATCATAGATGCTTCTGAATTCCTTCACGGCCTGTTCGATCTTCGCGTAGTCCAGCTTCGGGTTTTCCTCGCGGAATTTTTGAATTGCCGCGTTCCATTCCTCGTAGCCAAATCCGCCGCGCTGCTTCACGCGCGGATGCTCCGCCAGATACTTCCGGTTAAACTCCGCTTCCCCGAGCCACTGCACCGCGTAGCTCTCCGAAACCAGATTCCCCTTCTCCACCTTCCGGCTGAGATTCAATGCTTTGATCCTGTCCTGCAAGCCGACGACGTAGCTCTTTCGGTCGCTCTCGTTCTTGTGTACCGGGTGGAAATACTCGTTGTTGAACGTCTCGGCCTTCTCATCCGCAACCTTGCCTTTTTTTGCAATGTCCCGGATGTTCCGTTCCATGGTCTCGCGCATATACGCAAGGCCGCTCCCCTTGTCTACCCACTTCTCGGCTTCCGCCGCGTTCAGCGCGTTCTCCGCCTGATCGCGCAGTCCCTGCTTGCGCGTGTTGTTCCATGCTTTCAGCCGCAGCGCCAGCAGATCGTAGTCCGCTTTCGCTTCGTAGGTTTTCAGGATCGCTTCCGCGTTCTCCCGGTTCTGTACCGCTTCCGGCGTCGTGTCTCCACGCAGCAGCATATTCACGACCTTCTGGTCTGCATCTGTCAGCAAATACCGGCTCTGCACCTTCTGAAATTTCTTCTTCTCGGCCTTGACCTCCTTGGCAAGCTCCATGGCTTCCTCTGCCGTCTGCGGCACGCCCAGCTTCTCCTTCTTGCGCTCCTGCGCTTCCTGATAGCGTTTCGCAATGCGGATTCCTTCCGCAAGTCGCTGCACGGATTCATCAAAGTCATTCCGCGCCCACGTCTTGAAGCTCTCCGCCTGTGCGCCGAACGCTTCGTTCAGCGTCTTTTCGCGCTTCCGGATGCTCTGCGCCACCTCATAGAGCTGCAAGAGCTGGTCGCTCGGCGCGGTGATGCTCGCCGGGAACAGCTCCGGCGCCATGTCCCGCATCTCCTGATAGAACGTGTCGACCGGCAATCCATCGCTGGAAAGGCGCAGGGTGCCCATGGTCTGCTTGCGGAACAGGTTGAAGTCCGCAATGTCCGCCCGGTCTTTCGCCGAGATGAAAAGCTTCTGCGTGCGGATTTTCTCGCGCACATCCTTGTACTGCTCATAGTATTCCGTGTCGGCCTCGCGCCCGGCGTCCCATGCCTGTTCAAAGAGCTGATTCATCTTTGCGCTGTCCATTTCGCCGCCGCGCAGTACGTCATAGATGATCTCGTCGGCGATTGGCCGCAGCGTCTCGCGCTTTGCCGTCTCCGGTACGCTCAGATTGTCTGCCAGCCGTCGCACCAGTGTGTTTTCCGTCCGCGTCACATATTCTGCCGCTCGCTCCGGCAGTGCATCCCGGAACCGCTGCTGTGCCGCCGTAAACTTCACCTGACCGGCATAGTCTCCCTTTGGATTCCGCTGCTGCTCAAAGTGCCGAAGCACATCTTCCGAAAGAATACTTTGGTGCGTGCTGTTGACAGTCTTCAAAAAATCTGCTACACTAATTTTGGCAGCCTTGATAGAGCGAATGCTCTGGGACTTCGTGTCCGCCTGGCTGCTATTTTTTTGTCTTCCGCTGACCGCGTGCAGCATGTCATAGGTTTCAATTCCGGCCACGCGGCCTGTTTTCTGCTCCACTGTTACGACTGCGGCGAACTCCCGTCCGCGGCTGTCCGTCGCATACGCAGCCATCGCATAAGTGCCGGTAACGTCCTTCGCCTTGTTTTTCAATGCATTGATCGGAATTGCATTTTCGACGATATCTCCGATCACCGATCCAAGCCGCGCATTGGTCAGCAGGCGATTCTGCGCGCCATTCAAGCCGTGCCGGATGCTGTTTGCCGTTACCATCAGGTTTTTCCCGGTATACCGATTGCGCACAAACACTTTCCCGTCCCGTTCCGTACCCACGGCGCGGGCGTTTTTCATGCCCTGCTGCACGGCCTTCGCCGTGTCGACACGGTTGTTCTCGCCGCGCACTGCATCGACCTCCGGCAGCGTCGTCACATTCATGTCCGGCTGCGCCGTCAGAAAATCGTAGGTATAGGCCGTACCATCTTCCGCGAGGTTGATTCCCTTGTACGCCTCGTTCGTCTGGTCTGCGGCCGAGTATGCCGGCGGTGCCCTCGCGCTGCCGGACTTCTTCGTCCACTGCCCGGCCTCCATCGTCACCTCGGCGCGGATGTTGTTCGTGCCGTAGGCCGTGCGGTTGATTCCGGCATAGGCGTCCGCTACGATTTCCTCAACGTAGGCGTCCGTGTTGTCTCCGTAGATCGCGTTGTAGGCGTCGATGTAGCTGTCGATCTGCGCCGCGCTGATCTTGCCCTCGGCCACCAGCCGCTTGCGGATGCGCTGCGCCATCTCAGCGTTGCGCTGTGCAATGATGTGATACCCTTCGTGCTTGGCAAGCTGCGTCGCGGAATATTCCTCGCTGTCCAGCCGCACCAGCACTGTACCATCGGCCAGCGTCACGCCGTCCGCGCGGAACGTCCGCCCGTCGGCCGTGGTTTCCAGCTGCCCGACGACGAATTGATAGCGCTTGATTCCTGCCGTGCGGAAAAATTCTGCCGCCTTCTTCGCGTCCTCGTTTTTCAAAATCTCCGCCCGCGGCATCACGCGCACCGTGTTCTCGCTGCCGCCCTCGCCGATCAGATTCGCGTTCGTTACTTGAGGCCAAGTTCCTGATAGATTTTTTGCCTGATCCGCTCTTTCTCGTCCTCGGCGGGCGCTTTCGCTTCGCCCTCCTGCTGCTTGCTCCACTCGCTGAGCTTGCTCTCCGGCACGCGCACCAGCATTCCGTTTTTGTCCTTCAGCAGATACGTTCTTTCCATTGTTTCCTCCTTGACGTTCGGCCTGTACCACTTCGCCAAATGGCACGCCTTTCAGGTTGACATTTTTGCCATCATAGGATATACTACCAATAGAACCATTTCGCAGAAGCGGCTGGGACGCTATTGTAAGCCCAGTTTGGCGAAGAAGCGGAATGGTTCTTTTTTGATCTGCATACAAAACCTCGCTGCTTTGAATGAAGCTGGCGGGGTTCTTTTTTGTGTACGCGCTGTTGACCTTCTGCATATCGCTGAGCAGGAATCCGCCCTCCGTTGCCCGCAAATCGAGTACCGCCATCATCGGCTGTCCATTCTGCGCCTTCACGCTGCCGAACAGCACCAGACGGCTGTTGTCTCCGCGCCCGGTCTTGCTTTTCAGAATCAGCACCGGGTCTTCCAGAATCTCCGGGATGCGCTCCACCTCCCGCAGCGTGATCTCCGGGTGCTCTTTCAGAATGGTCTTGATCTTGTCGCCGTTCATGTAGATGTCGCTCTCCACCGCGCCCAGCCCCTGCAGCGTCGCGCCGGTCGTGCCAAGTTCGAACGACGCGCCCTCCGGCTTTCCATCCAGGTTCCACTGGCGCAGTTTTTGCCGGTAATCCTTCGAAATGGAATACTGCGCTGCGCCGCTCTGCTGTGCCGCTTTTCGTCCTGCCGCCCATGCCGCCGTCGCCACATCCCGGTTCATCCCGACCGCCGCGCCGACCGTCCACTCCTTCGATACGCCCATCTGTCCCCGCTCGTATGCCTTCTGGAATTTCGCGGCATACTCTTCCAAGGAGAGATCTGTCGTGTTGCCGTTTACAAAATACGCCGCTGTCAGATCGTCATAGCCGTTCTTCTGCACCTGTCGTTCCAGATAGGCATTGTCCGCCGCAGCCGCTGCTTTGTCCATCTCCGCCTCGGCCTGCGCGGTCTGCTGCCCGGCATACTGCTCCGGGTCGATCTCGGCCCATCCTTCGCCCACATCCAGCAAGCTTCCGTCCTCGTCGTATAGATCGACGCCTTGGCTCTGCTGGTTCTGCTGCCGCTGCACCTGTTCTTGCTCTGTCTGCGGCTGCTCCACGCTCTGCTCGGCGTTTTTGAAGTTCTGGTATGTCTGGTTCTCCTGCGTCTGATCTCCGCTCTGCGCGTCCTCCGCGGCGTCACGCTGTTCTTTTACGTACTCGCGCAGCACACCGGCCACGTCCTTCTGCGTCGGCTCTCCACCTCGCATCAGATCGCCCTGCAAGGCTGCCGCGCGGTCGAAAGCCGCTCCTTTGCCCTGTGCCAGCCCGAGGTCGATCACATCCTGCACCTCGCCGCGCTGGATGGCCTGTGCCGCCGTCCACTGGATGTTCGCCTCAGACGCGCCCTTGCCAAGCGCCGCGTATGTACCGGACATCGCCCAGCCGGAAAGGCCGCCCGCGAGGAACGAAAGGCCATCTTCCTCTGCGAAATCCTTCACCATTGCGGCCATCGCGTCCCGCTCGCTCATTCCCTTCGCAAGATAGGCGCGGTACGCCATTTCCACTTCGCCGCGCCCGCGCTTCGCGGTCACGTCATAGATGCGGTTGAGCCAGTTGCTTGCAATTTCCTCTGCGCCCTCCGAAGCGAACGCCCGGATGACCTTACGCCATGCCGCCTTGCCGGACAGCATCGTCTCAATGATGTCGCCCACGGAATATTTTTCTGTGATGCCCTCGATTGCACCCTCGACAATACCGTCGATCAGCGCATCGACGTTGCTTTTGCCGTTCTGGATTCCCTCATAAACGGAATCCGCTGCGACCTGAGACCCCATCACGAAGTTCATCGTATTCGCCACGGCGCCCTGTGCCGCCGCGCCGGTTCCTAACCCAGCCGCGCCGACCAAGCCAATCGACGCCGCCATATTGACTGCGCTGTCGAGCGCGCTGGTTCCCGCCTGGTAGAGAAACTGTCCGACGTTTCCCATGCCCTCCATGACGCCGCTTCGGATGTTTCCCGACACGCGGCTCGCATTATACAGCGGACTGTAAATATTCGTCGGCATATCCGCGTTCTGATACCCGCCTAACCCCTTCGGCAGCACGCCGCGCAGCGATTCGATATTGCCCAGCGCCTTTGCCGGAGCCATCAGCGCAGACGCCGCCGTTGAAATGTACGGATGCTCCTGCCCGAATTGATAGGACTGCTCCGCCTGTGTCATCGCGTTCTCATAGTCCTGCAGCCGCTGTTCGTATTCCGCGAGGCTTTTGATCTCATCCTCGCTATATCCCTTCGCCCGCAGATCGGCACGGGCCTCCATCTTCGAGAGCCCGCTCCCGCCGTTCTTTCTGGAATAGTCCCGCGTGTACATACCGCCCGCATTATATTCCCGCAGCAGCGCCTTCGTCTCGTCATCCAGCGGATCGATCGCCATGTGGCTGCGCTTCATCGCGCGTTCGCTTTGCAGCTGCATCTGCTCCTGCTGAAGCTGCGCAAGCCGGGCCTCCATATCGCTGATCCCTTCCAGTTTGCCCTGCTTGATCAGCTCTTTCCGCTCATTCTCCCGCCGCACGCCTTCCTCGGTCGCCGTCTCGGCTTCCGCCTGCCGCGTCCGGATCTGCTGCTCCAGCTCCTTGATCTGGCCGCCCAGCTCTTCCTCCCGCTCTTTCAGGACGCCGACATATTCATTGCCGTAAAGGCCTCGTTTGTAGTTTTCGTAGGAGCCGTACTGTTTGACCATCTCCGGCGTATGGTCGAACTGGTGCTTGGTGATCTGTTCTTCGCTCTCCACGTTCTGTACGGCCTGATTCTGATACTTGTTGTTTTCGGCGTTCGCGGCCTGTGCCGGGTCTCGATAGACTGTCGTGTTCAGAATCTTCTGCTCTGCCGGGGTCAGCGGTTTCCCGCTCATCTGTTTCTGCCGAAGCTCCTTCTGCTTGAGCGCGTATGTATAGTTCTGGTATGCCGTCTGCTTCGCCACCGTCGGCATGTTCGACTGCCCATACCCCCTCGCCACAGTCCCCATCGCGTCCGCCCGGCGCTCATAGCCCTGCGTCACCTGCCGCTGCGCCTGTTGCTGCATCGCCGCGCGGGCAGCCTTGTAGTTTTCAAAGGCTGTCCGGCGCCGATCCATTTCCTCGCCTCCGCGTGACAAGAAATCCGCTTCGTTCACGATGGCCGTCTGCGGTCTTTTTGTCTTCTTGTTCTGGTTCTTCTGCGCACCGTTCACAAAACTCTTTTCCGAAATGATCGCCATATCGTCGCTCCTTATTTTTTCCTTGTAGCCGCAGTCCCCGCCGTGCCCGTTCCGCTGTTGTAATAGTTCACGGCGTCATCGATTTTCTTGCCGGTCAGTTCGAAGATCCGGCGCGAAATGTCCGACCACTGCTGATGGCTCATCTGGCTTTGCGCGTTGACCGCCGTCTGATACGCCGCACTGAGATTTCCCTGTGCGATCTGCATCTCAATGGTCTTCTTCACGCCGCGATAGCTGGCATCCAGCATCGCCTTGTTGCTCTCGAAATCGCCGTACCCATTGATGAGTGTCCGATCCGTCAGTCCGGATGCGCTCCTGCCGGAGCCGCCGCCCGATCCGCCGCTCGCCCTGCTCTGCGCCGCGAGCTGCTGCAAGTAGGCGCTGTTCTCGTTCGCCGCCTTCTGCGACCAATAGCTGAGCTGGTCGCTCCACTGGTTGTAGTCCCGCGAATAAGCGCTGTCGTAGGCGCTGCGCGCGTCGGAGAGGTCGGAGTAATAGTCGTTCACCGTGTCGCGGTACCGGCTGTACGCCTGATTCTCGCGGTCGCTGAGCAATCCATACTGGTTGTAGAGGTCTGTGCCCTCGTCGCGGTAGCGGTTGTATGCCGCATTGTAAAGATCTGGCACAATGTCGTTCAGGTTTTGCAGATAGGCATTGTATGCCTGCTGCCCCACCTGCTCACCGTAGGTGCTGCCATAGCCGCCGGTCAGCGCCGCCGCCTGGCCCATCGTGTCCTGCATCGCGAGCCGCCCCTGCCTCTGGTACTGCTCACGGTACTGCTGATATACCGGGTCTGTCCCGATGTCATAGCTGAACGGTTTCCGGTTTGCGATCCGGTTGTAAAGCTCCGTCAGCTCGCCGTCCCACTGGCTTTGATATTCTCCCGGTCTGCGGGACTGCACCTGATTGAGATACGCCTGCGCTTGCTGCACGGCAGAACCCGGCGTGTAACCGCCTTCCAGCCCATTGATTCTGTTTTGCGTATACCCGCTCACGCCCTGCGAGAGCAGCGGACTTTGCCGCTGCGTATATTGCCCCTTGTAGTTGTAGGTCGTCTGTTTCTTGTTGCTCACCTGACTCTGGTAGCTGCCGTCCGCGTTGACGCCTGTGATCCGGTATGTTCCGCCGCCGGTCACGACCTCGTCGCCCGCCGAAAGGCCCGCCGGGGCCTTCCCGTTCTCTACGCGATAAATTGCCATGTCTTCACCCCTTTACAGTTTGAAATACGTCGCCGCCTGTACCGGCGTATGATCCTGATTGTATGCGTTCCAAAATCCCTGCCAGTAGCTGTTGTACTTTGCAGCGGCGTTGTTGTACTTCGTCAGCTCGCCGTTCGCGTCGCAGATCTTCATTTCCAGATACCAGCGGTAGATGTCCTCGTATGGGAACGGGATCATCAAAATCGTGTCGAGATCCACGCCCGGCGGATAGCCGGTGAATTCCCCCATATCCTCTTCCCGCTCATGCGCCCGGAAGACCTCGCGGTCTGCAATGCCGTCCAGCTCCCCGAGCCAGTGCACCTTGTCATCCTCGCCGTACTGATTCGGCATCAGCCGGTCGATCATCTCAATCGCTTCTCGAATTCTCATACTCCACCTCCTATGAAAAAGAGGGAGCGGCACACGCTCCCTCTCGTCATGCCGCAAAGGGCACTATGTTGTTATTTCGGCTCGCTTGCGCGGTTGGCTTCAAAGGCTTCCTGCGCCTGCTGCTGTGCTTCCATCAGGCACTCGTATACCGGGCGCGGAACCTCCGTCCGCTTGCCCCTCGGCACCTGAAACGTTCTGCCATTCACGCCGACATACTGGAACTGCTGTTCGTTGTTACCCGCTCTCGGCAGCATGATCTCCCGCATATCCTTCCATGGGTCATATCCCTGTTCGGTCGTCGCGGTCACAACTGCGGTTTCTTCTGTCTTTGCCATGCTGGTTCTCCTTCCTTAGTTGGCCGGGTCGGTCGCGGAGTATGCGCTCGTGCTCTCAATGCGCACCATGCGCTCCTCGTAGAGCCGCTTTGCCGCGCCTTCGTACTTATAGCCGACGGTGCTGAACTGTTCCAGCGGGCCGCCCGCTTCGCCCTTGGTCTTGACGATCATTTCCATCGTGCCGCCGTCCGGGTCGATCATGGCGAAGGCGTCCTTGCCCATGATGATCGTCGCATACACGCTGTAATAGACCGCCGGGTTGCCGCTCGCAGCAGCCGTCTTGACCGGGCAGGTGCTGTCGTTCCAGATCTTCTGGTTCGTCGATTCGATAAAGCGCACGCCGTGCAGCTCGCCGATCTCGCCGTTGAACAGCTCCGTGACCGCCGCATACTTGTGCGCCTCGATCCATTCCTTGCTCTGCCGCAGATCGAACGCGACAGACGGATGGATGATACCGACGTACTTGCCGTTGATCGTCGGCGCGTGCGCCTTTTTCAGCGTGGTCACGGCCTTGTTGACCTCGGTCGGCGTCAGCACGCAAGTGGTGTCCATGCCGCTTCTTTCTGTCACCTCGGTATGTTCTCCGGTCGTGGCGTTCACCTTGTCGCAGAGCTGCTTCACCGTGCCGCCCACAACCTCGTTTCGCACCATCTTGTCAATGCTCATGCCGCCGGACGCGCCGAGTTCTTCGGTCGCGCCGAGAATCGCGTTGTCAATCGCGTGCAGTTCCAGCAGATCGGAGATCGTGACGTACAAACCCTTCTGCACAAGATCCTGCGTCATGCTCGACATGCCGAGCTTCTGGCCGGTCGGGATGACGCCCTCGGTCAGCGTCTCCGCCTCCGGCAGCGTGTTCCACTTGCGCCATTCCACGCTCTTGCCGTGGTTGCGCGGAAGCGCCTGTTTCTTCGCCAGCTGCGCGAAAATGAGTTCCGGACGCGCATTCTCCAAGAGCTGCGTGTCATAAAACGTTTTCATTGTCGGCGTCAGTTTGTTGGTCGTGTCAAACGCCGTAGTCGTGCCGGTGTATGCGTTCACGTAGTTGCCGGTCGCGTTGACCAGCGTACCCGCATCCGCGAAAAACTGGAATCCAATGTTGCTGTTACCCATGATTTTTTCCTCCTTCTGCTCAGAGGACGATCTTTTCCCCCCTCTGAACTCTTCTGATGATCTCCGCACGCTGTTCCTTCGTCCAGCTGCGCGGGTCGTTGTTTGTGAATTGCCCGCCGTTGGCGTTCCCGCCGATCTCGGCAGGCCGTGCGCCCTGCGCCTGGATGGTCTGCATGACGTTGTTTCTCGCCTGTGCTGCCACCACCTGCGCCTGCGCTGCCTGGATCTCTGCCATGTGTACCACTTCGTAGGCTGTCTTCGGCGGGACGTTCGCCGCAATCAGCCGGGCAAAATCCTCGTTTGCCATCTCAGCCTCAAAGCTCGTCCCGTACTGCCCGGCAACATCCCGGTCAAATGCCGACCGGATGCCGTTGAACTGCTCCTGAAGCTGGTACTCCTGCAGCTGGCGGCGCATCCCTGCGGTTTCCGCGCGAGAAGCATACTCGCTGCGTACCGCGTCGGCCGTCGAGCCGCGTTCCATCGCTTCTGCTTCGTAGAGACGGTTGTCTGCGCCAAACTTCTGCGCCAGCGCCGCGTAGTCGATCTTTCTCGGGTCAGACGTGTCAATTCCATAGAGCACGCCCAGCCGGTCGACCACCGGAGCCATCGCTTCGATCTGCGCCTTCATCGCCCCTTGCCCTTTGAGTCGCTGCTTCACGGCCTTCTGCACCGCCGCACCGACTGCGCTGTCGTACTGCTGCTTGTACTTTCCCGCGATCAAGCTCTCAAAGGTCTCCTCCTGCTGTCCCTGAGCGTCCGGGACGTTTGCCTGCTGCTGCGGCGCTTGCGCCTGCGCCGGAGCTGCCTGCCCGCTCATCTGCTGACCGGCGACGTCAGCCGCGCCCACCTGTGGCGCTCCTGCCATAAGTTCATCCATAAAGCAAGTCCTTTCTGACTTTCTAATTTCAGTCTACCATGCGTTTTTTGTGATTTCACCCCACGCTGAAAGAAACGATCTGCAAACCATTGAAGTGCTTGCAGATCGGTTTTTTATTCCGGCTGCGTGGCCTTCTGCGCCTGCTCCCGCGCGTTCTGTACCTTTGTCGGCTCCTGCTGCTCGCCGGTGTTGATCTCTGCCAGCTTTTCATTCTGCGGAGCCTGCACGGCCTGTCCGCCCTCCATCAATACCTGTTCGGCCAGCGCCTGCCCGAGCGAAGGATCATATCGATCTGCCACAGCAAGCGCCATCTGCTGCCACTGCGCCAGGCGCTCCGCAAGGTCGGCGTTCTCCTGAATCTTCTGCACGATGCTGTCCTTCCCGTCGAAATCCATCATGTCCAGCGTCGCGAGCGCCTGATCCACCATTTGCGGTTGGAAGAAGCCCAGCTGGAAGAATTGCAGCGCCAGCTCGTTCTGCGCCATCGCCGTATATTCGCTCGCCTTCTGTGCCGAAACCTCAATATCAAATACCGGCTTCCGCATCCCGTCCGGCTGCCCGTCCTTGCCATAGAGCGGCTGCATCTGCAACCCTTGGTTGGAATACTGCACGAATTCTTCCGCGCCGCGCTGCCCCACAATGCGAAACTGCCGCGGCAGATCGTAGAATTGCCGAATGCGCTCAATCACCATGCGGACGAGCCGCGCATAAGCCCGGTATGCCGACTTCGTGCTGTCCTTACTTGACCGGCCCGATGCTTCCTGCAGCGCCGCAATCGCGGAGGCCGCCGTCACACCGGAGCTTGTCGCGCCGTTGTTGACGTCCGTGTTGCCGGTCGTCCACTTCAGTTCTTCGATCTTGTTCTGCAAGATCGTGATGTAATTCCCGCTCAGTGGATTCACTTGGATCTGCATCAGCGAATCCTGACTGAGATTGCCGTCCACGTGCACAAAAGGCTTCGTCCAGTCCGCAAATTCTTCCTCGTTTACCGCGCCGTCGCTGCGCCGAAACCACCGGGGCGACGCCGCCATAATTGCGTTTTTGATGATCGCCTGATTCATCCGGTCGATCTGCTCCTGCGCGCTCTTGCCGATGTCGATGTATCCGTAGCCTGCAATGCTGCCCTCCACCGGGAACAGCGCATCCACCACAAACGGATAATCCCCGTCGTCGTAAAGGCCCGTCTCCGCCATGGGGCTTCCGACCGGCGTCTGCACCATGGAGCCGTCCGGCATCTGCTGCGTGCTATATTTCTGCTCGCCGTCGTTCTCGGTCGCCAGCAGTACGTTGTCTCCGACGAATTTGCAGAAATGCAGCACACTCTTGCCGCCCCGCCACTTCTTGTAGTACCAGTCCACCACCATGCTTTTGTTGTCCGTCGGCACGGTGTCATCTGTGTTGTACTGCTGCATGATGTTGCCGGTCGATTTCAGCTTTCCTTCCAGCTCCGGATACTTGGCCGTCAGGATGTCGTTGTCGACCAGCTCCGTCACAAAGACGTTTTTCGATTTCTGAATGTCCGTAATCCCCGGCTCCCAGAAAAAGCTCAGAATGTCTACCGCGTTCACGGCGATGTCGCCGATTCCGTTCAGCTTGGAGCTGTCCCAGCTCACGTGCCAAACGAGCGTCCCCTGTTTCAGCTTCGTCCACTGGCTGTCCGAGTAGACTTCCTCGAAATCGTTCTGTTCTAGGATCACCGGCAGGATGGACGAGAGCCGCTTTGCTTCTCCCCTGTCGTCCGGTTCCCTTGGCCGGACGGCGGGCGCGGGGTATGCCGCAATCGCGTCCGCGTGCTTTCCCATGATGACGTTAAAGAGCCATGCGCTCGCCCACTTATCGTCCATCGGGTTCCCTTTTTGAATCTGCCGCCAGCTCTTGAGCCGCCACCAGTTTTCGCTCGCCGTCACGCGCGCTTCGAGGTTTGCCTTGCCCGCCTTGTATTTTTGCAGCGTGGCAAACGCCTGCCGCACCTGCGCTTCGCCGATCGGCTGCGTCAGCACCGGAGCGCTTTGTTCCATCGTCTTATTTTCCATCTGTTGCTTCCTCCGTCTCCTGCGCGGCTTCCGCTTTGATCTGCATCTCCGCCAGCGCGTGTGCCTCGGCCAATAGATTTTGCAGTATCAGCTCCACGACCACCGGCGGCAGCTTTGCCGCGTTGATCTCCGCAATCAGCTTCTCCCGGAGCATCCGGACTTCCGTGCCAAATTTCATCCCGCCTCGCCTCCTGTCAGCACAATGTTCACCGTGTAGATTTTCGACCTTGCATCGTATGAGGCGTTTACAGCCTCGGCCTTGTGGTACGTCCCGATCAGCGGGATCTCCTGCTGTCCGTCAATCACTTTGCAGCTTGCAAAGCTCATGCCCTCCACGCCCGTCAGATCTGGGAACTGCGCCCCATCTCCGACCTCGAAGCTGTTTGTCGCGGTCATCTGTGCCCGCTCGACCAGTGTTTCGTAAAAATTCGTGATCGGGATCTGCTTTTCATCAAGTTTCAAAATCATTGTCATTTCCTCCCTATGACGCATTTTGGGCCGTAATAGCTCTGTTGATAGCTTCCTTCAGCGCAGCATTGTCGTTGGCAAACTGCGCCGCGCGATATGCCGGTAGTTCGCTCACCACGACTGCCGGTGTCACGGTTCCCGCGCCGCTCAGCGCCGCAATCGCCGCCCGCATCTGATTGAAGTGGTTCGTACTCAATGCCGCGCCCGCCGTAGCCGTCGGCACCGACGCCGCCGTGCCGCCGCATTCGGCCACCCGCTGCCGCAGCGTGTTCCATCCGCTCGCCGTGATGTATGAGATCGGCTGCCCTGCAGCGATGTAATAGCCGTCGTTGCTGGTCCAGGCAAAGCTTGCGATCAGCGCCTGCGTCGTGGCCGAAGCGTCCGCGCTGTCCAGATACGAGCCGTTTACCGTGTGCCGGACCTTGAAGTAATACGTCGTCCCCGGCGACAGGCCCGGGATCGTCACCGGCGAGCTTCCGATGTTTCCGTAGGACACATAGGCTCCCGTCGCCGTCCGGTAAAACAGCGTCCAATACCCTGTGCTCCCGTCGCCTCCATTCGAGGCCCAGTAGACCGTCGCGCTGTTCTTTGTCGTGGCAACGTTCGTGATCGTCGGCGCAACCGGCGTGATCCGGCTCTTGTAGTAGGCATGTACTTCCAAGCCTTCCGAGATCGTGATCCCGGTCCCTGCCGAGTATGTGTACTGGTAGTTGTCCGAGGACAGCCGGAAATACTGAAAATCATAGATTTCCGAGTATGTCTGGTACTGCGTATTGGCGTACGTGATGTAAAAGATTCCGCCCGGATATCCCGTGTAGGAGCCGCTTGTCAGCGCCGTGCTCCCGTCCAGGTAGTTCCGGATCAGCACCTTCACGGTCTGCGCCTGCGTCGTGTAGGACACCACGTTCGTGTTGCTGTTCTGCGGCGTCTGCCCCGGTGCGTAGATGTGGACGTAAAATTGATACGTGCCCGCGTTCCCCACGTAGCTGCTGATGTTGAACGACCACGTCGTCGTCGCGGCCTCGCGCGTCCCGCTCTCCGGCTGGCGCACGAGCGCGGTGTAGCTCGTGTTCCCCGGATAGAGGCAGTAGAGCATCATCGCGTACTGCTGCCCGACGGTCAGCCCCGTCACGTTTAATACGGTTCCCGAAATCGATGCAGTCGGCATAGGCGATCACCCGAATACCGGCACCACGCCGACCACGCCGGTTGACACGAATTTAATTGTCCCATCCGCGCGGAGCTGGATGCTCGCCGTCTTTCCTGCATTCTGGATGAAGATGTCGCCGCTCGTCGAGCGAATGCGCACCGCCGCGCCGCTCAGCTCCGTTGCATATCCCTCCGGTGCCGAGCTGGACGGTGTAAACTGCAGTCCGCCCGCTCCGTCGACATACATCTCGCCGCCGCGCATACTCGTACCGCCAACCGTCAGCCCGGTAACATTGCCAACGCTGTCTGTAATCGCGTCGATCTGCGCCATGATTGCTTGCAGCTTTTTCTGAACGCTCACGCCGCCGAGCTGCAAGTCCGTCGCGTTGATCGTGCCGGAGATCGTCGCGCCCTTCGCTGTCATCGCGCCGCTCGCGTCCACCTTGAAGCCGCTTCCAAGGCTCAGTCCGCTGGTACCGAAATACAATCCGTCCGACGCGCCCCACTTCTTGTTCGTCCGGTAGATGCTGTCCTCTGCCACCGTCCACGGGCCAATCACCGACCCGCTCGCCGCTGTCAGCGTGCCGGAGAGCTTCGCGTCCGTCGCTTCCAGCGTCCCGGACGGAAAGTGCAGCTTCTTGGCCGACAGATATGCGATCTCGTCGCCGCCCTGCCAGAATGTCACCTTTCCCGGCGTCACGGTCACCAGCTCATTTTTTGTCTGGTCTACCACGGTCTCGCCGTCTTTTGTCACCGTGGTCTCGATGTTGCCGACGCCCACGCCGTAGACCGGCACCGCGCCGTTGTAGTAGAGCAGTCCGGTTTTCACGTACTGCTGCGAGTTTACCGCGAAGTCGTTGTTGATACCCGCCGCGTAGTCGTAAAGCTGCCGGATGCCGAATTCGTTTCCGTCCACGGTCATCGTAGCCTTCTGCCAATACTTCCCGAAGTCCGACACCGCTACATAATTGCCCGAGAGCTGTGTCTTGAAGCTCTCGCTGTTCGCGGCGGCGTAGTCCGCCGTCTTGATGATCAGCGCCTTGAGCTGCCCAAAATTCCCGAGCTGCGTCTTCCGCTCTGCGTCCGGCAGGCTGTCCGCATCAATGGCTCGTGACACTTCCTGCAGCACCGCGCCCGCCGACCAGTCCGCGAGGTTGAGCTGATCCGTCAGCGTGCGGAGGTAGCGCCGCATGGATTCCAGCTGCTCCCCGCTCGTCTTTCCGGCAATGGATGGGTACGCCAATTTCATGCTGCCCATCGTCGCACCTCCTTTCTCATGCGTCGCTCCCCGCTTCCAGCACGCGCGTCAGGCCGTATAGCTTGATCTCGCCCTTGCCCGTCATGCGGAATTGCAGATGGTCGCACCGGCAAGGTCGAATCGGCAGCAGGAACGTCCGCAGTCCTTTCCCGTCCAGATGTCCGCTGTGCCGCCACTGTCCGTCCGAATCGTACTGAATCCAGAAGTCCATGCTCGATCCCTTCGGAAGCTGCATCCGCAGATCCAGCCGCGTGATGTACTTCTTCCCGGCAAGTCCATAGATCATCGTTCCGGTTTCCGCCATCCACTCGACGGCCCCTTCCGGCTGTCCTGCCGACCCATACAAACAGTCTACGTGCTTGTCGCTGTCCAGGCAGTAAAGCTCATCGTCCACGCGGGCAAACTCTGCCGCGTGCAGGCTGTCCTCCTTGTGCCAGATCCCGCGCCGCGTGTCGTAGCAGAAGAGCGCCCAGACGTTTTCTCCATCCCGCATCGAGATATAATACTTCCCGCGCACCCCTCCGGCCACGGCCTCATAGTAGAGCGTGTTTCCGAACGCGCTGCCGATGTTCTCCGGCATCCCGCCCGTGTAGACGCAGACGCCCATGCGCGACTTGTAATAGAGCCGGTCATCTACCACAACGAGGCTCTTTTCCGATCCGCGCTGCACGCCCTCACATTTCTGCACGACGACCTGATGCGCGCCCTGTGCAGATGGGTATACTCGGTGGAAGCAGTCCTCCTTGAAGAAGATCGGGCTGTCGGCCAGCGTCGCCGCGCCCGTCCATCTCCCATCCGTGCCGCAGCTCGCGCGCCAGCTGTCCGTTGCCACGCCCTCGTAGCACTCCCAGTTCTTGAAGTCCCCGAGCTTGCAGCAATAAAGCTCGTTCACGGTCTCGCCGTCCACCACGCCATACTTGCAGCCCCAGAGCCGGTTTCCACTCTCTGTCACATAGTCCATCTCCGGCACCTTCCGCTCGGTCTTTACCGTCCCGCTCGTCAGCTCCGTCGTCTGGTCGACAAGGCCCACGATCACGATGTAGCTCTCCGCCACGTCGTAGAGAATGTGCGAGCCGTTGAGCGCTTTCACCTGCTCACTTCCGGTCAGCCCGCTCAGCTGGATTCCATCGTACTTGGAAAATCCCTGTCCGATGCCGTCCGCCGCGAGCTTGAGATAGACCGTCGGCACCGACACCCATTGCGAGGTTGTCGCCGCATACTGCTTCAGCGTGTGCACGCTTCCGCTTGTGTCGATCCAGTATTGGCCGTTTGTCGCGTTCTCCGGCTGGTCGCTCTGCGTATAGCTCACCGTGATTGCCGTTCCGTCCACCGTGCAGAGCGAAATGCCGAGCTTCCGGCTCGCGCCAAGCGCCACGCTGTTTGCGTGCCCCATGTAGCCGTTGTCCGAATACTTTTCCGTGTTGAAGTAAATGCCGTCCGGGAAGATGCAGAGATACGCGCCCATCGACACGATCTGCTTCTTCCCGCTCGTGATCTGCACCGCCGTCATGTACTCGGCCATCGAATAGCCGGAGATGTAGAGCTGTTGGTTGTCGATCCAGCAAAGCGCATCCCGCGAGATAAGCGCCTGCGGGCTGTTCAACTGCCGGTCAAAGCTCCGCTTCGGCCTCTGGCTCAAAAGCGGGTAGTGCTCCGAGCACAGATTTTTCATGTCGTAAAACTCGCCGTCTCCAATTTCGAGATTGTGGTTGTAGCCCCCGAAGACCTCCGTCGTGACGGTGCTCTTCTCTGCGTCCGTCAATGCTGGCATCAGCATCGGCCCCACCCCTTTCATTCATGTATTCACCGTTATGCACCTATCCCCCGGTCTTTCCACCGGGAATTTTTGTGCCTTCTCGCATATTCATTCGCATTTCTGTGCATATTTTTCATTGTTTTTTCATCTGGTTCAGCGGATCAGCCCAAATCGGCTGTGCCGGAGCCGTCTGCATCGGGCGAATCGGCCTGCTCATGCAGAAGTACCGCCATTCGTCTGCCACATGATCCTCCATGCTCGTGTCGAGATCTTCAACCTTGTGCTCGTCGTATACCAAAATCGGGATCGTGCGGATAAACGCCTCGCAGTTGCGGAAAACATACATCCGCGGGTATCCGTTCTCGTCGAATTGCAGCCGGTAGTGGCATTGCATCCATCCCGCGATGCGCTCGTTGTCGCCCTTGGTGAAATACACGCCGTACCGTGCCGCTGTCTGCTCGATGCTCTCGCCGCGGCTCGCGTCCCAGATTGCCGGGTCTGCAATGCCTGTGATGTCCTTTCCCTTGAGCCATGGGTGCTGCCGCTCGATCTTCGCGATCTCCGCAAACTGTTTGTCAGGTGTCCACTTCACGCCCTCGTTCGGTGTCTGCGTGCAGCCGTACAGCTCCAAAATGCGGTAGATCACGCCGTCGTAGTCCACCGCCCACCATGCGCAGGAGAATGGTTTCCCATAGCCGAAGTCGTAGCTCCGGCAGATCGTCCACCCGCTCGGAATCTCGAACGGATCGATAACGTGCGTTCCCTGCCGCGTCTGGTATCCGTCCGGGTTGTTGACGAAATCCTCGAAGAACTGTCCCTCATAAACGTCCCAACGCCCATCAAGCCACGCAGCCCGCAGCTTCGGCGGCAGATTCTCCAAACTTCTGATGTAGTCCGGCTGCTCCCGCAGTAGCGCCTTGTTGTCCGTGACCTTCGCTTGTATGAAGGAATAATCCTCCGGATACTCGTCCGGATTGAAAATGCGATTGACAAACAGCCGCTTGAAATAGCCGTGGCTCGGCCCGCCCGGATTTAGCGTGTAATATGTCCGCTTCGGAAACCCGTTCGCGCCGCGCACACAGGCATTGATCTTCTTGATCCATTCCTCACGAAGCTGTCCGGCTTCGTCGAGGAATATCACGTCGTACTCTGCGCCCTGATACTGGCCAAGATCCGCGTCGCTTTTGCAATAGCCAAATGCAATGCTGCTACCATTCGGAAAGCGGAATACCTTTTCCGACTGGTTATACTTTGCAAAGCCTTCCAGCTCTGCCCGAAGGATCTCGATGTGGTTATTCAGCAGTTCCTTGTAGGTTCGGCGCACGATGAGAATCTTGATCCCCTTATAGCGATAGGCCAGCATCTTGGCCTTTGCCCGCACGGCCCAGCTCTTCCCGCCGCCGCGTGCTCCGCCGTATGCAATGTGCCGGTGCTTATCCGTCAGGAACTGCCATTGCTTCGGCTGCGCCTTCCCAATGTTCAGCGTCTTCATTCGCTGCCTTCCTCTGCGTCCCGCTCCAACACCAGCCGCACGCCGCCTTCGTCTTTCTTCTCGTCAGTTTCCTTCGCATATCCGAAGCCATAGGCCAATGTGAACTGTGCGCCGCGCTGTGCATCCCGGTCAAAGAGCCGTTCGGCTGCGTATTGTTCCACGCGCAGGCGCGCGCGCGTCACCGTGTCCACAAATTCGCGCTTTGCCTTGTAGTTGAGTAAGCTCTGCCGCGAGGTAAACCCGAGCGCCAGCGCAAGTCCCTGAATGGTCATCGGCCTTCCGCCGACGTATACCGGCTCGCCGTTCTTGTTCAGCACCGGGTTCCCGGCTGCATCCCGCAGCAGCTCCCGCTCGCAGCTTGCAAAATAGGCGTCGATCTTCTCCTGCATTTCCTCTGCCGATGTGAATGTCGGTTTCCGTCCCATCCGGCGTCGCCTCCCTTCGCTTTTAAGCATAAACCATGCTTTTCGGCTTTTCACCCCACGCCAAAAGAGCGCCCGGGCCACTCCCGCGCGCTTCCTCTGTGCCAATATCTTTATGCCTGCCGATCGAAATATCGCAGCTTTGCCGCCGCGACGCTGCACTTCCGGTAATCATAGCTTGCGCAATACCGGCTGATGTACTCTGCCGTGTCGCAGCTCTCCCGGAAGCAGAGCGTGCAGCCGTCTTCGCACTTGATCGTCTTTTTGCCAGCTGCCGCCCAAAATGGGCAGATGTACGCCCTGTGCCAGTAATCGCTCATGCTCCGCCTCCTTCGTCGTAAAACTTTACACATTTACAAGGCTCAATCTAAGCGGCGTTTTGTCCGCTTGCGTTCCTGCTCCTTTTCCGGCACACATACATATTTATAATATTGATATCCGTACTTCGTCGCCCGGCACTCCGCCAGCACATACCCGCGTGGCGCCACCGGCGGCCGCTTCGGGCTGTACTCGCGCACGGCCTCCGTCGGCATCTCCGCCTCCGGCATCCGGCACGTCCGGCTTGCCTTCCAGCGGTGCCCGCCGAACTCCTCCCGCCAGTGGTCAAAGAGATAATTTGCCAGCGCCGTGTAGTCCTGCCCGTGGTCGACGAGCTGCCCGCTCTCATTTTTATAATAGTTGTGCTTGCGCAGCGGCTTCACGTCGATCACGCTGCCGCGTCCCCAGAGCTTCCCGATTTCCTCCTCCGGCACGCCGTCCGAGATCATGTGCAGGTGGAAGCGCCCCGTGTGCTTGCCCTTGCCGTACACCAGATAGATCTTCGCCGCCGGATATTTATATAGTATGCGGCGGTAAAAATTGTCCCGTTCCCGCTTGCACTCCGCAACGGTATGTACTTCGCTGTCCAGATCAAAGGTCAGCGTCGAATAAAGCGAGGCGGGCGAGAAGTTCGCATTGACAAGCCGCGCATTCTTCCGGCGGCTGATTGCTTCTCGGTGCGCAGCCCGGTCTTCTTCGTTTTCAAAGCGCGGCTTTCTCGGCTTCGCCGTCCTGATGTCCGCGCTGTCTCCGATGTTGTATATGATCTGCTCGCAAACCGCGCCGCAAAAGATCCTCTGCTTCACTCTGCGCATCCCCGCTCACCCTTTCACCCTTTTTCTGCCGGTTCAAAGCAGCGCCGGTCGTCCGGCGCTCCGTTCAGCCGTCATTCCTGTCGATCTCCAACTTCTCCCTTGTGTCCCCGCTTCTCGTCGAGCGCCTTTTTTATGTCGTCCATGCACCCCTGACACAAATGTTTCCGTCCTGCATTCAATCGCATCTTCGCAACATTGATATTCGGGTGCTCGGCATCTATCCTGATATATACCTCATACCATACCGTGAGCCACTTCCCGCAGCTATCGCAATATACCTTTGTCACTGCATTATCCCCCTCAAATCGCGCCCAAGATCCCCGGCATCATCCCAATGCTTGATTTCCCGGTCGCGTGGTATCTTCCGATATTTTCATTTCCTCAATTTCTTGCTTAATTTTCTCCCATTCTTGAGCATACCACTTGTCACTCCGTGCGCGCCGTTCTTCCGGCGTTTCCGCGAAAAGGTCTACATTCTCCGGAATGTCAAGGAGTTTCTTCGCGAATTTCTCCGCCGCAGCCTCCGGCGTTTCCGCGTCTGACTGAAGAAACGCTATCAGCAGCAGCGTATCGAAAACAAGGCCTCCATCCATCTTCGCCTGCCGCATCCGCTCCCCGTCGGCGGCGGGCAGCTTCCAGATTTCTGCATACGCCGCAGCGTAATCCCCGCACGTCCGCGTTGTAATTTTCAACACCTCTGCGCGCCTGATATATTCGTCAGCCATCGTCATCATCTCCATACTGTTTGTCGTATTCCTCTGGAGAAATAAACGTAACGTCCTCGCCCGTATAGCCGAGCTGATCAAGACACATCATTTCGAGCAATACATTCTTATCAATGCTACGTTCCAGTTCTTCGCGTGGAATCTCTGCCTCGGAATCTAATTTCATTTGTGCCCCAAACTCGCCTCTGACGCTGAAACACACACGATTTTCAACCATCCTTCTTGCCCTCCATTTCTTCAAAGTAGAACTTGATCGGCTTTTCGTTTTCAATGACATTCCCGTAAACCACGCCCACCTTGTAGATGTAGTTCTCGCGGAGCTTGCGCGGAATCTCCGCAATATACCGCCGGAATGTTTCCAAAGAATTTGCCCGCTTGTAGTGGTTGCACATCCGGCATGCTGGCATGAGGTTCGAGAGATCATCGCTTCCTGCATCCTCATCGTCCCACGCTCGCAGCGGCCGGAAGTGGTCAACCTGCATGTCTCGGATGTCGATAGACCGTCCGCAGTAGGCACAGTGGCCGTCATACTTCGCATGGACCGCTTCCCGTTTTTTCTTACTGAAACTCATCCCTTGCCCTCCATTTCCGCCAGCGCCTTTTCAGCTTCTTCGCGGGTGAAAAAAGTGTTCTTTCCGAATCTATCCGTGCTAAACGTGCGCTCATTCGTATGCCCTGTTTTATCGACGTGCTCACTGTAAACCCATGAGATATCTGTTTCATCCACCTCGTACCCTACCACTGCAAATTCGAGAATCTTCTTGGCGTTGACGAAATAAACCGTATCCCCCACCTTGCACGGCAGGACAATCACTCGCCCCTCCTGATCGGCCACGGCCAGTTCCCGCAGGCGCATCAGCGTCATGCCGTCGCCCAGTCTCAAAATTGCGTGCAGATTTGACGCATCCTCCGGGGATAGCTTGCTGTCCTCATACTGTTTGAGCCGTTCCCATACCTGTTTCTGGCTGCAATCGATATCGTATGGGCACTTCACTTCCTTGCACCGCGCAATCTCGCAGAAGTTTCCCTCAAATGTCAGTCGTTCCATCTCTATTAACCCCTTTCTTTTTGATAACAATCGTCACTTTTAGTTGTCTGCCAAGCCACACAAGGCCGCTGTGTGTAAGCCAATACCATGTGCTGTACGATCCTTTTTCCTTGCATATGACATTCTCCGGCAGCTTGTCTAAGATACGATTACCAGAAAGAGTATCTGCGTAGTAGTTCCGATATGGTTGGTAAAACGCCTTTCCGTGCCGGTGATACGGACGCTTGCAATCGAGGCCGACCATGTGCTCACAGATCTCGAGCAATCTTGCGTATTCCTCCGGCGTAAAGTCCATCTCGATCCCCATGTCAAGGCCCATATCTCCGATGTAGTCCGTGTGTTCATTTTCCCTTTTCTCTACCCAGTTTTTTGGGTGCTTGCAGCCTAGCCGACCGTCGCTTGTCACATAACCGTATTTCCCCTCGCTTTCTGGGCAGACATCCTCCGGGGCAGAGAGCGGACAGTATTCACAAATCATTCCTTGTCCGCTCCTTTCCATTCCCATCCGTTTCCAGCCGCTCGATCAGCTCAGCAGCGGAGCCAAGTAAAGTCTCTTGACAGCGCTGCGCGTCATTGTGTAGACGGCAGCACCAGCAATCGCCATCTTTGCAGCACCGCAGCGCCTTGACCAGTTCTTCCGACTTCAAATTCATATCAAATCCTCCCGAAATTCTTCTAGCACTTCCTGCCCCGGAAGCACATTACTTTCCATCCACCAGTTGAACACATCCACGCCGGTCTCACCCCATCGCATTCCGCCGGCCATCTTCCCGCGGCGGTGTCGTTCCTTCAGCATTCGATCAAACGCGCGGATATATGCTTGCTTGTATTTCGGCCAGATTATAAATTCCTCTATTCTGGCACGTTTCGAAGCTAATGGGCATCCGATACATCCAACCCGCGTGTGGCCGCAGCCATAGAGCGGATTCATAGGGATATGTTCCGCCGTTACGTAATCCCACACGTCAGCCGTTGACCATCCGATGATGGGATTCACCGTCCGCTGGCCCTTGAGCTGGCACGTTTCAAACTGCATCCGGGCCTCGTCGTTGTCATCCATCAGGATCAGGCGCTTGTTTTTATCGCTGTGGGATACCTCAATCAAACCACGATTGTTTTTGCGCTTTTTTGATTCGGCCCACCTTACGCCGGTCGCGATAAAACGGCCTCGGCCTCCGTTCTCCTTCAAGACTTCACAGCAGTACCTCTTGATCCTTGTGGGCGGCACCATTTTCTTCGGTATTAAATTCCACATGGTAGCGCACTTCCCGTCCGGCTGGACGTGCGCATCGATAACGCACTTTACGCCCTTTTCCTCCATTCGTCGGAATGTGTCCCTCACATGATAGACCGTTTCCGGTGCATCCGCCGTCGTCAGGGAGTGGCGAACTTCAAATGGAATACCACTGTTTTCCGCCAGCCGAAGCAGCACGTCGCTGTCCTTTCCACCCGAGTATGTAACCATAAGCGGCTGCTTGTAAAGCTTCAAGCTCTGCGCCGATGCAAATCGCAGCGCCTCAAACGCGCTGTGTTCCAAGTCCATTACAGCAACCCCGCTTTCCGTAATCTCTCCACGCTCTTACACCGCTTCTTCGCGTCCGCAGCACCTCAAACACGCTCTGTTCTGAATCCATTTTGTTCCTCGCAAATATCCACGATGTGCTCACAAAGCGCTGGAGGGATCACGGACCGCTCTTTGCTGCCCTTCAGCCCCTGCGTGCCGGTCTTCGCGCCTCTTGGGGCCGCAACGTGGCACGGGTCTCCATTGTGGCACATCGGCTTGAATTTGGGATCTGGATGGTTCGTCCAGATGTCGGTCGGCTTCATCCGAGTGTCGCCATACTGGCAGTATGTAACGGTGTAGCGCGGCAGATCTCGCATCCACGTCATCTTCCTCATGCCGCCGCGCGGGTTCTCGATGAACCAGTACCTCGGATGCAGCTCACGGATAAGCTCTAAAACGTGCTGATCTACCTTGTCGCAGAATTTCGCGTACTCGCTCACCGCGTCCAGATTCCCGGTCTCAGCATTTTTCCGCCGATGGTGAGATATAGCGGCTATTGAGAATGTTGTGCAGTCCGGGCTGGCCCATATCACATCTGGATGGCCGAATTTCTCCAAGATGTCCTTTGCAGTCACAGTCAGGACATCAGCATATAGGTCGATATTCTCGAAATCCTTATCCCACTCTACCGAATAAATTTCGTGCCCACGCGCCCCAAATGCTTTTCCGATGCTGCGCGTCCCAGCAAATAATTCCAGTACTTTCATTTCAGCAACCCCATTCTTTTCAATCTCGCTACACTCCGTGCCCGCTTTTCCGCGTTTGTAGTGTAGGCGTCGCGGCTCCTTTCAACTTCTCTTGCCCGATATTCCGCCTGTTTTGCTTCCTCATATTCCAGATAAGGCGCGCACCTGGTATGACATTCCGCTGCCCGCCTCGGGCAGCCCCTCTCACACGGCGGCTTCACCATAGAGCTACCTGTGCCGTATACGCTGTGAAGCGTTCTTCCTGTGCCTCGAAATAATGACTGTCAATCTCACAGCCGACAAAATCCAAACCGGCGTCATACGCCGCGATCCGGCTGCTTCCGCTGCCAAGATGGGTGTCGAGAATTTTGTCTCCCGGTTTTGCGTAGCGGCTGAAAATCCATGCGTAAAGCGCGACTGGCTTTTGCGTAGGATGGATACGCTTTTCATTCTTGCGTTTGTCGCCCTGCATGACCGCACCTTCTACGATACTTTTTCCCTGACACATCCCATTCCACATAAAGCGAAACAGGCGAACACTGTCATGGCAGTTCGTGGCGGCAATCTCGCAATCGCTGAAGGAGCTGGACGCATTGCACTTATCCCACACGATCCGCCCGGCGGGGAAGTGATAGTCGAAGTAGTTGCAGCCCCATACGATGTACTTTTTCGCCACTCTGGCCAGCTCTTCGAAATATGGGGTCTTCGGTACATCCCACTTTGGGGAGATCGGATAGTCCCGATGGACGCCGATGGAGCTTACTTTGTTCCCGTAGTAGCCGCGCCGTTCTGGCCCTGAAAAATACGGAGGATCGACCACAGCCAGATCAAGCGCTTTATCTGGCAGACTGCGCATGTATTCCATGCAGTCCACGTTGTAGGCGACGTTCATTCTCGCAATTCCTCCTCATAGGCCAGATAAGGCGCGAACCTGGTGTGACATTCCGCTGTCCGCCTCGGGCAGTCCCTCTCACACGGCGGCTTCACCCCGCCACCTCCACAACCTCATCCGCCCGCAGCAGCACCTTTTTCCCGGCCCGCTCGAAGATGTAGCCCGTGCTGTTATAGCTCTTCCGCTTCACTGCGTGGATCATCTCGCCCAGCCTTGGCCGCAGTTCCTTGTAGATCCTCGGGACCTTCACGCAGATCACCGTGACGGCAATGTTGTCGTCCTTGTACCATTCCTCCGAACACTGTTCGCTGCAAAAGGAATTGAAAATCGCGCCCTTTCGCAGAATTTCTTTCCCGCACTGCCTGCACTTCATGCTTCCCGGCCTCCTTCTCTGGCCGCTTCATACTCCATGTGATCTTGCATATAGGCGTGCAGATAGAGTTCCAGCAGTTTCAGCGCCCCTGTCACCATCTTGTTCAGCCGCTTCCGCGTGGTCTCCCATGCGCCCTTCACCGTGATCTGCGGCTCCACGCCGCCCACGACCACGATCTCCGTCTCCCGCGTCTGCTCCTGTTGCGTCCCAACGTCGAACAGCGTCTGTTCCTGTGTCAGGACGATCCGCGGCGGATAGACGTCACTGTTGAACTCGACTTCCATGTGCTGCGCGTGACATTTCTCTTCGTATTTTCCAAAATCGATGTCAAATACCGTCATGATTCTTCCCATAGCCTCGTCTCCTTTATTTTTTCGCCCTCCCGGGCGTTTGGTATATGGTCATGCCACGGCGCGGTTCCCTTCGCGCCGTGGCAGCAGAGACGGCCTTTCACCGCCTGCACCCGATGTCCCAAATATGCCCGGGCGAGCCGCGCCTATCTGCGTCGCGCAGCTTCTCCTAGGAGGCCAGATGCCGTGCGCCGTGGATCTTCGGCGCATTGGATGACGTTCCTTTCCCGCACGTCTCACACGGGTTCATACGTTGCCCGGAGCATTGGGCCGTCTGACTTGTCCATGCTCCGGACGCGCAGCAAAAAGCCGGTTGATCCTTCGCAGCCCGCGAATGGCGGCGCGGCCTGCGCATACGCCCACAAAAAATGTAGATCCGGCTCAGTTGCCAAATTCATTCGGGCGCGGTCTCGGCGCCCTCGGCGGCAAAATCTTCCGCCGCAGTCCGTCCTCGCACCTCGTCAGCGGCAGAGCTTTCCGCCGCGCATACTCCTCTTGATTCCAGCCGCAATGTTCGCATTGCAGACCGCATCCGGCTCCACCATCTTTCAGCATACATCTTTGCACTTGCTCCGCCAGATTCATCTTCAAACCTCCCGCACGTCGATTCCATACATCGACCGCATAAACTTCCTGTTTCGCAGATATTCCTTCGTCCGTGTCGCCCCGCTCTTCACGTCCTCCACGATCTTCTCGCCGGACACTTCCCGGATGTATGAAAAGTCTGCCGTGTACCGGATCGCGCGTACCCGCTCCCCGGTCTCCGTCACATAAGATTCCTGAATTGTGAATTGCGGCTGCAGCCGTAGATCGCGAATCTCCCCGGCGCGCAGCATCAGCAGCAGCTCGTCATAGCGCCGCGCTTCCTTCTGGCTGTCAAAGTGAATCCCCCCGCGCTCCGCCTTCTGGTTCTGATACTTGGCCGTCTTTCGCTTGGCCCCCTCTGCGGAGAGGGGGCTGTCAGCTCTGCTGACTGGGGGAGTGGAACTCCCCAGCACCTTCTTCGCGTACAGATCCCGCATCCCGGCAGGCATGTCCGCCATGCTGTCAAATCGCAATCCGCCCATGGTCTCCCGTCCTTTCCTTATCCGATCACCAACTCCGGATTCATCCGCAGCGGCGTGACCTTCGCCGTCTGGTGGTATTCCGGCCTTGTCCACTTGAATCCCCAGTGCTTCGCCGCGAGAAACAGCGCCGCCGTCTCATCCGCGCATCGTACATCCACGGTCTTCCCTGCGTATTGCACGCGAAAGTATTTCTTTCCGGTGTATTCCGGCTGCCGGACAATCTCCGGCTTCCTCCGGCACTCGCCCGGTATCTCGTTCTGCCGCATTGCTCTCCCTCAGTCCGCAAGGCCGTAGCCAACGCAGAGCGTGGTCGCCACGCCCAGCGCCGCCGCGCCCTGCAAGTTCCCCATGGCGAGGTAGAACGCCGCCGCCATCAAAAACGCGCCGCCCATGAAGATTGCCAGCCGCCGCAAAACCCGCCGCAGCGCGGCGTCGTGTTCTTTTTTCGAGATCATACTTCATCCCGCTCCTTTTCCTTTTGTAAGTAATACCGCAGCTTCCCAAGCCGCGTCATGCTCTCCGCTGCCCGCTCCCGCAGCTCTTTCTTGTCGTGGAACAGCTCAATGGCCTCGGCCTCCGCAGCCTCCGCACAGATGATCGCGGCAATCAGGTCGCCAAATTGTTGCTCATTCACCCGCAGCGTGTAGTGCATCAGCGTCCCTCTCTTTCTTCACATAGAACTCCACGCCCGGGAACATCGCCCGCAGATACCGCAGCTTCAGCTCCGTCGCCGCGATCCGCTTTTCCTCGAGCGTCAAATCGTCAAAGCGAACCAACTGCCCGTTTTTCGTCACATAGCTTTCCGTTCGGATCACCTGTTTTTTCCGCATCCTGCGTCCCTCCCTTTCCGTGTATTCTATTCCGCCGGAGCGATTACTGCTCCTTCTTCTGTCCAGCCGCCACAGCCACCATGCCCTGCATGAAGATCAGCGCCTTCTCTTTTTGTTCCGGCGTCAATTTTCTAACAGTCTTGCTCCATTCGCTATTTTCCTTCTCGTGGATTTCCACGATCCGGTCTGCCAGTTTCGCGATCAGCGCCTGATCGTAACCCCGTAGCTTCGGGAATATCTCACTCATCCACGCCGAATAATCCAAAGATCCCAAGCCTTATGCCTCCTTTCCCGCGCCCATCAGCTTTGCCGCCGCGGCCACGCCCTGCATATAGGCGATCATGACCTCGATCTGCTGCGCGTTCATGTGCTTCATCTCGTGCAGCACACCCTCGACTTTCTTTTTCTGTTCTTCCGACATATCCCTCACCTCACTTCAATGCCCATTCGATTTGCCAATAGGACAAATCGCCAGTTCTCATCGTAGGTGAGAACTCTTTTTATTTCTTCTTGACGGTTTCTGCCTCTGCCTGTAAAATTGAATCACCCGGGCAGCTCGGGACCCTTTACACGGAAAGGGGGTGTTGCCTTATGGAGAGCATCTTTTCTTCCATAATGCCTCCCTCGATCTGTGTGCGCGGTAAGCCTCTCACAGTCGCCGCCAAGCCATAGCGCCATGGCGGCCGGGTCGCTCCGTAAGTGAGAGAGCCGGATAAAGCAGCCGTCGCCTCGGCTGGTTGCCGTTGTGGTCGCACCACGTAAAAAACGCAGAAAACGGCATCCTTTGTCCGGTGCGCACAAACTGGCAGAGGTGGCGCGTTCGCAGGCGAGCGTTCGCGTCATCTCGCCGCCCCCGGGTAACTCAATTTTGCAGGCAGTGGTTCTCACCTCACTCGTTTTATTCCTTCTTGACACCTCCCGCCCGCATGGTAAAATACAGTCAAATGGAGGCGATCGCATGTTAGAGCATGTAACAGATTCCCGTTATATCCCGCTGGCCCTGCTCTCCGGTGTCGGCGGGCGTATGCAATTTGTTGACCTGATGAATCAGACCATCTCGCTTTCCGGCCTCGATGCTGTCCAGACGAAAGTCCTTCTGCAAACCATGCGCGGCCAGCGTCTCATTTCCGGCAGCTTCTCATCTGGCTCCTACGTCCAGTTGGAGCAGTCCGGCGCGGAGCTTCTTGTCTCCCTCCAAAAGGAGGCGAAAGAGCGTCTACAACTCGCCGAGAAGGAAGCGAAACAGCATGCCGAGGAAAAACGTCAGAAGAAGTTTAGCAATGTGCTGGCAATAGCAGCGATATTTGAACATCTTATAGTCTTCATCCTCGGTGTCCTCGTTGAGCATCACACCCAGCTCTTCGCTTGGATCGCGTCTCTTTTTCATTGACTTCACCTCACTCGTTTTATTTCTTGGTTATACGTTAGCATACCTCAGAACCGTTGTCAAGCATAATTTTATTCCTTGGTTATATTTTTTCTTGACATTTCATTTCCGCTGTGTTACCTTGTGGCTAGAAGGTGGTGAAAAGCTTGAATACAATCAACGATCGAATCGCTTATTTAATCAAAGACCTTAGTATCACAAAAACGAAATTTGCCGAAACCATCAACTTGAGCCAGCCGTTCGTGTCCGCCGTTTGTTCCGGTTCAAAAATGCCCAGTGACCGCACAATCTCGGATATCTGCCGGGAATTCAATGTTTCGCTTGCTTGGCTGGAAGACGGCGAAGGGGAAATGTATGTCCAGCGCAGTGAAAACGAGCGTATGGCCATGCTGTTCAACGACGTGCTGGCCGAAGCCGACGAATCCACCCGCAAGCGCGGCATCGCCGCCGCCCTCGATATGCCCCCGGAGTTCTGGGACAACATTCTCGAATACGCGAAAAAAATCACCGGAAGCAAGTAAAATGCTTCCGGTGATTTTTACAAAAATGCTCATAGCTCTTGACTGTTCTGCTATCATTTTGTATTCTAAAATAAAAAGGGGGCATTTTTTATGAACTGGCATGAATGGATGTATTACCTCGGCATTTCTTTCGTTGCGTGGGTAATTGCATCGCTTTTGAATGAATGGGTGCTCCGAAAAGATCCCAGTGAACGGACAGCCTTTAGCACGCTTATTTTCATCGTGTCCATAGTTTTCTATTTCATCGGATTTATTGTAACCCTCATCGCCACATTCGGCATTGGTCATCTTACCTTGTCTCGCTTAGAGGGACACGACGAATCCTCATACAAATCCGGTTATATTGCTGGGTATAATGACGCAAAGGCCGGCAAGAAATATGATTCTGAAATGCCCACAAAATAAGTCCAAACGCCCGAAGCGGTGATTCGCTCCGGGCGTTATTCTGACTTCACGATGTTCCGCATGAACCCAACAATGATGTACTTCTGCTCCGGCGTGGCCTGTTCCCATAGCTTCTGCATTTCCTCGTCTACGGTTTTCGACATCTTTTCCATTCTTTCGCCTTTCTCTTTCCAAAAAACATGGTCGATTTTTTGTGCAACATCCTAACTTGAATCGTTTCCAGATTCGTCCTATACTGGAAGTATCAAGGGATGCCCCGCCGCCATGTTCCCGGCGGCGGGACTTTGGGCCGCTGCAAGCGTGTGGGAGCTGCTTGCAGGTTTAGCCTACCACGAACGTGCCAAATCCGTCTACCACCGGCCATGGGCTTCCGTGTCCATGTCCGTTGGGAAATCAATGAAAGAGGGAGAAAATTTGAAACAAGAACTATGGGAGCTATGCCGTGACAAGAAAGATTCTGCAAATCCGCGTATCACCAACCAGCAGCTGGCCGAACGATCCGGCCTGTCCCAGAACGCCGTCGGGCAATATCTCCGCGGCGAAACGCCGAACGCGCCGCTCTCCACGTTTGGCCCGATCTGTAAAATGCTTGGCGTCTCCGTCGACGAATACCTCGGGATCGAGCATCCCGCTCCTTCTTCTGACGCTTTGCAGGCCGTCCACTTGGAACGCGACCACTACAAGCGTGAGATCGAGCTGTATAAACGTTCCCTTCGCACGCACCGCATCGTCACCATCATCCTCGTCTCCATCCTCGCCCTTGTCGTGATCTCTCTGGTCATCGATCTTCTCGTTCCCAATGTCGGCTGGATTCGCGATACCATGTCCATTTTACGGGAGGTCTCCGCCTATGCCTGAACCACATATCGCAGCCGCCTATGTCCGCGTCTCAACCGATGACCAAATGGAGCTGTCCCCGGATTCCCAGATGGAGAAGATCCGGGAATACGCCGCGAAGAACGGCCTGCTCCTGCTCTCAGAATACATCTTCCACGACGACGGCATTTCCGGCCGGGCTGCTGAAAAGCGCCCCGGCTTCCAGCAGATGATCGCCACCGCCAAAGACCCGTCCCATCCGTTTGATGTCATCATCGTCTGGAAGTTCTCCCGCTTTGCCCGCAATCAAGAGGAATCCATTTTCTATAAATCCATCCTGCGCAGCAAGTGCAAGGTCGATGTGGTGTCCGTCTCCGAGCCGCTGATCGCTGGCCCCTTCGGCAGCCTGATCGAGCGGATCATTGAGTGGATGGACGAATTCTACTCCGTCCGCCTTGCGGAGGAAGTCAAGCGCTCCATGACCGTCAATGCAAAGAATGGCACCCTGCAAGCTACACCATCCTTCGGCTACCGCGTAGAAAACCGGCAACTGGTCATCGTCCCGGAAGAAGCCGAGATCATCCGGGAGATCTTCCGGCGCTTCATCTCCGGTGATGCCATGTTTTGCATCGCGAAAGATCTGAGCGCCCGGGGCGTCCGTACGCACCGTGGGAATCCCTTTGAAAACCGTACCATTGATTATATCCTGAATAACCCCGTCTACCTCGGCAAGCTCCGCTGGACGCCAACCGGCAGGACATGCCGAAATTTCAAGAACGAGGACAGCATCATCGCCGACGCGCTGCACGAACCAATCATCGATGCCGAAACCTGGGGCGCCGCGCAGGCTCGCTGTGCCGAACTGAAAAAATCCTATAAGCGCTACGGCAAGCCTTCCTCTGAGCGCAAGCACTGGCTGTGCGGTGTTGTCCGCTGCTCTACCTGCGGCGCGACGCTCATTTGGGTAAGTCCGCATTTTATGAAATGTAACAACTATGCGCACGGACGCTGCACGACCTCCCAACATGTCGCCGTCGAGTCACTGGAAGAATCCTTCCTTGCCCAGCTTCAGCACGATTTGACGTTCGCGGAGTCTGTCGCTTGCGTTGTTCAAGCCGCAAAACCCGCTCATTCCGACCAGCGCTTACAGCAGCAGCGTGCCCGTATCGTCTCCCGTATTGATCGCCTTCGTGAATCTTACTTAGACGGCGTCGAGACGCTGGAAACCTATAAAGCCGCGCGGCAACAGATGCAAGCGCAGCTTGACGACCTCGACGCGCAAATTGCCGAATCCGCAGCCGTCCCCGTCGTCGATGCCGCCGCGCTGCTTCGAAAT
>ERZ827440.713-NODE-713-length-43077-cov-4.620752_pt1 | contig 43077 bp, 43 predicted proteins | sample MGYA00519774_ERZ827440 | MGnify/ENA primary metagenome ERZ827440 (study PRJEB31778, sample SAMEA3449302) | human gut metagenome | biome: human gut; feature: human-associated habitat; material: faeces | place: United Kingdom | collected 2010/2012 ... | reverse complement strand
CGAGCTGATCGCCGCCGAGCCGAAGATCGTGAAGTATCTGGACATTCCCATCCAGCACGTCAACGACGCGATACTCAAGGCCATGCGGCGGCGGGAGACGAAGGCGTCGATATGCGCGCTGTTCGACAAGCTGCGCGCGCGCATTCCCGGCATCGTGATCCGTTCCACGGCCATGGTTGGCTTCCCGACCGAGACCGACGACGAGTTCCGCGACCTTATCGACTTTATGGACACCGTCGGCTTTGACTACACGAGCGTCTTTGCATACTCGCAGGAGGAGGGCAGCCTGGCCGCTAAGATGGAGGGTCAGGTCGACGAAGAGGTCAAGCTCGAGCGCGCCCAGGAGGCCATGGACCTGGCCGAGTCGCTCGGCTTTGCCTCCACCGCCGCCCATGTGGGCGAGCGCGCCCAGGTGATCGTCGACGGTATCGAAGAGACCGAGGACGGCGCCGAGCTGATCGGCCATGCCTGGTTCCAGGCGCCCGATTCCGATGGAGCGGTGCATCTGGACGCCAGCGAGGCGTCCGTGGGCGATATTCTGACCGTCGAGTTTACCGATAGCTTCTGCTATGAGCTTATCGGTCATGTTGTGGAGTAGGAGAGCGTCGTGGCAAACGAGAGCAATAAGGAACTGACGAGTGTCTGGACGCCCGCCAACATCGTGACGTGCGTTCGCATCGTCTTTATCCCGGTGTTCATGATCGTGTCGGCGCTTTCTCACACGAGTGTTGCCGGTACGGATTGGAGCACCTTCGACGGCCCGCTCGCCGCCGCTGCCTTCATTCTGTATGTGATCCTGTCGTGCACCGATAAGGTCGACGGTTATCTGGCGCGTTCGCGCAACGAGATCACCGACTTCGGTAAATTCTTGGACCCCATCGCCGATAAGCTGCTCGTGTTCTCGGCCCTGCTGCTGTTCTTGGATTTTGGCGCGGTGACCGTGTGGTCCGTGTTCATTATCCTGTTCCGCGAGCTGCTGGTGAGCGCCCTTCGCATGGTCGCGAGTGCGGCCGGTGTGGTCGTTGCGGCCGATAAGCTCGGCAAGTACAAGACGGCAACCACGATGGTCTCCATTTGCGGTTACCTGTGCGTTTTTGCTATGGCCGGCTTGCACCTTGGCCCGGTGGCGCTGACGCTCGGCATCTACTCGGTGTCGCGCTTCCTGTACGCCGTTGCCGTTGTCCTGACCGTTATCTCGGGAGCCCAGTACTTCTGGAACTGCCGCAAGATCGTCTTTATGGTCTAGGTCCTGGTGGGTATGACGGACTCTTTTGAGCAGATTTCCGCACATAACGAGGAGCTGGCGCGCGATATCGTCGAGCGCGCGAGCGCTCGGGGTGTGACGGTTTCGACGGCTGAGTCGCTGACGGCGGGTATGATCGCCTCGACGATTGCGGATATCCCGGGCGCCTCGGCGGTGCTGCGTGGCGGTGCGGTGACCTACTGCGATGAGATTAAGCATCGCGTGCTGGGTGTTGAGCAGGAGACGCTCGACCGCTACACCGCGGTGTCGCATCAAACTGCGCGCGAGATGGCGTCGGGTTCGCTGGAGCTGTACCAGAGCGATATTGCAGTGAGCGCAACGGGTTATGCCGGCCCCGGCGGTGGTACTGAGGACGATCCTGCTGGCACTTTCTATATTGGCTGGGCACATCGTTCCGCCGATGGGGGAGTGCCGGTCGTGGACTCTGTGCGCTGCCACTATGAGGGCGACCGTTCGTGTGTTCGTGCCCATACGGTCACGGAGGCATTGGGTCGCATTGCCCTTGTGCTCAACCCTATGGAATAGACGTGTTTTAAGGGGCCTCCGGGCCCCTTAATTGTGGAGATAGGGACCTCCGGCGAATTTTATCTTTGTGCAGGTAGTTGTCGTATTTTTCCTCGTCATGATTTTCTTGGTTCGCCTGCGGTCAAGATTTTGGTCAGTGTTTGGTCGGCGTTTGGTTGGGTTTTGGAAAGGTCGGCTGCATATGATTTATCTGAACGGTTGACCACGAACAGCCGTTCGTTTATTATCGATGCAGGTTGTTAAGAGGAGGGCTATTCATGGCCAAGAATTCAGGTCCCGTACGTACCGTTCATGCTCGCACGACGGGTAAAGAGCGCGATGAGATGATCGCCACCACCAAGGCCGAGATCGAGAAGAAATTCGGCCAGGGTTCCATCATGAGGTACGGCGACGGTGGTCCCGAGCTCGAGGTCGAGGCCATTCCCACGGGCGCCCTGGCCCTCGATGCCGCGCTGGGTATCGGCGGCGTGCCGCGCGGCCGTATCGTCGAGATTTACGGTCCTGAGTCCTCCGGTAAGACGACGCTTTCGCTCGAGATCCTGGCCGAGGCCCAGGCAATGGGTGGCGTTGTGGCATTTATCGATGCCGAGCACGCGCTCGATCCCACGTATGCCGCGCGCATCGGCGTGGATATCGACGAGGTGCTCATTTCCCAGCCCGATACGGGCGAGCAGGCGCTCGAGATTGTTGACATGCTCGTGCGTTCCGGCGCCATCGATGCCATCGTCGTCGACTCCGTCGCCGCGCTGACCCCGCGTGCCGAGATCGAGGGAGAAATCGGCGATACTACGGTCGGTCTTCAGGCTCGCCTGATGAGTCAGGCGCTCCGCAAGCTCGCCGGCTCGCTGTCCAAGTCCAACACGACGTGCATCTTCATTAACCAGCTGCGTGAGAAGATCGGCGTCATGTTCGGCAACCCCGAGACTACGACGGGCGGCCGCGCCCTTAAGTTCTTCTCTTCGGTGCGTATCGACATTCGCCGTATCGACAGCATTAAGCTTAAGGACGAGGTTATCGGTAACCGCGTGCGCGCCAAGGTCGTTAAGAACAAGGTGGCAGCTCCGTTCCGTTCTGCTGAGTTCGACATCATGTACGGTACGGGCATCTCTAAGGAGGGCTCAATTCTGGACATGGCTGTCGAGTGCGGCATCTGCAAGAAGATGGGCTCCTGGTTTGCCTATGGCGAGGACAAGCTTGGCAACGGTCGAGAGACCGCCAAGGCGTTCCTGCGCGAACACCCCGATTGCGCCGACGAGATTGAGCATAAGGTCCGCCTTGCCTGCGGACTTGAGTTTGATGACGATGCTCCGTCCGAGGTCGAGCTGACCGATCAGCCTGCGCCTGAGGAGTTTGACGAGCTTTACGCCATCGATGGTTCCGCCATGCTCGATGATGACGACGAGTAGCGGTTACGCTCATGTCGTATACGGTGACCGAGGCCACGGCCGTCTTTCCCGATAAGAAGGCGGCTTCCTCGTTCTCGAGCGGGTATGCGTCCAAAAAGCCTTGCGCACATATCGATTGTGAGCTTGAGGGCGGTTTTGAGCGGTCCATTTGGATTCCCGTACGGGTCGCGCGGCTGTATGTCAAAAACCGCCCCGATCTTCCCTGTGATTGGGACAACTTTCGTGAGGCGGTGCAGCTCATCGAGCGTAAATGTGCACTTACCATGGTGACCGAGATGCTATCGCGCCGCGACCATGCGACGGGTGAGGTCCGTGACAAGCTGGCTCGCTACGGCTTTCACCAGCCCGCGATCGATTTCGCCGTCGAGCGCGCCACCGAGTATCACTTTTTAGACGAGAACCGCTTTTGCTCGTACTTTATCGAGGAGCGCAAGCGGCGCGGTTGGGGACAGCGCAAAATCGAGACCGAGCTCAAGCGCCGTCATGTCGTGCTCGATGACATTCCCGGTTATCCCGAGGATTATTTTGCCGTCGAAGACGATTTGGCGCGTGCGTCAGCCCTGCTCGCCAAGCGGCGTGTTCCAGAGACGCGTGGATTCGAAAAACTGGTTCGGTTTTTGATGGGCAAGGGCTTCTCGTATCACATCGCCGCCGATGCCGTTAAGGCACGTCTCGATGCCGAACGCGAGGAATGTGCGGTTTAGGCGTATGCGTTTTGTGGCCCTGCCGTTCACCGCGTTTTAGCCGCCGTGCCGGGGCCATTTATTTGACAGTTGTTGTGGTTCAACGTACGATAAACACTGTCATTTGCTTTGTGATATGTGCTCATCTGTGATGAGTTTGTTTATATGTTTATCTGTATCCGACCCGCATAAGCTGCGCCCATATTACTCAAATGTCGCGAGCCGTTCGTAAGGACGGTTCGCTTTGTTGTGTAACGAATCCATAAAAAGGAGTGAGCATGCCTATCATCGCAGCGCTCGTTGGCATCGTTTTGGGTGCCATCGCCGCCATTGCCTACATGCGCACCGCCAAGCAGGGTAGTCTTCACGAGGCCGACGAAAAGATCCAGTCGGCACACGCACAGGCTGAGTCCCTGATCGGTGATGCTAAGCGTCAGGCCGAGACCCTCAAAAAAGAGGCTCTGCTCGAGGCTAAAGAGGAGATCATCAAGAACAAGCAGGCCGCCGAGGCCGAGGACAAGCAGCGTAAGAGCGAGATTCGTACGCTCGAGAACCGTGTGATGCAGCGCGAGGAGTCCCTCGATCGCCGCAACGACGCTCTCGACAAGCGCGAACATCAGCTGTCCAGCCAGGCCGGTCAGGTCGAGAAGCGCTCCCGCGAGCTCGAGGAGCTCTGCGCCAAGCAGACCTCCGAGCTCGAGCGTATCGCCGACCTGACCCGCGAGGACGCCCACAAGGAGCTCCTCGATAAGGTTCGCGGCGAGGTCACCCACGAGGCTGCCACGATCATTCGCGAGTCCGAGCAGCAGGTTCGCGCCGAGTGCCACAAGACCGCCCAGGAGATTCTGTCCTTGGCGATTCAGCGCTGCGCTGCCGACCACACAGCCGAGGTCACCGTTACCTCCGTGCACATCCCCTCTGATGACCTCAAGGGCCGTATTATCGGTCGCGAGGGTCGCAACATCCGGACCTTCGAGCAGGTTTCCGGCGTCAACCTCGTGATCGACGACACGCCCGAGACCGTCGTTCTTTCGAGCTTCGACCCGGTCCGTCGTGAGACCGCCCGTGTTGCCCTCGAGAACCTCATCGCCGACGGCCGCATTCACCCCGCCCGCATCGAGGAGATGTATCACAAGGCTGCCGACCTGGTTCAGCAGCGCGTGCGCGAGGCTGGCGAGCAGGCTGCCTTCGATACCGGCATCCACGACCTGCACCCCGAGATCGTCAAGACCCTTGGTGCCCTGCGCTACCGTACCTCGTTTGGTCAGAACGTGCTTCAGCACTCCCTCGAGGTCTCTGACCTGTGCGGCGTGATGGCTTCCGAGCTTGGCCTGGACGTTGTGACCGCTAAGCGCGCCGGCCTGCTGCACGACCTAGGCAAGGCAATCGACCATGACGTCGAGGGCCCGCATGCCGTCATCGGCGCCGAGCTTGCCCGCCGTTATGGCGAGAAGCCCGTTATCGTTCACGCTATCGAGGCTCACCATGCCGATGTCGACCCCAGCACGGTGCTCGATGTCCTGGTACAGGCCGCCGATGCCGTCTCCGCCTCTCGCCCCGGTGCCCGTCGCGAGTCTGCCGAGAACTACATCAAGCGTCTTGAGAAGCTCGAGGAGATTGCCAACTCCCATGAAGGCGTCGAGCGTACCTATGCCATGCAGGCTGGTCGCGAGGTCCACGTCATGGTTCAGCCGGACAAGATCTCCGATGCCCAGTCCACGGTCCTGGCTCACGATATCGCCCATCAGATCGAGGAAGAGATGGAGTATCCCGGTCAGGTGCGCGTCGTCGTGATTCGCGAGAGCCGCGCTGTCGATATCGCTAAATAACATGAGCGACGCGAACGAGCTCATCTCATTTATCGCGTCGATGTCGGGGGAGGGCAACCTTCGCGTCGAGGAGAACCTTGGCGAGGGGTATGTCCGCCTCCGCGTTTCGGAGGCCGAGCGGCGCCAGGCAAAACACGACATTCAGCATGTCGAGGATATCGTCATCGAAATGCTCCGTAATGCTCGCGATGCCGGCGCCGACAAGGTCTATCTCGCCACGACCAAGGAAGATGGCGTCCGCACGCTTGTCTTTCTGGATAACGGTTCGGGCGTTCCGCAGGATATGCAAGAGCGAATCTTCGATGCTCGCGTTACCTCAAAGCTCGAGAGCATGAAGATGGACCGTTGGGGCGTTCACGGTCGTGGCATGGCATTGTTTTCGATCAAGCAGAACACCGACGAGGCCCGTGTGGTCACGTCCGGCGTCGATCTTGGTTCAGCCTTTAAGGTGAGCGTTGCAGCCGACCGCCTCAGCGAGCGTGCCGATCAGTCCAGCTGGCCCCAGGCCGTCAAGGATGAGGACGGACGTTATGTCTGTGCTCGCGGCCCGCATAATATTATTCGCGCTGCCTGTGAGTTTGCGCTCGAGGAGCTGCGTGGTTGCGATGTCTATCTTGGTTCTCCGTCTGAGATTGCCGCGACGCTGCATGCGCAGGCGTCCAGTCGCCTCGATACGTCGCGTCTCCTGTTCATTGATGACGAGAGCGAGCTTCCAGTTGTCGATCGTTTAGGCCTTGCCTCTGATGCCGAGGACTTTATCCGTATCTGTTCGGGTTTGGGTCTTGAGATGTCTGAGCGCACGGCCCATCGCATTTTGGCAGGGCAGATTAAGCCCGTTCGCGGTGTGACTGCGCGTCTGCTGCGCGAGCGTGATTCGTCCTCGCATGCGCCGGCTCCTGTCGATCTCGCGAAGGATCGTCGCGGGCTACGTATTGCCAAGGATGACATAGCACAGTTTTCGCGTGCTGTGGAGCGCGACTTTAATGACCTTGCCGCTCGGTACTATCTCAACCTTTGCGGCGACCCAAAGATTCGTGTTTCGCGTGATCGAATCACCGTGACCTTCGATCTTGCCAAAGAGGAATAGTGCCTTTACCGAGTCCACTCGGTACGATAAAGTTATTGCAGTTAAAACGTACTTTTAAACGCAGGAGTTTCTTCATGGATTGCCTGAAGGTATCAAGCAAATCATCGCCCGCGTCCGTTGCCGGCGCCATCGCCGGCATGGTCAAGGATGGTGTACCCGTCAACATCCAGTGTGTCGGCGCCGGTGCGGTCAACCAGGCTATTAAGGCCGTGGCTATCGCGCGCGGTTTTTTGATTCCAACCGGTTTTGATATTTCCTGCGCGCCCGTGTTCTCCGACATCCTCATTAACGGGGAGTCGCGCACGGCCATCCGCCTTTCTATCTACGTTCACCAGATCAATCGAGCTGCTATGGATAACGTCGTCATGGATGATGTTAAGCCTGTGGCATAGCTTCTGCTTGTCTCGATTCGCCTCCCTTCCATCGTTAGGACTTATGCACATGGACCAGCGTTCCGTACGCGATATTCTTGCCGGTAAAACCTACTTTATCCGCACCTTTGGCTGCCAGATGAATCAGCACGATTCCGAGCGCGTGAGCGGTCTGCTCGATTCGTATGGTTGCCTCATGGCGCTCGATCCCGAGCATGCCGATATCGTTGTCTTCATGACATGCTGTGTGCGTGAGGCCGCCGATACTCGCCTGTACGGTCAGTGCAATTCCTGCAAAAGCCTGCCGCCTTCGCCTTCGGGCAAGCGTGTGGTTGCCGTGGGCGGCTGCATTGCGCAGCGTGATGGCGAGGGCCTGCTCACCAACGTCGATAACGTCAATGTCATCTTTGGCACGCATTCTATCGCACATGTGGCCGAGCTCATTGCCGAGGCGTTCCTTGACGGCAAGCGTCATATCCGCACCAATGAGCATGAGGATACGGATGCCATGAGCATGCCGTGGCATCGCGAGACCCAGTATCACGCCTGGGTGCCCATCATGACGGGCTGCAATAATTTCTGCACCTATTGCATCGTGCCGTACGTGCGCGGTCGCGAAAAGAGCCGCCCCTTCGAGGAGATTGTCGACGAGGTGACCGGTTTGGTGCGCCAGGGCGTGCGTGAGATTACGCTGCTGGGCCAAAACGTTAACTCATATGGTCGCGATCTGTTTGGCAAGCCGCGTTTTGCCGATCTGCTGCGTGCCGTGGGCGATACGGGTGTGGAGCGCATCTTCTTTACGTCTTCGCATCCCAAGGACCTGCTGCCCGAGACCATCGACGCCATGGCCGAAACGCCTGCCGTTATGCCGCAGCTGCACTTGGCCGTCCAGTCAGGTTCGACGCGGATCCTCAAAGAGATGAATCGCCGTTATACACGCGAGGACTATCTGGGCCTGGTCGATCGCATCCGCAATCGCATGCCCGATATCGCGCTCTCGACTGACATTATCGTTGGCTTTCCGGGCGAGACTGAAGAAGACTTTGAGCAGACGCTCTCACTTGCCGAGATGGTCCGCTATGCTCAGGCCTATACCTTCATCTATTCCAAGCGCGCCGGTACCCCGGCCGCCGAGATTGACGATCCTACGCCGCATGAGGTTATTCTCGAGCGTTTCAACCGCCTGGTTAAGGTTATCGAGACCACGGCACATGAGTATAACCAGGGTGAGCTTCATACTGTGGTGCCGGCGCTCATTGAGGGCACGAGCAAGAAGAACGATGCGGTCCTGCTGGGCAAGAGTCCCAAGAATCAGACCGTGCATGCGCCTATCCCCGAGGGTTACAGCATCGATCAGCTTGTTGGCAAGATCGTTGATATTGACGTTGACGTTGCCAAGACCTGGTATTTGTCCGGCTCCGTTGTGGGCGAGCCGCGCTAATGGTTGCTCCAGGGGCAGGTTTTTCCGCCGTTGCGATCGTCGGTCCGACGGCGGTTGGTAAGAGTGATGTTGCCGACCGTTTGGCCGCTCGTCTTTCGTCCGAAGTGCTGTCGTGCGATGCGATGCAAATCTATCGCGGCATGGACATCGGTACCGCAAAGATGGCGCCCGATGAGTGTACGGCGCCGCTGCGTCTCGTCGACATTGTAGAGCCGGGTGTGGCATATTCTGCTGCGCTTTATCAGGCTGACGCTCGCGCGCATGTTGAGGGTTTGCTTGGCGAGGGCCGCCTACCGGTGTTTTGCGGGGGCACAGGCTTGTATCTCAAGGCCGCCCTGGATGAGATGGATTTTCCCTCGGGCGAGCTTGAGGACGATCGTCGCGCGGGGTATCAGGAACTTGCCGAGCGCATAGGCGAGGAAGCGCTGCACGCGCTGCTTGCCGAGCGTGACCCCGAGTCCGCTGCGGTCATCCACCCCCATAATGTTCGTCGCGTGATTCGCGCGCTCGAAATGCACGATGATGGTGTGTCCTACGCGCAGCAAAAGTCGCAGTTTAGTGTTCCGCGCGAGCATTATCATGCTCTATGGTTTGGTCTGACGCGTAATCGCGAGGTGCTCTACGAGCGCATTAATCTGCGCGTCGATCTGATGTTTGAGCAGGGTCTTGTCGATGAGGTGCGCGGTCTTATGGACCAGGGACTGGGAGATGCCCTAACGTCGATGCAGGCAATTGGCTATAAAGAGATCGTCGATGCTTTCAATGGCGTGATAAGCATGGATGAGGCTCGCGAACTCATCAAGATGCGTTCGCGTCGCTATGCCAAGCGTCAGCTTTCGTGGTTTAAACGCGATGACCGCATCGTGTGGTTCGATATGGACGAGTTTACGATCGATGGGGTCGTTGAGGATATCCTTCACCGTATCGAGGCGGCCTAATGGCTCGGTTTCCCCTCGTTCCCACGGCGCCTGAGCCCGAACGTGCCGTTCTTGTCGGAGTTGAGTGGCGCGATAACGCCTGGCCGCTCGATCGTTCGCTTGACGAGCTTGAGCGCCTGGCCCATACGGCTGGCGCCCAGTGCGTGGCGCGTTTGTCACAGCGTCTGGTTAAGCCGTATCCAAAATCGTTTATTGGCTCCGGTAAGGTTGAGGAGCTTTGCGGGCTCGTGCATCGTATGGATGCCGATGTTGTTATCTTCGACGACGATTTAACGCCTTCGCAGCAGTCTTATCTGGAGAAAGCCGTGGGTGAACCGGTTAAGATTATCGACCGCACGGCGTTGATTCTCGATATCTTTGGCCTGCACGCTCAGACCCGTGAGGGCCGCCTGCAGGTGCAGCTAGCCCAATTGCAGTATCTGTTGCCCCGCTTGCGCGGTATGTGGAGCCATCTTGCTAAAGAGCAGACACGCGGTGGCATTGGTTCGCGCTTTGGCCAGGGCGAAAGCCAGCTCGAGGTTGACCGACGTTTGATTCGCAACAAGATTGCCGCACTTCGTCGCGAGCTTAAGCAGGTTGAACAGCGCCGCGATGTTCAGTCAAAGAGTCGTATCGAGTCGCCGGCGTTTCGCGTTGCTTTAGCCGGTTATACCAATGCCGGTAAGTCGACGTTGCTCAATCGCCTGACCGGGTCTACGGTGCTTTCACAGGACAAATTGTTTGCCACGCTCGACCCGACGACGCGTTCGTATCGCCTGCCCGGCGGTCGTGGCATGACGATTACCGATACCGTCGGCTTTATTCAAAAGCTACCGCATGGTCTCGTTGATGCCTTTAAGTCCACGCTGTCTGAGGTTCTTGGTGCCGATCTGATCCTTAAAGTTGTGGATGCCTCTGACGAGGACTACGAGCGCCAGCTCGAGGCAGTCGATCGCGTTCTTGACGAGATCGGTGCTGGCGAGCGTTTGACGCTTACGGTGTTCAATAAAATCGATCTTCTCGATAGCGTTGATCGATTGAGTTTCCGTCGTCGCTATCCCGAGGCCGTGCTGTTCTCGGCCCAGACGGGCGAGGGACTCGACGATCTCGTCGACCGTATTGCTCGTGAGGCGGCTGCCACCGATGTGTTGCTCTCTGCTGATATCCCGTATCGCGAGGGCACCCTCATCACGCTGGTGCATGAACAGGGAACCCTTTTGCATGAGGAATATCTTGAGGACGGCGTTCGTATTGTGGCAAAGCTGCCGGCTCGTATTGCGCCGCGGCTCAAGCGTTATCGCACCGAGTAGACGAGCTCCAAAATGCCCAGAATGATGGGCTGATGCAGTAGATAAAAGGGGAGTGCATGACGTCCAAGGCTGGCGAGCGCCGGGATGGGATTCTCATAGGCCCATGCTGGCGCCTCGCGGCTTGATTTCCGTGCCGCATGGGCGGCAAAGAAGCCTGTGAGGTACATAAAAAAGAATGGGATGAGTGGATAGTAATCACCGGAGACAAAGTCTGGACCTGGGAACCCCAGCCAAGCTAGATAGGGGATAGGGTAGGCTGCTTTAGGAATGCTCCAGGTACAGGCAAAGAGTATCAGGCAAATCGCTATACCCCATACTGCCGGCACCCTATCGAGAGCCGGGCGCGCGAACGCAATAATGGCGGTGCACGCCGCCATGCAGAAAATGATGCCAAAGTTCACTGAGTCATCGACTGAGACAAGCGTCGTTGCAATCCATACGACCAAAGCGGCGGCAGCGTACTTGGCCGCTCGTTTAGCATTGTTGCGTGAGAGCGTGCACATCCAACCGGCGATAAACAAAAATACCCAGCTGATACTTGCGCGCCAGATATCCTGGAAAACCGTTTCGGTAAACCATGGCATATCCCATCCATATAGGTAGGCCAAATCGTAGCAGGCGTGAAAACCTGCCATCGACAGCATCGTAAACCCGCGGACCGTATCAAATATGGTGATGCGTTTTTGCATTACGAGAACCGGCGCATTAATCCGACAACCTTACCCAAAATAACGGGGTTCGTCGCATAGATGGGCTCCATAGTGTCGTTCTCGGGCTGCAAGCGCACGCGCCCCTGCTCCTTGTAGAACGTCTTGACAGTCGCCGAGCCATCGATCATGGCCACAACGATTTCGCCGTTCATGGCGCTCTTTTGTTCACGGACGATGATGTAATCGCCATTGAAGATGCCGACATTGATCATTGAGCTCCCATGTACCTCAAGGATAAAGGAACCCTGGTCAGTGGCGATTTCGGTCGGGATTGTAAAAGTGTCTTCGATATTCTGCTCGGCCAGAATGGGAATCCCTGCCGCGACGCGACCAACGAGCGGTAGCGAGACCGTTCCGCGAGGTGCGGTGGGCTCGTCAGATTTAGAAATTGAGACAGAGGAACCGTCCTCGTTAAAGAGTTCCAGGGCGCGCGGTTTAGTGGCATCGCGCTTGAGTAGCCCGCGCGCCTCCAGGGCAGATAGATGGGCGTGCACGGTGCTGGGGGAGGAAAGGCCCACAGCAGAAGCCATCTCGCGCACGCTGGGCGGATAACCCTTCTCCTGCTGATATTCCTTGATGAAGTCGTAAATTTGCTGCTGACGCTTGGTAATTTTGCGAGCCATCAGGGCATCCTCTCTACCCATGTCAAACAAATGTTCGAATTTTGCTTGACAGGAACAACTGTTCGAAGATAATAATAACCGAACATTCGTTCTCGCGCTAGACATTTTTGTCCGCGCGGCTTGATAAAACTGTTCTCAGCAAAACACGCGAGAGGAGAACATGATGAACGCAACGAATATGGTCCAGGGAAACCTCGCCCTTAAGCTCGAGACGCCTGCAGAACCCACTTTTACGGTTGTTCAGGGTGGCCGCTCCAGCTTTCAGCCTTTGACCGTAAAGCCTGCTCGCAATCAGCAGGCTGCAGTCGCGCCGGCCCGCGTTGCCCTGAAGGTTCCGACGATTGTCGCCGTTGCCGTTGCGCTTACGCTCTTCTTTGTCCTCACTGCGTCGGTCTTTAGCGCGCGTCACGCCGCGTATGCCGAGTCCGTTTCCAACGTTACCTACGAGACCATTCGCGTTCAGCCTGGCGATTCTCTTTGGTCGCTTGCCGAGGAATATCCAATCGAAGGCCTTTCCACGCAAGAGACTTCCGACATGATCCGTAACGTCAATCATCTGGAGCATGGTTCGCTCGCCGCCGGTGCGCATCTTAAGGTTCCTGCTCGTTCGTAATCATTATCGCGCTGCGCATGGTACCCTTGTTATCGTTTAAGAGGAGGTACCATGCGCTGTCCCAAATGCGGCAAGGCACATACCCGCGTCGTTGATTCCCGTATGCAGGAGTCTAATAACACCATTAAGCGCCGTCGCGAATGTTGCTCGTGTAACTATCGCTTTACAACGTTCGAGCGATGTGAAGACCCAATCGAGGTCATTAAGTCAGACGGAACCAAGCAGCGGTTCGATCGCAATAAGCTGCTCGTCGGCTTGATGCGCGCCACCATCAAGCGCGATATCGACACTAAGAAGCTCAATGAGATTATCGACGACATCGAGGTCGAGCTGCGCTCTCGCACGCTGACGGCCGTCACGTCGCATGAGTTGGGCGACATGGTGCTCAAACGCTTGGCCAAGATCGACAAGGTGGCGTACATCCGCTTTGCCTCGGTCTACCGCGATTTCAAAGACGTCGATGAGTTTCTGCAAGAGCTCGACAAGCTAAGGTGATTCCATGTCCAACATTACCCTCAACATAAAGCGTCTCGATCCCACCGTCGAGCTTCCCAAATACGCCCATCCCACCGATGCCGGCTTGGATCTGCGCTCTAACGAGGACTGCGTCCTGAAGCCCTTCGAACGCCGTCTGGTCTCTACCGGGCTGGCCATCGCCCTGCCCGATGGCTACGCCGGCTTCGTCCAGCCCCGCAGCGGCTTGGCCATCAAGCAGGGCCTGTCTATAGTCAACACGCCGGGCCTCATCGACGCCCACTACCGAGGAGAACTCAAGGTTATCCTCATCAACCTGGATCCCTCCAACAACATCCAAATCAACAAAGGCGACCGCATAGCCCAACTCGTCATCCAAGAAGTCCCCACGGTCAACCTCATAGAAGTAGAAGAACTAGACGAAACCGACCGAGGCAACGGAGGCTTCGGCTCCAGCGGCGTCGCCTAGGGGCGCTCGTATCCCTCCCGCCCGGGGCTTACCTATATCATTCCATGCTCAAACATTCTCGCGTCGCTTCGCTCGCTGCGAAACTGCGCGTGGAACGATATAGGTAAGCCCCGGGCGGGCGGCTACTCGCTTGAAACAATATTTACTTTTCTAGTAAGCCGATGCGACAAAGGGGCTGTCCCTTTGTCGCATCGGCTTACTGTATTTATATTTTCCTGTTTTACCTTTGCAGGTTCTAATGGAGGGGATACCGAAGTAGCTGCTAGTAAGTAAACGCAGCCGCTCTGCCGGAGCCGCCCTTATATCGTTCCACGCGCAGTTTCGCAGCGAAGCGAGAATGTTTGAGCATGGAATGATATAAGGGCGGCTCCGGCAGAGCGGCGGACATTCGACTAGCGGATATGCGCGGGCTTTCCGCCCCAGTAGAAGCGGCAGAAGGCTCGTTTGCGCTTTTGGGGTTTGCCTACGAGCTCCATGGTTGCGATGGCGATGTCCTCCGCTGCGCGTGGACGGCGCAGGACTTCGCCGTTGATGAGTAGGGCTTTGAGCGACTCAGGGTGGTCGTGCAGGTGACGAAGCGTCACGATGAGTTCTCGTGCGGTGGTGACATGCATGCTGGCGCCCATGCCGGTGAGCATCGTGGTGTTTGCCTTTTCCTGGCCATAGGACTTGCCCAGCAGGATCATCGGCAGATGAGCGCACAGGCACTCGGTGACGGTGAGTCCGCCCGATTTGAGAATTGCCAGGTCGCAGCCGTGCATGAGGGCCGCCATGTCGTCCACGTAGTCCAGAACCGTGACGTTGTCGAGTTTCATGGCGTCGAAGAGCGTCTTGAGTCGGGTGGCGTATTCCTTATCCTTGCCCGGTAAAAAGACAAAGTGCATGTCCTCAAAGCTGCGTAAGAAGGGGAGCGTGTGGTCCATCGCGGCACGGAAACGCACGTATGGTTGGGGCAAACTGGCGCCGGCCATCACCAATACGACGGTTTTGTCTATGGGGAGATTGAACTTGCTGAGCTCATCTTCGCGTTTGTAATCTGAATCGAAACCGGCTCGGATGGGGATGCCCGTTATGCGGATCTTTGACTCGGGAACCTTGCGCGGCCGCAGCGTTTCGGCCATAAACTCGTTGGCTACGCAGAATAGGTCGGTGTCCTTGTGGGGCCAAAATCCTTCGACTTCGTAATCGGTCGGCACGCAGATGACCGGATAATCGATACCCGTGATGACGCGGGCGCCCACGGCAACATTGGCTGCTGTGATGTGCGTTGCGAGCACGGCTATAGGCCTGCGGCGACGAATATATTCGTTGAAGGCAGGGAACATAATTCGCGACCATGCCGTGCCGCCACCCCAGAGAAGATGTCCCGTAAGCGTATATCGCCAGGTCAGGTCGTAAATGGGGCGTGTGGCTCCCGTAAAAGAAGCCGCGGTCTTATTGCCGTCGAATTTAATACGTCCAAAATCAAGGATATCGAGCACTTCAATTTCAATATCCTCAGGGATTCCCTTGGTGCCGCGGATAAGGTCAAATGCTTGTGCAATCGCGTTGGCGGCGGCTTTGTGGCCCGATCCAACCGATGCGTGCACAATGGTTACCAGGGGTTTTTGTGCAGGTGAAACGGTCATTTGCTCCGGTTGGGGAGTGGCTTGCATGGGCAGGGGAGCGCTATTGGTCGTCTGCGTTTGATCCATCGATAACTCCCCTTCAGCTTTGTTACGCGATTTATAATTGTAGTGCATGAGTGTCATGTTCACGTAAATTTGGGTATGAGCGCAAAGAACGACAACGTTTCGACGAGAGGATTCTTCATGACTACCGATCAGCCGATTGATGTTGCGATTATCGGTGGAGGCCCCGCGGGCTATGCTGCCGCCATTTACGCTGCGCGTGCCAACCTGACGACGACCGTGATTGAGCAGGGCATGTCGGGTGGACAGATCGCCACGACCAATGAAGTCGAGAACTATCCGGGCATTCCGCTCTTGAGTGGCGCCGAACTCGGCGAGCGTTTTCAGCAACATGCAGAGGGCCTGGGAGCACAGGTCGCATGGAGCATGGTTTCGGGTATCGATTACGATGCCGATGCAGCGCTGTTTACGGTGCATCACGATATGGGCGATACGCTGTCCAAGAGCGTCATTGCGTGCATGGGTGCCACGCCGCGATCTGCTGGTTTTGTTGGCGAGGATACGTATCGCGGTCGCGGCGTTTCGTATTGCGCGACGTGCGACGGCATGTTCTTTCGCGGCAAGCAGGTCTTTGTCATCGGCGGCGGCAATGCTGCCTGCGAGGAAGCTCTGTTCTTGTCAGAAATCGCCGGCAGCGTGACCATCGTTTTGCGCCGCGATCAGTTCCGTGCCCCTGATGGTGTTGTTCAGAAAGTACTCGAAAAGGACAATATTACAGTTAGGTACCAAACTAGTATTGTTGAACTTTCTGGTGAAGCGACGCCAACGACGATCGCCTTTAAGGACAATGCATCCGGGGAAATTCATACCGAGTCATTTGAGCCTGGCTCGTTTGGCATTTTTGTCTTTGCCGGCACGCAACCCCATACCGAGCTTGTTGAGCATCTCGTCGATTTGGCGCCTGATGGCGGCATTCTAACTGATGAATCTATGGCGACCCGCACGCCAGGTCTATTTGCCGCTGGCGATATCCGTTCCAAGCGTTTACGCCAGGTTGTGACCGCCGTTTCTGATGGAGCCATAGCGGCAACCAGCGCATACGCGTTTCTCCGCGGATAAGTACGATAATATATCTTATGTAAGGTTGCTATCTTTAAACGAAGTGGTTGGGCGGTGTATCAATGTGCTGTCCAACCACTTTTACTTGCCGGCTATATGGTATGCAAAACTAGATAACCTAGAATACAATATAGCTAATGAACGGAGGATCCTTATGAACCACGCCAAACGCGTTATCCCGATGTCCGATACATCGGTCAGCATTAAGCCTGAGGATATTCAACCCACTGTGTTGCCCGATGCATTTATTCAGTCCGATATCGTGCGCAAACTCAATATGTTGAGTCTGCCGCGCTATAACCAGTTGCCAAATGTGACACTCTACCGCGACCAAGTTATTGAGTATGTTGCGCTGTGGATGGAGCCGCTGTCTATTTGCGTTGAGCAGCCTATCATTACGCCATCGATGATCAATAACTACGTGAAGGTCGGCCTGGTGCCTGCTCCGGTCAAAAAGCAGTATGGTCGCGAGCAGATTGCCCGCCTGATCGCTATCTGCATCTTTAAGCAGGTGCTACCTATTGCTGCGGTGCAGGCACTCTTTAACATTCAGCGTTTGAGCTACGATGCCCCGACTGCCTTCGATTATGTGGTCGACCAGCTTGAGGCATCGATTCGCGCCGCGTTTTCTATCGAGCAGACGCCGGTTCCCGATACGGCGCATCAGGTCACACGCGAGTCGCTGCTTGTGCGCAGTGCCGTATCGTCCTTTGTTTCGAAGGCGTACTTGATGAGCTATCTCAAGTTCAACGGGTTTAATAGCTAGCCGACGTATAAAACGGGCGGGACAAAGAGCCATCTGTCGCTTTGTCCCGCGCGTTTTTTGCCTGGTTGGACTTTATTTGCCCGAAGCTACGCCCATGCCGTAGCCGATGATCAGGCCGTGCATCTCAGCGTAATAGGAATCCAGGCCGTTGCAGGGCATGATGATGGTCTTGGAGCCGGGCCAATGTTCGACTATGCGATCAGTAAGCGCCTGGGCTCCAGTTTCGTTCTCAACGTGATCGATGATGACCTCACCGCCCGTAAAGCCCTCGGCTTCCATAGTGTCGATGATCTTGTTGAGCATCTTCTTTTCGCCACGTGTGTGCCCGACGAGTTCGATTTTACCGGCCTCACTCGCCGTGCCCAAAATGCGGATATTGAGCTTGTTGGCAATGACGCCGGCTGCCTTAGGGATACGTCCGGCTTTGGCGAGGTTTTCGTAATTGCACAAGCTGAAGAGGATTTTGCTGTTCTGCTCAAGGCTATCAAAGTATGCGCAAGCGTCCTCGAATGCGACATCCGGATTGCTTGCAAGATAGCGGTCAAACAGCAAGAAAATGAGGTCCATTTTGCCGCCAGCTGCGCGTGAATTGACTAGATGAATCTGTCGGTCGGGCTCCTCGGCAAGAACCATATCGCGAGCCGTGGCTGCCGCGTTGTAGCTGCCCGACACGCCCTCAGAGATCGGCATGCAGATGGTCTTGTCTGCCAATTTGAAGAGCTCGGCCCACTCCCCTACGCTGGGACAAGCGCTCGAAGAAGCGTTCGTCTCCGCCTGAACAGCGCAGTTGAGCTCATGAACATCGAGCGAAAGGTCATCGACGAATTCACGCTCCCCCACTCGAATTTTGAGGGGCGCAAATGCAAAGGTGGTATGGGGTGCGGTCGGTTGCCAATCGCGGAGGTTACAGCTTGAATCGGAGATAAGTGCCCAGCTCATAGAGGGTCCTTTCTAATTGTTCTTCAACAATTATAGCTTTCTTGCTGACCGATTGGGCCGCTATCTAGTATTCAAAACTAGATAGCGGCCTGGACTAAAGATAAAAGAATGGACCTCGCAACTTAAAGCCACGAGGTCCACATTCACACGCTGTGTAAGATGACTTAGTAACGCACGAAGATGTAGTTATTGTTCATGCCGGCGGCAACGGGGCTGATGATAACACCCGTGTTGTAGTCGGAAGCATGAATCATCTGACCACCACCGATGTAAATGCCGGTGTGGTACGAGTTGACCACAACGTCACCGGGCTGCGGATCGGACACACGCGTCCAGCCCATAAAGGTACCCGTGGTGCCCAGGCGGCAATAGCGACCAGTGAGGCAATAGCTAACAAAACCAGAGCAATCGAAGCTGTTCGGTCCAATGCCGCCCCAGGAATAAGCGCAACCAAGCTTGCTGTATGCACGCGAGACAACAGAACCGCCGTCGACGGACTGGCTCGGAGCAGAAGGCGTCGGAGCCGGAGCAGGTGTGGAGGGCTGCGGCGTCGGAGCAGGTGCCGGCGTAGGAGCCGGAGTGTTGCCGCCCTGGTTGTTGTTATTGCTGGTCTGGCCACCGTTGTTGGTGTTCTCGGTCGTACCGGCAGTCTCGTTGCTCACCGTGGCCTTCTCGGCGGTGCTGGCGTTGATGCCGGCCTGAAGCGCGGCGTTGGCCTCGGCCTCGGCGGCAAGCTCGGCCTGCAGCTGCGAATCCAGGGAATTTACGACGTTCTGGGCTTCAGCCTGCTGGGCATTAAGCTCGTCGACCTTCTTTTGCGTGGCGGCGACGTTCTTCTCCTGCTCGGCCTGCTTATCGGTGAGCTGCTGCTTAAGCTCCTTGACCTCTTGAATGGTCTGAGCCTGCTTATCGGAAACTTTCCCGTAGTAGAACAGACGGTTGAGCATATCGCTCAGGTCATCGACGCCCGTCAGAACCTGAAGCAGGCTCAGGCCGCCGGTTTTGTACTCGCCGGCGACATAGGTCGAGAGCTTGGCCTGACCATCGGCAATTTCCTGCTGCTTTTGCGTGATCTCGCCAGCAGTTTGATCGAGCGCCTGCGTCTGCGTGGCGAGCTCATCGTAAATCTGCTGGGTTTGGGTACCGATCTGCTCGAGCTTAGTACGAGCAGCGGCAAGGTCGGATGCGGTATCGGCGTAGGCAGGAGCCGCGAGGCCCAAGCCCAAAACACAAGCGAGGGTTGCCGTAGCAGCGCAGCGTGCCATGTTTTTGTGCGTGTTTGCTGTGCGCATGTAGCTTCCTTTCCACTAACTAAGGGTAACGGCTAGTCCACCGTCACCAGACTAAAGAGCTCCACATCGTCATTAGACGGCGTGAGCTTCTCGCGCGGGTTGAGAAACGCAAGCTCAAGGATACAACCGTAACCGACAAGCTTTGCGCCCATATCTCGCACCAGTTTACCTGTTGCCTCGACGGTTCCGCCCGTCGCGACCAAGTCGTCCAGAATCAACACGGTATCTTTAGAGCTGATAGCGTCGGCATGGATCTCAATTGATTCGGTGCCGTACTCGAGCTCGTAGCTCTGGCTCACGGTCTCGCGCGGCAGCTTGCCCGGTTTACGTGCGGGAACAAAGCCGGCGCCAAGGGCTACAGCCACCGGTACGCCAACCATAAAGCCGCGAGCCTCGGGACCCACGACCTTGGTGATTCCCATGCCGGCAAAGTGTTCGGCGAGGGCATCGGTCATGGCTTTGAGCGCCTCGGGATTGCCAAAGAGCGGCGTGATGTCTTTAAAGATGACTCCGGGCTCGGGATAGTCGGGGATGTCGACGATTTGAGATTCGAAGTCGTACATTGCATGACCTTTCAATGGGTTGCCGGATAAGCGGCAGCTGTTATTTGCCCGCGGTAGCGGTGCCGGATTGCGAAGGGGCGACGACCTTGAGCGGCTTTACGATGGAATCCTCGTGCGAAGCTGGAGCGGATGTCTCTTCGTTTTTGGCCTTGGTGGACTCGGAGCGAGTGATTTCCTCATCGAGTGCATCGATGTCGGCGTCCTCGACCACGGCGTTGAGCGACTCAAAAACGCGGTTCTTGAGCAGTGCAGTGTGTACACCTTCCGTCAGGTCGTGAAGCTTCTTAAACGCACGCTCGAGCTTGGCGTCGCGCTCGTCATCGGAGGTATCCATTCCGAGCATGCTCACGAGCACCTGCTCAAACATCGAGGACTCGCGGTTGGCGGAAGACACGTACTGACGCAGGTTGCGCGGCTCGATATGGAAGCGTGACAGCTCGGAGCAGTAGCGGATGATCGGGAAATCGCGACCATCGACGAGCTCTCGATTCTGCGGGCTCTTGATGATGCGAATGAGGTCGTTCTCGGCGAGCGAGCGGATAAACGAAATCTCGACGCCCAGCATATCGGGAATGGTCTCGATGGGATGCAGCTTTTGCTTAGTCTCCTTGGGCTCCGTCTTGAGCGGAACATCGGACAGCAAGCCCACCTCGTAAGCGAGCGTTGACAGGTCCGTGGCGTTTTCCAAGCGCTGCTTAATCACGTTGAGCGGCATGTAGCGGGTCTTCTGCAAGTGCAGGATGACCTCCAGGCGATCAACGTCCTCCTTGGAGTACTGACGGTATCCCTTAGGCGTACGATGAGGGGTAATGAGCCCCTCATCTTCTAGAAATCTAATTTTTGAGTTCGAAAGATCGGGGTATGCGCCTCGAAGTAGGTTGACGACTTGGCCGATACTTAGATAGTTGCGTTCGGCCATGCCCTACTCACCGGTTTCGATGCGCTCCGGCGTGCTCTCGTGGTAGATGAGCGTAAACGTACCGATCTGAACGGAAGAACCGTCGTGCAGCGGGGCTGCGTTGACAATGGCACCGTCGACCCAGGTGCCATTGAGCGAGCCCAGGTCCTCGATGCGAGCGCCGAGGCCCTCGCGAATAATGCGCGCGTGGCTGCGCGAAACAGTCATATCGTTGAGGAAGATGCCGTTCGCGGGATCGCGACCGATGGTGGTCACGTCGTCCTCGAGCTCAAAAGCGGCACCCGTCTGCGGACCCTTGACGATGGACAGAACAGGGGCGGTGATGCGCACGTTGGCCATGAGGTCGGGAACGGTGACGTCGCTTGAAGGAACGCGGAATACGCAGGTAGCGTCCGCGGTCTTATCATTCTGAGGCATATTGTTAACCATGTTGTCCATGATAACCCCTAACTTATCGCGGACCTGCCGCAAATAATGAACCGTACGTAATCATACCCCAACAAATCAGTCTTCGATTTCAGGGTTCAGAAAGTCGATGTCCTCGTCCTCGGGATGCGCGAGAGCCTGTTTAATGGCCGCTCCGCCCTTAATGGAGTAGATGACAGCCGTGAGCATGGAGAAGATCACGCCGCCGTACACAAAGAAGATGCCGAGGGGCACCGAGCTTCCGTTGAGGCCCGGGAAGGCCGTAAGGGATGAAGGTAAAAGATGCAGGCCGTCAATAACGGGGAAACCGAGCAGCATGAGCGAGAAACCAGTCATGAGCAGCGCTGTGGCAATCTTTCCCGGGAAGACGACATCGATGGGGCGACGGTGATAATGACGAACGATAAGCGTGCCGATGCCCAGATAGATGTCGCGGCCAATAATGAGCACGCAGACCCAGACGGGCAGCTCTCCGCGGACCACTAGTCCCAAGACGCCGGTGAACAGCAGCGCACGGTCGCAAATGGGATCCATGACCTTGCCGAGCCATGAGACCGTCTTAGTCATGCGGGCGATCTGGCCGTCCATCCAGTCGGTGGAGGCGGCAACGGCGTAGATAACGATGGCGATGACGCGGTTGTTATCCGTCACAAACAGGTACAGAAATACCAGGGTGAGGATCAGGCGCGTAAAGGTGATGAAATTGGAGATCGTAAAGATCTTATTCGACGGGTAATCGGAAGTGCCGATAAGCTCCTTTTTGATCTTCTTTTTGATGCCCACAGGACTCCCCCGCTGGTTAACGACAAAACTTTCGATACTATACCCGTTCCGGCGATGTCTATCCAGCGCAGCCATAGAGAGTCCAGACATGTGGAGGGCGCTATTAGGCGGGGGATTTCGCATTCGTGTACATCTGCCTCCAAACATGTCGAAAAATGTCGATTTTGGTGGCTAATGCACACGTTTTGATTCGGTGATTACATCGATCGGGAACGTTGTTACTTTAAGCAAAATAATCATGGTGATTAAAACAAAAAAGGTCAGGCACTAAGTGCCTGACCTGCAAACTTCTGGTCGGGACGACTGGATTCGAACCAGCGACCCCTTGACCCCCAGTCAAGTGCGCTACCAAGCTGCGCCACGTCCCGAAGCTTTTGTCTGTTGCTCTGCTCTCGCTCGCAACAGGGAGTATATTAACCCGAAACTTTAGACTTGTGCAAGAACTTTTTTACAAATTTTGAAGCAAGTCCAAAATTGTATCTGCGAGCTGGGGCTTTGTTAGCACGGGAAGTTCTTGCGTGCCCGCTGTGCTCACGATCCAGGCCTTGTTAGTGTCGGTTCCAAAGCCCGAATCGGCGCGCGAGACATCGTTGGCGATAATGGCATCGCAGCCCTTGCGCGCGAGTTTGCGCTGCGCGTACTCCACGACGTTATCGGTCTCGGCCGCAAATCCGATCACGCACCGCTCGCCCTTCTGGCGCGAGAGCTCGGCCAAAATATCGACCGTTTCGACCAGCTCGATGCAATCCAAGCGCTCGTTGGACTTTTTGAGTTTATGGTCCGCAGGGGCCGCCGGTGTGTAGTCGGCGACGGCGGCCGCGCAAATGGCCGCATCGGCCGTCTGAAAGGCGCCCAGTGCCGCCTGCAACATCTCTGCGGCGGTCTGTACGCGCAAACACTCCACACCGCGGGGAACATCGAGCGATGTCGGGCCCTGCACAAGCGTGACCTCGGCACCGCGGCGAGCAGCCTTCCCCGCCAGGGCGATGCCCATCTTGCCCGACGACCGGTTGCCAATAAAGCGCACAGGATCGATCGGTTCGTGCGTGGGGCCGGCGGTAATCACGATGCGCTTGCCCGCCAGGTCCTGAGGCGCGGGGTTGAGCACCTCACAGACAGCCTCGACGATGTCCTCGGGCTCGCTCATGCGGCCCGTGTCCACGTCGCCACAGGCAAGGTAGCCGCTGCCGGGTCCCACCACATGCACGCCGCGGTCGCGCAGCGTGGCCATGTTGGCCTGCGTTGCCGGCGCCTTCCACATGCCGTTGTTCATGGCCGGCGCGATCACGATGGGTCGCGGCGTTGCAAGCAGCGTGGTGGAAATAAGGTCATCGGCGATGCCGTTGGCCATCTTGGCGATGATATTGGCCGTCGCGGGCGCCACGACCACCAGATCGGGCTCTTGCGCCAGCGAAATGTGGTGGATGGGGTCGGAGGGGTCGTCGAACAGGCCTACGGCGACGGGCTCGTTGGTAAGCGCACGGAAGGTGAGCGGGCCGACAAACTCGGTGGCATGCTCGCTCATAACGACCTTGACGCGCGCGCCACGCTTTTGCAGCAGGCGCACGATATTGCACGACTTATAGGCGGCGATCCCGCCGGTAATGCTCAGCAGGATCGTTTTTCCCTCAAGTTGCATTGAATTGTTGGATGCCGCCATCGTTTAAGCTTCCTTGCTCGGGAGCACCAGGAGGCGGTGGCAGTACGGGCAGTGCGTAATCTCGCTACCGTCGTGGTTGAGGTCGCTCATGGACGATGCCTGCAGCGCGGTGTGGCAGACCGTGGGGATGTTGCCCTGGATGGTCTCGACAGCCAGGCCGCGGAACTGCTTGAGCAGACGCTCGTAGTCGGTGAGAACGTCGGCCGGCAGCGTGGCAGCAAGCGCGGTGCGCTCCTTAGCGGCGGCGTCAATCTGAGCCTGCAGGTCGGCAGCCTTGGCGCGGGCGGCCTTGGTATCGGCCTTCACGCCCTCCTCGAACTTGGCGATGATTGCCTGCGCGCGGGCCTCGCGGTCGAGCGCCTCCTTATGGGCGACAACGACGTCCTTGCGGGTGTGCTCAATCTTGTCCAGACGCTTTGCCAGGGTGGCAAGCTCATTCTCCAGGTCCTGCACCTCGCGGTAATCAGAACCGTCGACGTGACGCTTCTTGGCAGCCTCGATGGCGTTGTTGGTCTGAATCTCGGTGGTATTGAGATCGTCGAGCTCAATGTCCAGATCCTTGCGCTGGGCGTAGAGCTTGGTCATCTCGGCTTTGAGCTTAACGTAGGTCTTGCGCTTGGAAGCGAGCTCCTTGAGGTCCGGCATATTGGCAAGTTCGCTCTTGTTGCGGGCGAGCTCCAAATCGATCTGTTGCAGCTTGAGTAGCGTAGCGCCGGCGCTCATAAGTTCTCTCCTTTTGTCACAGTCCACCATTGGCAAGGGTTCAGTATTTTAATCGCATGACGGGGGTCGACCCCGGCGTCAACTGCAGAGTTCATCAATATATCAACGAACGGCTCCTCGGAGCGATCGTGTCCGAGCAAGATCACCGGCAGCCCGCGTAAGGCAAGGTCTTGCGCCACGTGGTAGCCCGCCTCGCCCGTCACGACAACGTCCGCGCCCGCGGCGATGGCAAGCTCTCCAAAGTCGCCCAGGGAGCCGCCCAAAATGGCGACGGTGCGGCACGGGCGATCAACTTCGCCCCACACACGCGGGTCGCTGCCGAAGGCTGTGGCAGCACGGGTGGCAAGATCGCGCAGCGTGCACGGGTCGTTGAGCGTTGCAAGCGCGCCCAGGCCGGTGGACTCGGGGTCGTCCACGTGCTCCAGTGAGCTCACGGGTGCGGCACCCAGCAGCTCGCTCAGGCAGACGCGGGCTTCGTGCGAGCGGTCCAGGTTGGTGTGGAGCGATATGATGCTCACGCCGCAATGCGCTGCCTCGTAGAGTGCCGCGCTGCACTGGGGGCGTGCGGCATCAGCTGGGCAAAAGGCCTCAGGAGCCTTGATATAGATAGGGTGATGCGTCAGCAGAACGTTGGCACCGGCCTCGAGAGCGCGGTGCACGTTGGTCTCGGTTGCATCGAGCGCACAGGTCACGCCGGTGATCTCGGCGGCAGGGTCGCCCACGGATAAGCCTACGTGGTCCCAGGGCTCGGTGTCCGTCTTTGGATAGCGTGCCAGCAGAGCGCGCTCGAGCTCGGCGACGATCATGCGGCACCCACGATCGACAGCAGCGCTTGGGCAAAGTAGTCCAGATCGGCTGGGTTCACGCGGTCATCGAACGAGATTCGAAGAGCGCCGAGAGCTTGCTCGCGACCGATGCCCATCGCGCTCAAAACATGGCTCGGGTCCATGCTGCCGCTCGAGCAGGCGGAACCGGCCGATACCTCAAAGCCGGCGGCGTCTAGCTTGATGATGAGTTCCTCGGAGTCCATGCCGTCAATGTAGATCGATACCATGCCGGGCAGACGGTCGGCATGCGCATAGTCGCCCATGGTGGCGTGAATGCGCGGATGGGCCGTAAGCTTGGCGTAGAGCTTGTCGGAAAGGGCTTGCAGCTTCTCGCGCTCCTCGGCCACATGGAGCGTCAGCGTGCGGGCGGCAGCGGCAAAGGCTAGCTGCGTGCGCAGGTCCTGGGTGCCGGCGCGACGTCCGGCTTCCTGTCCGCCGCCAAAGATGCGGGGGCGCAGTGGCGTGCGGGTCTTAACGTAGAGCGCGCCGGATGCCACAGGACCGCCAATTTTGTGGGCCGCGACGGACATAGCATCGACGCCCAGCTCGGTGGCGTCGAGCGGAATATGCAGATAGCCCTGGATGGCATCGGTGTGGAACAGGGCGCCGGCGGCATGTGCAGCAGCGGCAAGCTCGCGGATGGGCTGCACCACGCCGGTCTCGTTGTTGGCGACCATAATGCTTACGAGCGCCACGTCGTCGCCTAGTAGCTCGACAAGCGTGGCAGGCTCAATGTAGCCCATGCGGCAGGGCTGCACCAGGTCGACGCTAAAGCCTGCGGCACGCAGCAGCGGCAGGTTATCCAGAATCGAATCGTGCTCGATGGCAGATACGATCACGCGGTTACGCTTACGGTCGCGCTGACGTGCACCCTCGGCAAGACCGAGTAGCGCCAGCTGGTTGGCTTCGGTGCCGCCGTTGGTCAGAACAATCTCAGACGGGCGAACGCGCGCGCCAAAGCTGCGGGCGATCTCGCGACGTGCAACCTCCAGACGCGCGGCAGCCTTGCGGCCGAGCGAGTGCAGCGAGTTGGGGTTGACGCCCGCTAGCTCGCTATCGTCGTACTCACGCTGCGCAAGGCGCGCCTCGGCGCGCATGGGCGTCGAGGCGGCGTAGTCAAGATTCACGGGTATGCGGTTTTGACCTGCGGTCATAAGGGTTTATGCCTCCTGTGCAGCCTCGTTGCCCAGCTTCTGCAGCAGCGCAACCTCGGCGGCGGGATCTTCGGACTTAAATACGGCAGAACCGGCCACCAGGACATTTGCGCCGGCCTTGACGACCTCGGCAATGTTCTTGGAAGAAATGCCACCGTCGACCTCGATGAGGGGCGAAACGCCGTGACGCTCGCACATGGCCTTGAGCTCGTGCAGTTTGGCAATGGTACCGGGGATAAAGCTCTGGCCGCCAAAGCCGGGGTTCACGCTCATGAGCAGCACCATGTCGACAACATCGATGATGCTTTCGAGCACGCAGACGGGCGTGGCGGGGTTGAGCACCACACCGGCCTTGACGCCGCGCTGCTGCAGGTGCGTGAGCGTGCGGTGCAGGTGTGTGGAGGCCTCGTAGTGCACAGTGATCATATCGGCACCGGCATCGGCGTACCAATCAACCGTCTCGTCGGGGTTCGACACCATCAGGTGCGCGTCGACGGGTACGTCGGTGGAGCGCTTGACGGCCTTGAGAATATCGACGCCAAAGGTGAGGTTGCCGGTAAAGTGACCGTCCATGACGTCAAAGTGCACGTAGTCGGCGCCGGCGATCTTGTCGAGCTCGCCCTTGAGGTTGGCCATGTCGGCCGAAAGGACAGACGGAGCGATTTTGATGGAACCCATGGTAGTAGCCTTTCTGCGCTAGTCGTTGAGTCCGTAGAACTCTTGAGAGGGGACGCGGTCGGTAAGGATCTCGAGCGCCCTATCCAAAGTAACACCGTTGTAGAGCGTTTGCTCCACGGCAAAGGTGAGCGGAATGTCTACGCCCAGTGAACGGGCGAGCTCGCTCACGCTGCGGGCCGCGACGGCACCCTCCACTACCATATGCGTGCGCGTCTGGTACTCGTCGAGCGAAACGCCGTGGGCAAACTCGTAGCCAAAGGTGCGGTTGCGCGAATGCTCGGAGGTGCAGGTGGCAATGAGGTCACCCATGCCGGCAAGCCCCATGCAGGTCATGGCCTGACCGCCGCGGGCGTGCACCAGGCGGCTGATCTCTGCCAAGCCGCGCGTCATGATGAGGGCAAGCGTGTTGTCGCCCGCGCCTGAGCCGGCGGAGATGCCACACACGATGGCGATAACGTTCTTCATGGCGCCGCAGACCTCGACACCGGTCATGTCTTGCGACAGATAGATGCGGAAGGCCGTGGACAGGAGCAGGTCCTTAAAGGTCTCCCCTACCTGCGTATCTTCGCTGGCGATGACGGCGGCAGACAGCCCGCCGCGGCAAATCTCCTCGGCATGGTTGGGGCCCGAGAGGGCCGCCACACGCCACTCGTTGCCGATCTCGCTGGCAATGACCTCGCTCATGAGCAGGCCGGACTCGGGTTCGATGCCCTTGGTGAGACACAGGACCGGAGTTTCCGCATCGATAAACGGCGCTGCCTGATGGCACACGTCGCGCAGGTGCGTCGAAGGAACGGCAAAGATGATCGCATCGGCACCGTCGAGCGCCTGGGCGAGCTCGGTCGTGGCGACAACGTTTTCCGGCAGCACGTAGTCCACCAGATAGCGGGGGTTGCGATGCTCACCGTTAATGCCGGCGGCCGTCTGCTCGCTATGGGCCCACATGGTCACGCGCTCGGCTCGCGCAGCGGCAAGGCCGGCGACGGCGGTTCCCCAGGAGCCGGAGCCAATCAGCGCAACATTCATGACTCTCTCCTACTTATCGTCGGGCTCGGTGACGCGCTTGGTAAACGAGAGCTTGGACTCCTTACCGGTCATGAGCTTTTTGATGTTCGCGCGATGGGCCCACACCACGGTGATGCCGATTAGCGCCATGCAAAACTTGAGGCCCAGGCTGCTGTACGGAAAGACCGCGCAGGCAGCGATGGGAAGTCCGATGGCAGCGGCGAGCGAGCCCACCGACACAAACTTGGTGATGGCGACGGCCACGATAAACATGCCCAGCAGCGACAGGCCAATGGGCCAGTACCAGGCGAGGATGACGCCCAGGCCCACGGCGATACCCTTACCGCCGTGGAAGTTAAGGTAGGGCGAGAAGATGTGGCCCCACACGGCAGCCAGGCAAATGACGCCGAGCATCCAGTCGCCAGCGGCTCCGGGAGCCATGATGCTCACAGGGAAGCCATAGCCCACGCTCGCGATGAGCGGACGCGCGATGACAACGCAGATGGCGCCCTTAAGGCAGTCGAGCAGCAGCGTGAGCGCGGCCACCTTGGGGCCGGCCACGCGCAGGGCGTTGGTGGTGCCGATGTTGCCGGAGCCCGCCTTGCGAATGTCCGTGTGGTTGAACACGCGGCCCAGGATCAGGCCAAACGGAATCGCCCCGATAAAGAACGAGACCACGGCGCAGATGGCGGTCAGCAGAATCGGATTAAGCATCCTTTTGCTCCTTCTTCCTAAAGAAGAGTCGAATGGGCGTACCGGCAAAATCGAAGGTCGAGCGCATGCGGTTCTCCACGTAGCGCTGGTAGGTGTCGTTGACCAGGTCACTGTGGTTGACGAAGAACGTGAACGTCGGCGGGTTAACGCCCGTCTGGGTCACGTAGTGCATGCGCAGGCGGCGCTTACCGTCCACCACGGTATGACCGAACTCGCGCAGGTCGGTGAGGAACGTGTTGAGGCGCGAGGTGCTGATCTTTTGCGAGCGCGTCTTCTCGGCAGCGTCGACCATCGCCCAGATCTTCTCGACGCTGCGGCCGGTCAGGGCCGAGATGCGCAGGTACTGAGCCCAGGGAGCCATGACGCCCAGACGGCGGTCGACGGTCTCCATGCAGGCCTCACGCTTGCGGTCATCGTCGAGCAGGTCCCACTTGTTGAGCAGCACCACGATGGCACAGCCGCGCTCGATGGCCAAGCCCATGACCTTCTGGTCCTGTTCGGTGACGCCCACGGAGGCGTCGACGACGAGCAGCGCCACGTCGGCGCGGTCGATGGCGCGTAGGCCGCGGACCATGGAGTAGTACTCGATGTTCTCGTATACGGTGCTCTTTTTGCGAATGCCCGCGGTGTCGACCATGCGGTAATGCTTGCCGTTGCGCTCCACGACCGTATCGATGGCGTCGCGCGTCGTGCCGGCAATGTTGGACACGATGGAGCGGTCGGCACCCAGGATGCGGTTGAACAGCGACGACTTACCGGCGTTGGGGCGGCCGATGATGGCCACATTCAGTGCATCGGGGAACTCGTCGGCGACCTCGTCCTCTTCCTCGGGGAGCAAGGCCACGATGTCGTCGAGCAGGTCGCCCGTGCCATGGCCGTGAAGGGCCGAGAGCGGCGTGGGCTCACCGATGCCGAGCGAATAGAACTCCCAGATGCTGTCGTTCTCGCGATCGGGGTTGTCGAGCTTGTTCACCAGCAGAAAGACCGGCTTGTCGCAGCGCTTGAGCATGCGGGCGACCGACTCGTCCTCCTCGGTGACGCCGGTGCGGCCGTCGACCACAAACAGGATGACGGCCGCTTCCTCGGCGGCGGCGAGGGCCTGGTCGCGGATGGACGTGGCAAACACGTCATCGCTCTTGAGCGGCTCGATACCGCCCGTGTCGACGATGGTGAACTCGCGGCCGTTCCAATCGGCCGTGTGATACGAGCGGTCGCGCGTAACGCCGCGAGACTCGTGGACGATGGCGTCCGAGGTCTGGGCCAGGCGGTTAACGAGCGTGGACTTGCCCACGTTGGGGCGTCCGACGACGGCGACGATAGGTTTCATCTGCTCTCCTTTAATGGGTAGGGTCAGTGGAAGTGTTAGAGTCGGCAGGCACAATGCCAAGGATGTGCTCCAGGGTATCGAGCAGCTCATGCGGCATGGTCGACACCACATGAACCTCGGCGCCGCGACTGGTAAGGCTTGCGAGTAAATCGTCACGATGATACTCGTCAAGCGTCATGCCGTCAGCGTTGAACATGAGCTTAGGCACAAAGAGCATAACCCCAGAGAGGTCCTGCGGCAGCTGCTCCAGAATGTCACACGCGACGATGAGGCCGGTCACGTCCACGTTGCCGCCAAAGTAGCGGTTCTTGATGGCCGTGACAGTGCCGGCTAGTCCCTGGGGTGACTCCACAAAGCGGGCCACCGTGTCGCGTGCGCTGGCGCCCGAGAGGCACAGCAGGTGCTGGTTGCGCTCGGCGATTGTCTCGCGAACGCGACGCAGACGCTCGGCGTCGGCGGTAAGCACGTCGTCGGTCTCGTCCAGATACGAGCGGATCATGCCGATGCCGTCGTAGTACTGCGGGTAACCGTCGTAAAAGTCCGCCTCGGGCGGATCGATGCCGGCGTCCAGGTAGAACTCGTCGCTCATCTGGAAGGTGTGGCGGCCAAAGCGCTCGAAGGCACGGTCCTGGAAGGGCCTGATCATGACGATGGTTTCGCGTGCCAGTTCGGGCTTGTCGCTGTATGACCAGCTAAAGCGGTTCTGATGCTTGGTAAAACCAAGCGGCACAATGCCCAGGCTGGTGATCTGCTCATGTTCCTCGCAGTAGCGCAGGGCCTTTTCCAGCTCCTCGCCGTCGTTCATGCCGGGGCACAACACGATCTGCGCGTGAATCTCGATGCCGGCGGCCATGATGGCCTCGAGTACGTCCATGCCGCGCTGGGCGTTGCGGCCCATCATGCGGCGGCGGACGTCGGGGCTCACGGCATGAACCGACACGTTCATGGGGCTCATGTTGCGCTGGATGACGTTTTGCACGTCCTCGTCGGTGAGGTTCGTGAGCGTGACAAAGTTGCCCTGCAAAAAGCTCAGGCGATAGTCATCGTCGCGGATGTAGAGCGTGGAGCGGCCACCCTTGGGCAGCATGGTCATAAAGCAGAACACGCAGGCGTTCACACAGGTACGCATGCCGTCAAAGATGGGGCCGTCGAACTCCAGGCCCCAGTCCTCGCCGGGAAAGCGGTCGAGCTCGACGGGCGTGACGGTGTTGTCGCGCGGATCGAAAACCTCCAGCTCGACGGTATCGTCGTCGGCCTCCCAGAGCCACACGATCATGTCGGTGAGCGCCTCACCGTTGACCGTGAGCACGCGCATGCCCGGCTCGATACCCACATCCCACGCGGGTGATTCGGGACGCACGTTCTTTACGAGCGCGCCCTCACCCGGCTCGGGGTCGCGGCTGCGCCCGTAATCGGCCACCTCGGCGGCGTATGCGGGTACGGTCTGGTCCATGGTTAGCGGCAAAGCTCCTTGATGCGCGCAACGGCGCGCTCGATGTGTTCTTGCGGGGTGGAGGCTCCGGCGGTGATGCCGATGTGGTGAGCGTTGACAAACCATGCGGCCTCAAGCTCCGAAGCTTCCTCGATGTGATGCGTGTGCTCGCAGACATCAGCACAGATCTGCGCCAGGCGGCGGGTGTTGCCCGAGTTCTTTCCGCCCACCACGACCATGCAGTCGCAACGGCTGGCGAGGGATGCCGCCGCCTGTTGACGCTCACTCGTGGCGGCGCAGATGGTGTTGATCACGCGCAGTTCCTGCACGCGCGGGGTAATGGAGGCCACAACCTCGGCCAGGTTCTGCGCGGTCTGGGTGGTCTGCACGACGAGGCCTACCTTGCCCTTGAGCGGGAGCGCGTCCGCATCGGCGGCGCAACTCACGACCTGCGCGTCATCACCGGCATGGCCCAGAATGCCCTCAACCTCGGGATGGCCCGGCTCGCCCACGACGAGCACGCGATAGCCCTCTCGTACCAGGCGCTCGGCAGCCACGTGGACCTTCTTGACGTAGGGGCAGGTGGCATCGACTACGTCGAGGCCGCGATCGCGAGCGGCCTCGATCACCTGCGGCACCACGCCGTGAGCGCGAATGATCACGGTGCCCGATGCGGCGTCGTCCAGGGTCTCGGCAAGACCGACGCCCGCCTCGGCAAGCTCGCGCACCACGATGGGGTTATGGATGAGCGGGCCCAGGGTGTGGACCTGAGCGGTCTCCCCCGCCTGCGGGGCGGCCGCCAATGCCATATCGAGCGCGCGTTGCACGCCGTAGCAGGTGCCGGCGTGGGCAGCGATTTCGATGGTGGGGGCGTCTGCCTTTCCGGCCACAGCCTCGGCAGTGTTCATGACTTCCTCGCCCATGGCTAGAACCTGCCCGGGTGTTCGGCGCACAGGTCGTCGCGCATGGCGTAGACGCGGTTCATGGCTTCGGACTCAAACCATGCCAGGCGCTCCTTGCGCTTGAGCTCGGCCGGAGCATCGGATAGCGAGACGGCCTTGCCGGCGCGGATCCAGCACTTTTTGGGGCGCATGAGCTTTTTGCCTGCAGGCGTGATATCGGACCAGCCGCAGATGGCGAGCGGGTTGACGGGTGCCTTACCCATCTGGGCGATGAGCGCAAATCCGCCGTGGACCTCGGGCTTGATCTCGCGCGAGCGGATGCGCGTGCCCTCGGGGAAAATCAGGACGTCCTCGCCGCGCTGCAGCGCATGCTGGGCGGCGCGCAGGCACTTCATATCGGCAGTACCACGCTCCACGGGGATGCCGCCTACGCGGCTAAAGGCCCAGCGCACGATCTTGGTCTTGGCGAACTCCGATTTAAAGATGGGACGCACGCGGCGCCCCCCAAAGAACAGCGCCGTCTCCACGGCCAAGAGCTCGGCCATCGAGGTGTGGTTGCAGATGACCACGCTGCCGCGGCCTTCCTGGCGCTCAAACAGCAGGTCGGCGTCCTCGACCTTCCAGCGCCACATGAGCTTGGAGAAGACCCACAGGATGCCCATGACCACGACGACGGTGCCGCGGATGAGCGCCGGGAACTCGGCGTAGGGGGCGTTGTAGTAATCCTCGGGCGTCTGCTTAAACAGGCGCATGTGCTACCTCCTTTGGTTGATGAGGTCCTCGATGATCGAGACGACCTCATCGATGGTGTGAGCGGTGGAGTCGACGTGCACGGCGTCCTCGGCGGGAACGAGCGGCGCGACCTCGCGGCTGCTGTCGAGCTTATCGCGCTGCTTGAGGGCGTCGAGGGTCTCGTCGACCTCTGCCTCGAGCCGCTCTTCGGTGAGCGGCTGGGCGTCGTTTTGGTGGCGCTGCAGCACGCGGCGACGGGCGCGCTCGCGCGGGTCGGCGGTCAGGAACACCTTGACCTGCGCGTTGGGAAACACGACGGTGCCGATGTCGCGACCCTCGGCGACGATATCGCGGTCCTCGGCGGCGCGGCGCTGGTGGATGAGCATGGCGGCACGCACGCCCGGGTAGGCCGAGACCTTGGATACGTTGGCGTCGACCTGCGGGGTGCGGATGGCGGCTGAGGCGTCCTTACCGTCGATGGTCAGGCGCGTGTCCTCGCCGGTGCCGTTGGTAAAACGAATCTCGATCTGCTTGGCGAGGGCGTCGATGGCCGCCTCGTCGTCCAGGTCGATGCCGCGGTCGAGCGCGGCGAAGGTGACGGCGCGATACATGGCGCCCGTGTCGAGCTTGTTAAAGCCCAGCTGGCGGGCGATCTCCTTGGCGATAGTGGACTTGCCGGAACCGGCGGGGCCGTCGATGGCGACGATCATGCAATGCTTCCTTTCGGTGGTTGACGTGCTGGTATGGGACGCGAGCGCTGTTGCTTGGTGTACTGGCTAACCCGTGTAGCGCTCGCGGTAGGTGTTGCGCTTGGGCGCGGAACCGTGGCTGCCGTGGTGACGCGTGCGGCTCGCCGTGTTGGTCGCCGGCGCGGCGCCGTGCTTGGAGCTGGCCTGCTTGGGCGGGATGCCGCCGGCCTTGAGGATCTGCACCTCGCGATCGGTGAGCTCGCGCCATGAACCCTTGGCCACATCCTTGAGCTCCAGGCCGGCAAAGTTGCAGCGATGCAGGCGGATCACCGGATGGTGAATCTTGCTCAGCATGCGCTTGACCTGGTTCTTGCGGCCCTCGCGGATGATGACCTCGACGGCAGTGGTGCCGGGCTTGATGCCCTGCGGGGCCACGGCCTCGGCCTCGCGCGCGTTGATGACACGGCAGATTGCCGGCTGGCACAGGCCGTCGTCGAGCTCGATGCCGCGACGCAGCGGCGCAAGATCACGATCGGAAAGCTGCCCGTCGACGAGCGCCTGGTAGGTCTTGTAGACGTGCTTGCTGGGGTGCAGCAGGTCCTGCGACAGGTCGCCGTCGGTGGTAAAGAGCAAAAGGCCCGTGGTGTCGCGGTCCAGACGGCCCACCGGGAAGAGCCCCGGAAAACGGTCGCGCGGGACCAGGTCGGCCACGCAAGGGCGCTCCTGCGGATCGCTCATGGTGGTGAGGTAGCCTGTCGGCTTGTAGAGCATCAGGTATACGGCGCCCTGGTTGAGCTTGACGGGCATGCCGTCGACCTCGATATGGTCGCGATCGACATCGACCTTGGTGCCCAGTTCGGTCGCGACCTGCCCGTTGACGGTCACGCGGCCGGCGGTCATCAGGTCCTCCGAGCCGCGGCGACTCGCCACGCCCGCGCGCGCCAAAAAGCGCTGCAGGCGCATCGTGTGCGGGTAAACGGGCTGGGCGCCGCCTGCGGGCGTGGTGGTGTCCGTGGCGCCCGCGATGCGCGTCTCCCCTGCTTCGTTAGTCCTCGTCATGTATATCCTCCGAGGTATCGACGGTGGGTAGAAGCTCCTCGCCATCGGTATCCTCAACATCGGTGTCCTCAACATCGGTATCGATCAGTTCGCGCTCTTCGTCCAGGTCCTCAGCCTGCTCCTCGAGCGTAGACTGAATGCTGCGGCCGCTCAGGCGCTCGCGGATAAACTGGCGCGACTGCTCATCGGGGGCAAACTGCTCCAGATCGGGCAGATCGCGGGTAGAACGCAGGCCGAACTTTTCCAAGAAGGCGTTGGTCGTGCCGTAGATGATGGCCTGACCGCGCTCGGGGTCGCGACCGAGCTCGCGCACCAGGCCCTTGTCCACGAGCGACGCGATAACGCCGTCGGAGTTGACGCCGCGGATGCCCTTGACCACCTCACGCGTGACGGGCTGGTGATAGGCGATCACGGCCAGGGTCTCGAGCGCCGCCTGCGACAGCTTTTGCGTGTCCCAGCTCAGCACATAGGCCTCGACCACATCGTGGTAGGCGGGGTGTGTAAACAGGCGCCAGCCGCCGGCGACCTCGCGCAGCTGAAAACCGCGGTTGGCCTCCTCGTACTCAACCTTGAGCTCGGCCAAAAGCGACGCGCACTCGCCCGGGGCGATATCCAGCGCACCTGCCAGCGCGGGTGCGCTCACGGGGTCGCTCGACACCAGCAGCAGCGCCTCGAGGGCGCCTTTAAGGCTGTTTGCCTCCAGCGTGGAAAGGGTTGACATGGTTGGCGCTCCTATTCGGTGAGCTCGGGGCCCTCGCCGGGCACGTATGCCTCGGCGCCCTCGACGCGGTTGATATGAATGGTTCCAAAGATCTCGTCCTGGCTCAGTGTGAGCGAGCCGCGCTTGGCGAGCTCCAGCATGGCCAGGAAGGTGACGACGAGCTGCTCGGTGGTGGCGTCGCCGTCCAGCAGCTCGCGGAAGGTGCAGGCTTGGTGTGCCATGGTAAAGCGGTCGACCGAGGCCACCGTCAGGTCGAGCGGCACGCGATGCGGTGCCACGTGCTCGGCCTCCAGCAGGAAGGTCTGGCGTTTGCCGTCCAGGTCGGCGCAGATGACGGCGAGGCCGCGCAGGGTAATGCCGGCCAGATAGTCGGGCATAAGGCCTAGGAACTCGGGGTCGGGGCCGGCCACGCGCGGATGCATGCGGCTCTCGGCCTGCATACGCGCGCCAAGGGCTGCCGCCGCGCCCTTAAACTGCTTGTAGGCGATCAGACGCTGGATCAGGACCTCGCGCAGGGCGTCGCCGTCGAGCGCACTGAGTTCCTCGAGGTCTTCGTCGTCCTCGTCATCGTCGACTGTCTTGCGCGGGGCCTCCTGGGGCACCAACGAGGCGGCCTTGATGTCCAAAAGAGTTGCCGCGACCAGCAAAAAGTCGCTCGCCACGTCCAGGTCCAGCGCCTCGATGCGCTCGGCCTCGGCAAGGTATTGCTCGGCTACCTCGCTGATCGAGATGGCACCGATATCAACTTTTTGGCGGGTTACCAGCTGCAGCAGCAGGTCGAACGGTCCGCTGTAGACCTGCGTCGACACGCGATACGACATATTCGACCTCCTTTGACGGCGCCTTCGCGGCGCGGTTTGGGTGCATGTTACGACCGCTTTGCACGGTCGACCTGTTAGTTTACCTTAGATGCCGGCGATTGCGAAGTTGAGCAGCTGCTCAGCAAGCGGATACACGGTAACGTCGAAATAGCGGCCGATCACGTCGATGCCGGTCCACATGGGCAGCAGGTACAGCACCAGGATGAGTATGGGCATAGCGTATTGCTGCAGGCGGTAATAGTTGTTGAGCGCCTTGCCCTTGAGGAAGGGCACGATGATCGATGAGCCATCGAGCGGCGGAATCGGGATGAGGTTGAAGAACGCAAGCGACAGGTTGACCACGATGAACGTAGCGCCGAAATTCATGATCTGTGATGCCAGGGCAAAGGACATGCTGGTGTAGAGGCTGCCATAGGCCAGGCGCATGAGGACCGCGGCAAGACACGCGAGTGCGATGTTGGACGCGGGGCCGGCCACGCTCACCAGGACCTCGTCGCGCTTGGGGTGCTTGAGGTTGTTGAGGTAGACGGGCACTGGCTTGGCGAAGGCGAACACCGGGCCGCCGGCGGCAAGCATGAGCAGAGGCAGGATGATGGTGCCAAACGGGTCGATATGGTTGAGCGGGTTGAGCGAGACGCGGCCACGGGAGCGGGCCGTCTTGTCGCCAAGCGCCCAGGCCGCGGCTGCGTGCGCGCTCTCGTGGATAACGATGCCCACGATGACGGCGACCGCGCTGGCGAGTAGGTTCATGAGGTAGCTGCCGGACATGTCGATCCCCTAGCGGACGCGGCGCGAGGCGCGCGTGAGCAAGTAGTCGGCCACAAACAGGATGACGGCCACGATGGCGTAATCCAAGCGGAACACGCCGCCAAAAGGTGAGGTGATGACGCCATAGCCGGCAATGGCGCTCGGCAGTGCGCGAGAAAGCTCAACGACAAAGCCCACGATCTGCAGCTTGGCGGTGAGGCCGCTAAAGCACAGCAGCACGGTCATCGCGCTCATAAAGATGCCGCAGATGCGACAAGCGATGGCGATGATGCTCATCGCCACGGCAGCGGCCTTACGAGAGTTCACGCGCGGTCTCCTCTTCGATCTGGGTGGAAAGCTCCAGCCATTCGTCTTCGAGCTTGGGCAGCTCTTGCTTAAGGCCGTTATATTCCCCCAGCGCGGCGTTGAACTTATCCTGATCGGCATAAAGCTCTTCGCTCGCCATCAATTCCATAAGCTCGTCATAGCGGGCACGCTTTTTGTCCAGCTCTGCCTCGATCTTCTTGAGCTGGTTGCGCACGCCCTTGAGCTTTTTGTTGAGTGCGGCACGGGCCTGGGCCTCGGCGCGCTTTTGCTCCTTGGTCTTTTTGCCCTCGGCAGGCTTGGAAGCGGTGGCGGGGGTGTCGGGCTGGGCCGCGGTGACCTTGGCGGACTTGGTCGCGGCCGGTGCACTCTCCCCTGCCGCCTCGGCGGCGGCGCGGGCTGCGAGGTCCTCGCGCTTGTAGAGGTAGTAGTCGTAGTCGCCGTCATAGACCGTGACCTTGCCGTCGCGGATGTCGATCACGCGGTTGGCCACGGCGCGCACCAGGTGCTCGTCGTGGCTGATTAGCACGATGGTGCCGGGGAAGTTTTGCAGGGCGTTCTCGAGCATGTCCACCGAGTCGATGTCCAGGTGGTTGGTGGGCTCGTCCAGGCACAGGAGCGCCTCGGGGGCCACGAGCATCTTGGCGAGCGCCAGACGCGCCTTTTCGCCGCCGGAGAGGACGCGAACCTGTTTCTCGATGGAATCGTTGTCGCTAAACAGGAAGGCGCCCAGCAGGCTGCGCTGCTGCGGCACGGTCCACTTGGGCGTGACGGTGTCGATCTCTTGCAGGACTGTGTTGGACTCGGTCATGCCCTCGAGTGCGTGCTGGGCGTAGTAGGCCACGCCCACGTTGGTGCCCAGTTCGCGGGTGCCGGTGGTGGGTGGCTCCAGGCCGGCGAGGATCTTCATGAGCGTGGACTTGCCGGCGCCGTTGGGGCCGACGAGCGCCACGTGCTCGCCGCGGTAGAGCTTGAGGTCGATGTCGCTGTAAATGTGCTTATCGCCGTATGACTTGGAGACGCCCTCGAGGCCCACGACCATGTCGCCGGAGCGCGGCGGGTCGGGGAACTTAAAGTCGATGTGCTTGTGGCCCTCGGGCAGGATGACGAGCTCCTTTTTGATCTGCTCGATCTTGCGGATGCGCTCCTGGGCCTGGGCGGCCTTGGTGGGCTTGTAGCGGAACTTGTCGACGAAGACCTGCATGTGGGCGATGTCACGCTCCTGGGCGGCGCGCTTGGCGCGCATCTGCTCCAGGTTGTCCTCGCGCTGCTTGAGGTAGCTGCTGTAGTTGCCGGTGTAGGTGGTCACGCGGCGGTTCTCGAGCGCGGCGACGTGGTCGACGCAGGCGTCCATGAAGGCGCGGTCGTGGCTGACGATGAGGACGGCGCCGTCGTAGTTGGCAATAAAGCCGCGCAGCCACTGGACGCTCTCGAGGTCCAAGTGGTTGGTGGGCTCGTCCAGAAGCAGCAGGTCGGGGTGGCGCAGGAAGAGCTTGGCGAGCGCGATGCGCATCTGCCAGCCGCCCGAGAACTCGGAGCACGGGCGCTCAAAGTCGGTGACCTTAAAGCCCAGACCGGATAGGATCTTACGGGCGTTGCTCTCGAGCTCGTAGCCGCCCAGGTGCTCAAAGCGGTCCTGGACCTGGCCGTACTCGTTGAGGAGTGCGTCGACGTCCTTCCCCTGTTCGGAGAGCTCGGTGATCTGGGCCTGCAGCTCGTTGGCGCGCTCGCCCATGCGGCGGATTTCCTTGGCAGCGGCCATGACCTCGGCGAGAATGGTGGTGTCCTTTTGCTCCAGGTTGGTTTCCTGCTCTAGGTAGCCCACCTGGCAGTCCTTGGCGTACTGGACCTGGCCGGCGTCTGGGCTGTCGATGCCCATGATGATTTTGAGCATGGTGGTTTTGCCGGCGCCGTTGGGTCCCACGAGCGCGAAGCGCTCGCCGGGGTTGATCTGGAAGGACGCGCCGCTAAAGAGGACGCGTGCGCCGAAGCTTTTTTCGATCTTGTCGACCAGGAGGATCATGGTGCCGCCTTTGACCTTGTGTGCCAATATGAAAAAAGGCCCCAACTTGCGTTGGAGCCTCATTCAATGCTCGGGTGGAGACGAGGGGGATCGAACCCCTGACCTCTTGACTGCCAGTCAAGCGCTCTCCCAGCTGAGCTACGCCCCCGTGCGAAGAAGTACTATACGGGAACTCGGACGGCGATGCAAGGACAATTTTTGAAAAACTTTTCGCGACGTCCCGGTGGCCGAACGGGAAGGCGGCGGCATGTGCCCGCGGGGAGCTTTACGGCCAGGACGACGGCCAGCGGGTAAGTACCGGAAGTAAACCAAACGCTGACCAAAAAAACGGAAGATAACGTCAGTAAATGAAGCGCGCACGTGAAGCGCGTTCAAAAAACGGCGTCTCGGACAACATGGATTCGATTGTGATGTCAGTTTTGATGCCATCTTTGGTGTCAAAAAGAAAAAGGCCAGAGGCTTAACACCTCTGACCTGCGCTTTAGATGGTGGGCGATACAAGATTCGAACTTGTGACCCCATCCGTGTGAAGGATATGCTCTACCCCTGAGCCAATCGCCCGTCGCCTTTCGGCAAAAGAGATACTATCATAGCCGCGCGTGGTTTACCAAGTACTTTTTGCCCACGATTTTAAATTAGTGGGCGTTGGCCGCTCTGGCGCAGTCCAAATAAACAGCAAACCAGCAGCTCAACGCGCCTTTATCGCTTGATCCACGAGGTCTCGGGGCGGCAGATGAGTCGCGCATTGTTGTAGGCCATCTCGAGCGTGAGACAGGTGCGCGCGGCGTAGAAGCCGTCCTCGCGTTGGATGGTCAGCGCCAGCTCGGGCTTGTCGCCGGTTAGGCACAGCGGCAGAAGCAGTTGAATCCGGCCACCGTAGAACTGCGGCACGGCGAGCGTGTAGTTGGCGGCGGCGCGGCGGGCGGCCTCGACGACGGCGCCCTCAAAGGCGCGGCGCAGCAGCAGCGAGTTGCCCTCCCCCATCAGGCTGGCGGGGATGCGCGTGAGGTTTTCCTCGTCGCCCAGGATGTGGTCGATGTTGGAGCGGATCGGCAGACGGTAGTCAAAGACCAGCTCGGAGGGGTCCTCGGTAAAGCGCACACGGCACGGCAGGTACTCAAACGAGACCAGCATGGGGTCGCTTTCCTTAAAGAAGCCCTTCAAAAACCAGCGCTGGCGCGCGTCGGGCCTGGTGTTGGGCTCAAACAGGCCGTAGATGGTCTCGTAGCGGCGCGTGTACAGGCCGGTGTTGAACAGGCAGCGGTCGCCGTCGAACACCAACGGCAGGTTGGACGGCGCGGTCTGGTTCACGTCGCGTTCGGTCAGAAACACCGCGCGGCTAAACGAGAACGACAGGTAATTCTTAAGGATACGGTTGTTGGGACCCCAGTCCTCGGGATCGGCGAGGTCTACCAGGCGGTCGTAACAGGGCTCGGGGCAAAACGCAAAGTCGTAGACATTGCTGCACAGGGTGTTGGGGATCTCCATGTGGCGTCCAATCCAATTGATAGCTGGCGGGCGGATGCTTTGATTCTATACGGGCGACACGTCGCCGGTACGCGCAACGCAATTGCATCGAGGTTTTTTGGCGAGTTAGGCCATCGCCGGCGTGATAAGGTTGGCCCCTCGGTACGGGCGTCGATCGTGCAGCCGTCGACCACCAGCGCTTGGGATACCAAAGGAGCCGCGTCAGCCAAGGCTGCATCAGCTCTGGCGCTGTCTGAAGATACGCAACGCTTTCTCTAGCTCAGGAATATCATCGACGATAACTTTCCATGCAAGGGATCGATCGACTTCTCGATATCCATGTGCTACGTATCCATGTGCTACGAAATTTCGAAAACCCCCAATATCGTTCCAAGGATACTCCGGAAAAGCCGATTGGATCTCATCGGAAAGATGGAGTGCATCCTCGGCGATTCTGTAGACGGGGCTCATGATCGCGTCGTAAGCAAGCTCACCTTCCTCGCTCCGATCGCTAACGAAAGAGTTTTCCGTGGCATCAAAATAATCGATTCGTCTAGCCAGAGTTTCGCAATCGGAAAGAATGACCCCGATGAGCTCCTCGTCCCGTTTACGCCGCTTCATAGAGACGCACCTCATCCTTTTCAATGCTCTTGCGAAATGCAGGGCGCATATGCTCGGGAGGGTTGGTGACAATCTCAACATCTCGCCCGAGCTCTTCTTCGAGCTCAAGGGAGAGTTCGTATAGCGTGCCGAACGTCATTGTTTCACCGCAGACAAGACGCAAATCAATATCGCTATCTGGCGTTTGCTCGCCGCGGGCGAAGGAGCCAAATAGGTATGCCTCGCGGACGTCGTAACGAGACAGCACACGAGAAACAGCAGCGGATATGTCGACAAGCGTAATCATGTCTCAATTTTACTTACCGATTGAAAGGATGGCAATCGCCATGCGCCCGTTCCACAGGCCGGTGATTAGAGAGGGGCTGTATCCGGTAGTATGCGGCAAAATCTGAAGATGCCATACGCGAGGGAGATTGGCAAAGTCTCTAACCGTGGTATTGTTGACAAAAATCGGGTTGTGCTCAGGGATTGCTAATTTTTCCTCGCGCTTCCGAAATATAGGCATTTTGGCAGCGATCTGAGGTGCCTTTGAGCGCCATGCCGATGTCGCCGAGCCAAGAGCAATTGGTTAACGGACAAGCTGGGGCACGCGTTCTAGCATTTCAATAGCCAATGCCGAGGGGACACGTTAAGATGAAGCCAGTAAACCCGACCGGCCCCTGCTTAGCATGCACACTGGCGGGTCTTTTTTTCAAATTCTAGGAGCCGAGATGAAGTACGAGAAGCCATTCCTCACCTACGACGAGCAGGCGGACCTGCTGATCTCGCGCGGCCTCATGGCAGACCGAGAAGAACTCGTCGGCAAGCTCGAGCGCGTGGGATAACAGCAGGCACGCTCGGAGTTAGCGCCAAGGTGGCCGAATCCTGGCTCGTGGCGCTCAACACTGTGAGGAACTGCTGTGCCCACCATAGCCGCCTCTGGAACAAGACGCTCGGCACCAAACCCATGATCCCAAGGGATGACACCGCCTGGCACGAGCCCCACGAGGTCGGCAACCACAAGATGTTCGGCACGCTCACTGTACTCAGCTACATGCTCGAAACCATCGCGCCGGCCACCTCATGGAGGTCGCGCCTCCTCGATCTCATGGAAGAGAGGCTGCCTCGCGAGGAATGGCGAGCCATGGGCTTCGGAGACGGGTTGATTTCCGATCTAAGCCGAACACATTGATCGGATAGGCCGTTTCCGTAGCCAGCCGAACCCCCCCGAGTCCCCTCCCGGGACTCGGGGGCGGCATTTTCCCAGTTGAAGGAACGGTGGAGATGCTTTTCGATGGGTCCGGTGGCCATG
>ERZ827440.711-NODE-711-length-43129-cov-19.483377_pt1 | contig 43129 bp, 40 predicted proteins | sample MGYA00519774_ERZ827440 | MGnify/ENA primary metagenome ERZ827440 (study PRJEB31778, sample SAMEA3449302) | human gut metagenome | biome: human gut; feature: human-associated habitat; material: faeces | place: United Kingdom | collected 2010/2012 ... | reverse complement strand
TTTGCCAAAAATGGGCGCAAAAAAAGCAGCAAATCTTTTTCGGATTTACTGCTTCGTGTGCCGCTGCGGGGCGGCGGTTATTCAGTTGTAAATAAAAGAGGGCGGTAGCACTTTGGGCTATCGTCCTCTTGACTGCACATTTGCAAAGACAGGCGGGGCTGTCAACGGTGGGCGAAGCCCATTTACTTGCCGTTGACTGGCTCGGCTGGATTTGCTATCAATTATTGAATTGAATAGTCTTTACTTTTTCTTCGGAATCAGCACAAACCCACAAACAAGAATATATCCAATAATTGCGATTATAGATGCTTCTATTCCAAACCCTGCTCCTGTAAGGAAAACATTATCTGAAGATATTATTATCGAAAAAATCGGACTTCCATAAGTTCCTTGCGCTGTCGTAATATGGAGAATATCTGTTATCATAATAAAGTTCCATGCGGCGTGTAATAAGGCACTATTACTTATGGATTTTCCTTTGTAGGAAACAAGAGAAAACATGATTCCTACTACTGTACCGCTAATGATTAAAAGCAGAACACCGCTAACAGTAAAGGTTTCCATTGAGGGAATGTGTACTAAACTGAAAAGAAACGATGGAATTAAAATTGCTATATATTTATTCCATCTGCTCTCCAATAATTTCATAATATACCCACGAAACAACATTTCCTCTGTTATTCCCGACTTTAGTGCTATAAGCATGGAAGCTATTATAATTAAACATATTTCACCCGCCGACAAAGAGTTGACTTCAAATTTACCAATCATTGCAAAAATAGCTGTAACGAATACTGGAAGAAAAACAGATATTAGAACACCCCATTTTTTTATGTTCGGTGTAATACCAAAATCTTTCATTTTCAAGTGGAGTCCTTTTGTTGTATAAAGCCAAAAAAGGAAAGCGGTTAGTAATAAAGCCCCCAACATTCTTAGAATTACATATAGTGCATTGCTCGGAAGTTCCACAAACGAAAAAAGCAAATCAAAAGAAATACTGCTAAATAAATCTCCTGCCAAAAATAACAGAAAGTAAACAAGGATATTTACAAGTGTTTTCGATGTCGAAAAATTATATTGTGTTTGATTCAATGATGGTTCCTCCTCAAAAAAATATCTTTTTGCTGTTATATTGTATCATTTTCGACAATAAATTTCTACTAATTTTACGGAATAGCAAGTTGCTGTCTATCAATTTCTTGTGTGTTACTTTATCGCACATGAGCATTAATTTGCGGAATATTTTTGATATGGGTGTTGACCTGCTTATTATTGAGCACAACATGGACGTGGTGATGAAGCTTTCGGACCGGATTACAGTTATCAGCTTTGGACGAAAGATTGCTGAAGGGACGCCTGAAGAGATCAAAAATAACGATGATGTAATCAGTGCATATCTTGGCGCCAGATTCAAAAAAGAATAAAGGAGGCTTGCATATGTTAAAAATTGACAATATCTCCGTGTCGTATGGGCAGGTGAAAGCGCTCCTTGGCGTCAGCATTGAGGTAAATGACGGCGAGATTGTTTCGATTATTGGGTCTAATGGTGCTGGAAAGTCTTCATTGATGCGAAGCATTGTTGGAGATGTGAAGGTACAGTCTGGAAAAATCTATGATGGCGATACCGATTTGACGGCAATGAAAACGCATGAAATCGTAAAGCGTGGTGTTGTATATGTTCCGGAGGGACGCCAGGTGTTTGCAAAACTCTCCGTTCTTGAGAATTTGGAAATGGGAGCATTCAGCAAGCCATATTCCAGAGCAGAACTTCAGGAACATTACGATGAAATGTTTGAACTGTTCCCCATTTTGAAGAAAAAAAGGTCTCAACTAGCGGGATCATTATCTGGTGGTCAACAGCAAATGCTGGCATTGTGCAGAGGCCTGATGTGTGATCCGAAGATTATTTTGCTTGATGAGCCGTCGCTGGGACTTGCGCCGGTGATTGTTGATGAAGTTTTTGACAAAATCAGAGAAATCAATGAGAAAAAAGGTATTTCCATCCTTCTTGTAGAGCAGAACGCATATATGGCATTGGAAGCATCGCTGCGATGCTACGTTCTGGAGAATGGTGTCGTTAAGCTTTCTGGCAACAGCACCGACTTGGCGGAAAATGAAAGCGTAAAGGCGGCATATCTCGGCGGCTGATAAAAAGACGATGTTTTTGTGTGATATACGTTGGCCTTGAAATCGTGTACTGCGATCATGCGGGGAGCTAAGGAAGCTCTGATGAAATCAGCAAGGGCTGTGAGCGAAAAAAATCTGCTGATCCGCCGCAGACAATTCATTCAGTTCGTCTCTATTCATTCTCTTGCGGAGTTATGCAGGAGGGATACACGCCAAAACAGAGATGGCTTGCACAATATGGACAACATTGGCCATGGGAACAGCAACAGTTACTATCAAGGTACTCAAAGCCTCAAATGCAAAACTCCCGTTATGCTTTCTTCTCTGCAATGTATGCCTTTTAGCGTTTAGCCCTTTGGGTAACAGAGGGAAGCCTTTGGATGCATCGGAGAGGTGTAGATACCGAAAAGTTTGTATCGGACTAATTGTTGCGTTCGATATGGTAGCTATTATAGCAAATTTCATAGTAATTCCAACTTTTTACTATCCGGTGATATGCGGAATGTGTTTGGAAGCGATTTTATTGTGTATTGGAAAAATGTGTAATATGTAGCAAGAAAAGCCTATTTGCATGTATTTGCCGGATATCGGTTTATATACGTCCTGGATGTTAGAAGTGTATACACTCCCAAATATGAATTTGTATAACTAAAATCTCAACTTTCCTTATTTTATGCGACTTGGCGGTATGCCTTGCCACTCTATATGTATCCTTTTCCCTTGTTTTTGCCCTTATGAGGTATCTACAAGGGAAAGTTTTTCTTATTCGATTTTATTCTCCAACCACCTTATCAAGTAGTCGGGCTGAGTTTCGCTTACCTTCTCGGTTAGCGTGTGCATAGACATTCATAGTGGTACTTACATCCGAGTGTCCAAGTAATTCCTGTACATCCTTTGGTGCTGCTCCATTTGAGAGCAGGTTTGTGGTATAAGTGTGTCGCAGGGTGTGGAAGTGGAAATTATCATCAAGCTCCGACAATCGTTTCCTTGCTGTCCTTAAAGCTGTCTCAACCGTTGCAGGGGCTTCGTATGCTCCGTCCGGTCTGATACATACAAGGTCAATCTCGTTGTAATCAAGCGGAATGTCCTCTGTGCCATCCAAATGATAAAGCTCATAGTAGATACGATTCTTTTCCTTAACTTCCCTGTAGTAGTTCCTCTGATAGAGTTCTCCGTAACTGAATACCTGCTTTCTCTGTTCCTTTTTCGCTTTCTTTAAGATGTCAGCGAGCGTATCACAGAAATCCACGATACGGACTTTCTTTCGCTTTGTCGGACCAATCTCGGTCTTGTGCCTTGCTCCGTTGTAACGGACACTTCTTCGTACTGTCAGATACTGTTCCTCAAAGTTAATGTCACTCCAAGACAGTCCGCATACCTCTCCAAGTCTAAGACCTGTGTAGTACGCTATCTGTACCGGCAGGACAGCAGGCTTGTTTCTTTCTTCCAGATACTCCATAAGCGTTTGATACTGCTCTGGTGTAATCGGGTTGATAACCTCTGCATCCTCATCATTATCAGAAAACAAATCCACATCTTCCTCGGCTTTCCTACGCATTACCACATACTGCATTGGATTGAATGTGATGTACTGCTTTGGAAAGACTGCAAATCGGAAGGACTGTTGCAGGACTGCGTGGAAAGAACGGATATAGTCGATGGTGTAACCCTTTGACTTAAAATTTCCTTCCTCACCGCCAAATGCAAGTAAATCCATAAACTTCTGCAAATGCTCCGAAGTGACTGTCTTTAGTTTTCTGTTTCCGATTGGGTGTTGTTTAATCCTGTTTACTGCCTGTAAATAGTTACCGACTGTACCGTTGCTAAGTGAACCCGTTTTCAAATCTTCCTCTGCCCATACATCTAGCATCTGTCCGAGTGTGAGGTTGTCCGCTTTGGCTAGAAATTTCTTTGCGTCATAATCCTCCATAGCCTTGCGTAACATTTTCTCTGTCTCTGATTTGCTCTCCGTACCTGCAAATTCTTTCTGAACCAAGTTACCACTTGCATCCTCCACATAAAAGCGGTAGTACCATTTCTTGCCTTTCTTCCTTACAGAACCTTTTGCCATAATCGTTTCTCCTTTCGATATCGGCAATCGGAACTGGTGAAATGCTTCTTGCGTGTAAGTATATCATAGCTCCGTCTGCCTATCTATACCGAATCGGGATCTTTTTCTGATAAAAGATTGGCTAGTCGATTTTTCGCTGTCTCAGGATTCTTAGAATACAGTCTTACAATATCGCCCATATCGTTCAATGCGTTGACGGTGTGGGTGATTTCTCTAAGGAACATAATCTCATTGTATTCCTTATTGGATTCAAACCCCATTGTCTGGGCGAGCATTTTGTTATCTGTATTTCCTTTGAAATTCTTACAAGCGAACTGGAACGAATCCACGAACAGCTCGTATTCCCGTAACATCAGTAGTAGCAGGTCTTTGGAAAAATCACTTTCGGACTGTTCCATATCATAAGGGAGCTTATTCAGAATGGAAGTCATCACATCACGAATCTGTAATTCTCTTTTATCCGTAATGTCTGTTTCGTATTCGTCCGTCTCACCTTTCAGCCATTCCACAGATACATGAAGTGCATCTGCCAGACCTTCTAAGGTCATTTTCTTGGTGTTATCAATCGTTCCTGCTTCGTATCTCTGAATGGTTGAGGCTGTCACGCCCATTTTTTCAGCGACATAAGGCTGGTTCAATCCTAACTCCTGTCTACGGCTTTTTGCTCTGCTACCGATTGTCTTTCGCAATTCTTTATCTTTTAACATACTTGCGAACCTCCTTTTTCGGTATGTCATTACTATACCACATAACACGATATATTGCAATACGCAATTCTATAAAAGATGATAGAATTTCGTAAGGCTTGACATAGCGTTATAAAAGATATATACTTTAATCAGAATTGCGTAACGCAAGTTTTAAAAAAGGCTAATCCTTTCTTCAAAAAGGAACATCCTCTGATATACAAGACTTGTAATCCTACGCAGGAATGAGGTGATCGAATGACAGAATTAAAGTTTGCTCTCTCCATTGAAGAAGCTGCCGACTATACAGGTATCGGAAGAAACACTCTTAGAAATCTTGTGGAATGGGAAAAGCTGCCTATCCTTAGAGTGGGAAGAAAAATCTTAATCCGCAGGGAACGATTAGACGAGTTTCTGATTCTCAATGAGGGGAAGGATTTACGAGACAGACACGCAGTAAAAGCGGTCAAGGGAACAATGAAAAATGAATAAGGGACAGTCCTAAGACCATCCCTCTGGTATGTATCTGACTAAAAGCCATGATATACCTACACGCAAATAGATTATATCACGGACAAGTCCTCAGATACAACCAGAACTTTTGGAAAATGAGGACAAGATGGATGTGAATGGGTGCAATCGTCCACCCAGTTATAGCTTGTTGGTAGGACAAGTCCACCCAAGATGCAAAAGGTGTTATGAATAGTCCACCCAAGCCAGAAAATGAAGTGGGTGCAACCATCCACCCAAGTGAAGCCGACTGGTAGGACAAGTCCACCCAACTTACAAAAAGTGCTGTGAGAAGTCATACCAAGTGTAGCTATGAAAAAAGCTGTCCGACCTATGACAAAAAGTGTACGCTACTATGATTTTGAGTGTCCAATCTATGGGGTACATTTTCAAAGAGTTAATAGTAAAAAGCTCTATTAAAATCAAAATGTAATAAAACAATGCACTATTAAAAATGAAATTTAATAGGAACTTTTACTACCACTTCCTTGCCAGACACAGTTTAAAAGTAAGCGAAGTAACACAATGCTATTGTCAGGGCAAAAATGCTAACGAATCGTGCTATTGTTTTTTCGATTTTAATAGCAGACTTCTACTGTTTCTACGGTTTTTGCTAAAAAGTCTGAATAATAGAACAATGCTATTGTTAAGGCAAAAGTGCTAACGGATTCGTCTATTGTTTCGCTGATTTTCATAGCAATCTTCTAGCATTTCTGTTAAGAAAAGGGAGTGCCGGATACGGCACATAAAAAGTGTGCCATTAAAGGCACAAAATTAGGTGCTGAGGGAACAGTTACAGCTAAAAGTGAACTTCATAAGCAAGCCCTCGGCGTTTGAGAGCGAAATACACCCATCGCACAAAACTTCGTTTTGTACTCTGTGTATTTCGCTCTGCGAGGCTTAGCCGCCACAAGGCGGATGTGTTCGCAAGACGAGTGCCTATGCACTCGCTCACAGGGAAAGTTTACTACTCACATCTCATCTATCTTATCTGTCCTCTTTTCCAAAATCAAAACTGGGAAAGGAGGAAATCGCTATGCCAAGAAATTCATTTGTGCAGATGTCAAAGCTCCATAATGTTCGTGGAAGAATCTATTATATCTCCAGTGACAAAAAACAGGAAAATCTCTATGCGGTATATGAAACCACAGACCGAAAATTTTGGACAGAACTTGCCAAGTGCAATCAGGCAGAATTTAAGAAAAGCGGTACAGAGGGAAAATGTATCGAAGCAAGAGAATTTATCATTGCCCTGCCGGAATCCTTTGTGGATTATCCGCCAGACGGACTATTAAAATATATGACGGATAAATTCAAAAGTCGGTATGGTGTTGATTGTATTGCAGCACTCCATCATAACAAACGAAAGACGAATTATCATATCCATCTTATCTTTGCAGAACGAAATTATCTTGACGAACCGATAGAAAAGATTGCCACCAGAAATATGTTCTATGATGAGAAAGGTAATCATGTTCGTACCAAGAAAGAAATCCTAGACGAGAATGGAACTATCCGTAAAAGGTGTAAGGTGATCAAGAAAGGTGAGGTCTACGAAAGACAGATGTTTACCATCAAGGACGCTCGCTTTAAGCAGGAACATTTCTTAGATGAGGTCAAGGTATTTTATACCGATGTCATCAACGGACTTGTCAAAGATGAGAAAGAAAAGCTGTCTGCATTCAAGCGTGGGGATGTCTATCTTGCCACTAAGAAAATCGGTAAGAACAATCCAAAGGCAGATAAGATTACACTCAATAATAAGGTCATACAGGACTGGAATCGTACTGTGGATCACGCTTTGGTATCGGGGATGGAGCGAAAGGAAATCTTAAAGGTAAAGCAGGAACAGATTTCAACTCCGATTAAGGAATCCATTCACAAGTATGGCAATCATCCGGAGCTTTTGTTTATGATTATCTTTCGGGCAATCGAGCTGTTAAAAGAACTCATAAAGTTGCTGATACAGAAACAGGAACAACAGAAAGCCAGAATCTCCGACCTTATGGAGCGAAGAAATGAAAAACAAGAGAAACAACCAGCTCCATCCGTTACACAGACAGACAATCAGACAATTCCTGCTGTGACCCAACCATTCAAAGCACCTGCTACTACTACCGCAGAAAAGACCGTTATTCCGCCAAGACCAAGAATGTCTGAGCTGGCACACGATTATGAGATGCGACTTGAAGAGATTATGGAGAAACTTAAACGACAAAACAGAGCCATTCATACGCAGGAAGTGAAAAAAGACCTTATTGACGAGGATTTGAAGAACTGTACAGGATTATTCCAAGGAAAGAAACGAAAGGAATTGCAGGCACAGTCTAACAAATACGCAGAAACGATTAAGATTATGAAGCAGGGATTATCCCATATCGTGCAGGATTACAAATATCCAACGGTAGATGCGTTCCTGCAAGTCTATAAACAAGGCAAGTCCGAGTATGAATCCTATGTCAAAGCAAACAAGGAATGGAACTCCAAGTATGGAGAAAACTCAATCCATCGAAAGCTGGCAGAAAAACAGGCAGAAGTTCAGAAACGGGAACAGGACAGAGATTTTAACTATCGTTCGCCATCAGACAGAGGAGCTAGATAATCTAATTAAATTCAAAAAAGATAAAGACCATCAAATTCTTTATCTTTTTTGAATATTTATGAAAAGTCATCCTGCTATTTAAAGTGTCTCATTAGATTTTTAATTGTTTCGACTATCATAAGAATGATTACGCAGAAAAAGGAATAAAACAATGTGGTATTCATCTTCGTGTTTCCAATTTTATAAAACAGCAGAAATCCAATGCTAACAATTATCACAGAAATAAGTTTATGTATCCATTTTTGTTTGGTGGTTAAACATATTTTATGGTTACTTATAGGTGCAAATAATATACACATAAGGACAAGTATCAAATATCCTAGTACAGTTGGCTTTAAATAGATTATAGCCCACTTATCAAGACAACCGAGAAAAAAGCTGCCTAAGATACATGTTAACTGCGTTGGAGCATGGGCACCTCCGGTATAATGTCGTAACAATGAAAAGGTAATTACCCAAATTAGGGTATAGCCGAGTGTATGTGATAAAACTCCCCATACGAACAATAACACTATGGTTATAAAAGTATTCAAAAAACATTCTAAGCCATATATGTATATTTCTAATTGATCCGCAGAAACATCCTCCCCGGATAGTTCTGCTAACTTATTAGCAATAGATGTAGCCCACTTCGTAATCATTCAAAATCCCCGCTTGTATCAAATCTTGTTGTATATTTGGCAAAAGCACTTATCACGTCTTTGGAATAAGAACGTGCGATTTGTGTAGTTAGATGATTTGACAATTCAATCGTTCCTGATGTAATACGATAGATATGTGCCATATTTACAATATAAGAACGATGGGTTCGGATAAATTCACTTGGCAAATGGACAATAATCTTATTTAGGGTAGACATTTGTTCATAGCATTTGCCGTCTACGGTCAATATATCCACATAATGTAATCTGCTCGAAAATGTCAATATATCTGCATAGGGAATACTTACAATTTCCTGCTTGTTTCGGTATATGTAGGTATTATTAGATAACTCCTTCGCGATTTCATCCAAACACAGAAAAAGAGTATTTTCCTTGACGGGTTTTAGCAAGTAGTTTAAAGCTCTGACTTCATATCCTCGGAATACATATTCTCTAAAAGCTGTTAAAAATACAATAATACCTTGATAACCAGATTCACGAAGGCGTTTAGCAACCTCAATTCCATTCATTTGCCCCATTTGTATGTCAAGGAAAAATGCTGAAGCCTGTATAGTTGTGCCTTCAGAATTTTTTGAAAAATATTCTTCGCCCGATTCGTATTCGTCAATTTCAATATCCCAATCATATTGCTGCCCGTATTTTCTTATTCCATTTTTCAGCCGTTCTGATTCGATCACAGAATCTTCAAGTATGGTTATTTTCATTTTCATAGTAGTTTGTTATTCTCCTTATCCGGTATCATAATATGTACGGAAAAAATTTTGTTATCAGATGTAATCTGCAATACGCCATCTGCCTTTTCTACAAGCTCTTTTACTCGTCTTATCCCAAGTCCATGTTCTTTTCCTTGTTTAACACTCAAAATGTCTCCATCAATGCTACCTTTTATCACACCATCATAATTATTTTCAATGTGAATCAGTATCATATTCTGGTAAGGTTTAATATAAAAATAAATGTATGGATGCTCGGTTGGATCAGAGATTATAAGTCTTTCTCCTGCTTCAATGGAATTATTCCATATATTTCCAAGTATGGATGAAAGCTCAACAGAATCAAGCGGAAAATTTTCAGGAGCCATAATAGAATATTCTGTCTTAATTCCGTGTTTTTCAGCATAATCAAGTTTTGCGGTAAGTATGCAGTCAATAGCAATATTTCCCGTTGCTATGGCACTTTGCGTAGTTGCAAGAGTGTTATGGTATTGCTCTGTATATGCTATAAGTTCATCCCATTTCTTGTCTTTTGCTAATACGTTGATTGCATCCACATAAATCTGCATATCATGTTTCATTTTTCGTAATTGTTCAGTTGTCTCAGATAAGCTATTGAACTCAGTCCTTTCCAGCTCATAAATCTTTTGTTCTTCCAGTAATCGTATGTTTTCTTCTTTTGAATAACCTAGCTGGTATATGTATAGCATCAATACTAAAAATAAAATAATAAAAAACAAGTCAACCAATGATAGCCTAGCTGAAAAGGATGAATCACCAAATTTATCAACAGATTCCAAAGTCAGCCTTAATATGTAGTGCCCGATTGCAAGTCCAGAAATTGCGATGAAAATATATGCAACTTTTTGGAACGGTGAAAGAGATATGTCTTTGTTTCCAATAGAATGAAATAACAAGACAAAAACAGCTATCATTGCCAAATATAACATGGTATATGGCTTCCGTAATGTTCCACCTAATAATAGCTCCAGAGACGCTCCTTTATAAAGAGTAACGGGAATAAAGAACGAAATCTGTTCTGCAACTAAGCAAATGATGGAATACGAAAAGCCCCAAAAGATACGGCGAATTATACTATCACGATAGAACAATACTGCATATCCAATGTCCAAAACACAAGATGACATCAAAGTGCTGTAGGATGATATTCCCATTTTATTCAGCGTGCATAACACAGCAAACTGAAATGATACGAAAAGAAACATCAAAACTGCTTGATGTTTATAATTTGCTCGAATACGCAATTTTTTATGGATAAATATTATAAACAATGCCAGTTCTAAGAAATTAACAATATATTCCCATATTGAGTCAATATATAGCATAGCTACCACTTCCTTTAATCATTCTCCGTCATATTTTATCATCAATAAAGTAGGTACACAACATAATATGCTACCGTTTGTGCATAGTGAGCTACCATTCATGCATAGAGGTATTGAAAAGTATAAAGATTTTGTTATATTCAAGGTATACTACTACATCTTAAGTATTCTGAGAATCTATAATATGGAGTGGAGATGTGCGCCAGTTCGGTGCCAAATATATAACTGGTGGGAATCCAGTCTGGTAAGACTTAGCAAGTCGCCAGTACCGAGTCCTTGGAACGCCAAAGGCTAACAATGGTGTTTAAGCGTAGGGCAGGGAACAGGAACGCCGTAATGCGTAAGCGTGAAGTGATTGAGCTTCGTTAGAAATATCAATTGTGTGGGGTGGTCTGCTACCTCCTTGGGTCACCAACAAGGATTAGTCGTTAAAGCGAGACTATGAAAACACACCGGAGTCCTAGAGCATGGCATACCTGATATCGTTATATTTGACATACCTGGGAGACCTGGATGGTTCTGTACATGAGACAGTAGGGAATATCGACCAATGCAATGGTGAGTATGAACGAAGACCATCGAGGAGTCGGATTCGTCCATAGTACTGATGAAAGCAGTAATGACGCTGGAGGGAAGGGACGGACAATAAGTTGCTTTTGCAATCAAAACATAGAGAGCACAGGAGGCATAAAATCTATGGAAAAAGAGAAAGCAGAAATAGCCAGTCTCGTAGAAAGATATGGCAGAGTTCAGTCGCTAATGAAATATGTCAACAGTGACACACTCAAAGAGTCCTACAACAAACAACCCAAAGGGAAAGCAGTAGGAGTGGATGGAATAACCAAGGAGCAATACGGAGAGAACTTAGAAGAAAACATAGAGAGTCTGCTTGTCAGAATGAAGAAGTTTTCCTATAAGCCATATCCCGTGCGCAGAGCCTATATCCCAAAAGGTAATGGCAAGATGCGAGGACTCGGTATTCCGTCATTTGAGGATAAAGTCGTTCAAGGTGTCTTTAAAGAGATACTGGAAGCGATTTACGAGCCTAAGTTCAAGGAGTTTTTATTTGGGTTTCGTCCAAACAGAAGTTGTCACGATGCCATTCAAAGAGTAAACAAACACATCATGGCAGACAAGGTCAATTACATTTTAGATGCAGACATCAAGGGATTCTTTGATAACCTAGACCATGAGTGGATGATAAAATTTCTTGAGCATGACATAGCAGATAAGAACTTCATCAGATATATCAAGAGATTTCTGATAGGGGGAGTTATGGAGGATGGTAAGCGACTGGATACAGAAGCTGGAACAGTACAGGGCGGTCTGATTTCGCCAGTGCTGGCAAATGTGTATCTGCACTATACCTTAGATACATGGTTTGATTATGTGAAAAAGCATGAGTTTAAGGGAGAAATGTACATGGTACGCTATGCAGATGATTTTGTATGTCTGTTCCAATACGAGAATGAAGCACAAAGGTTTTATCAGCTTCTGATAGAAAGACTGCGTAAATTCGGTCTTGAAATTGCAGAGGATAAAAGCAGAATTCTACCATTTGGCAGATACAAGGGAACAAAGGAATCCTTTGACTTTCTCGGCTTTACACACTACAATGCGACAAGTCACTGGGGCAAGTACTGTGTACTGCATAGAACAAGCAGGAAGAAGCTGAAAATGAAAAGAGAAGCAGTCAAAAAATGGATATGGGAGCATATGCACGAAAGCATAGCCGATACCATAGAAGCGTTGAATGTGAAACTGACGGGGCATTACAGATACTATGGAATCTATGGGAACTACATAGGTTTGCAAAAGTATTACAAATATGTGAGACAGGAGTTATGGAAAAGCAAGAGACGCAGAGACCAAACGTATTGGCTGACGTGGAAGAAATATATGAATATCCTAAAGATACATCCACTGGAGTATCCGAGGATATATCTGAAAAGTGCTTATTAGGTAAATGGCTTATTGAAGAGCCGTATGCCTTAATAGGGCACGTGCGGTTCTGTGAGGGGCTTTTGAGACTTGAACCTCTCATCGCAAAACAATATATGATGAAAGGATGTGAAAAAGTCGAGACAAAGTCTACTCGACGATAAGATGTCGTACTTTAGGAATATTAACAGGATATATAATGTGTACTAGTATGTGTTGCGTTTCAATTTTCATAAAGATAACCTTTAAGAATAATTGAAGATAACCGTTGTTACATGATTGAAAAGGAGTGAAGGAGTATGCATTTTAAAAAATCTGTTTTAAAAAATCATTTATTGTATAGCATTATAACTTTAATGGCTATAGCAATGCTATTTCCTATTACGGCATTTGCACAAGCTTATGTACAAACATGGGATCTTGTTGATTCTGGCAAACATCTAGACTATGACGGAAACAGCACTTACATGAGTTATATTAACACTGGGGCTGCCACATGGAATGCATATAAATCTGGAGTAATCAGAAAAGACAGTGCTTTTGTTGTAGAAGATGTATACGTAAGCGATGTCAATGCTTCGAATGGATGGGCAGGCATGACATATTCTAGTGGTAAAATTGAACTCAATACCTATTATATGAGCGGTTATAGTAATAGTAAAAAACAGAATGTAGCGACACATGAATTGGGACATGCATTAGGGTTGGATCACAGTACTTCAACAGATGTTATGGATGCAGCAATTACGGGACATACTAGTACGCAGGCATTATCTCAAAATGATAAAGATTCATATGATGCCGCATATAATAATTATTAGGGGAGGGAGAACGCTATGAAAAAATCAAGTATCTATGGTATTTTGTCTATTGTTCTTATCGTAGGAATGTTTTTTACAGGATGTGCATCCAAAAATAATGCAAGTCAACTGAATACAAATGTATCTAACTTGCCAATCCACCAGATGCACGCATCTTTTGTATATGATACTGATAACATTCGCGAAGCTGTTGGTATCTGTGATTACGTATTTGTAGCAAAGGTTGTCAGTTGCGATGGAACCGAGTATCGAAATGTTATAACGACTGAAGATGAAAAAGGAAATCCTAAGGAGGTCGGTTCGCCTTACACTAATTATACTATTCAGGTTCTCGAAAATATAAAAGGTGAACTTATTACAGATAAACCTATTCCTATTGTTAAACAAGGCGGAATTTCAGAAAAACAAGATGCTATTTATCTGTTTGAGAATGATTCACTGCCTTCCGAAAATTCCATTTATATCTTTTTGGCATATGCACAAGAGGATGGTTCGTTACTAATTTCTGGTCCAAATTCAAATGTAATGTGTAACGATTCGAATATGTATTCTATTAATTCTGTCTCAGAGGAAAAATCAGTTACAGAATACGATGAGTTTATTACATATAAAGATGCTAATGATAATGAGATTATTCCAGTTGATCGAGAGCGTTATAAATCTATATATGAGACTGACAATAATTAATCATTATTTCTGAAATATATAGATTAAAGATGGCAGGTAGGTGCTTAACCTATCTGCCATCTTTTCGGTTTTATACCTATATGTAGAACAGTTCGTGCATGTTGGGCTACCATTCGTGCATAGAGGGATTGAAAAAATTAAATACTCTGTTATGTTAAGCACATACCATGGTAAACAAATAAAGTTGTCTGTAATTGTCAGACAATTAAGGAGGGGGGGGTGAAAACGATGGACAATAAGCAAGTAAACAAGGCACCCCAGAAAAGTGCCCGTCTCGTACTTCAGGCAGTGACTGCTATTGCTCGAAGTAATGCAAATTCATTGTGCCGTGGTTTGTTGTATGAACCAAAAGTACCAACGCAGTTAAAAAAATAAGATTGGGAGGAATTGACTATGATGTTAAAAAGTTTAAAACAGAAGATTGCAAAAGTAGGTATTGGTTTGTTTTGTGCAGGATGTGTATTTCTTTCTTCAGCAGCATATTCTCAGGCGGCATCTTACACCGCTTATGCACTTAAACTGAATAAGACTAATAACTTTACCTCTATGCATGCAAAAACAACATCCGATGATTACATCACAAATGAGGTAACAGCAATTACCAATACCTCTTACGCAAATTTCTGGGCTGTCAATAACAGCAAGAGTAAAATATCTAATAAGTATAAGCAGGGTGTTGGAACAGGATCTTGTAATTTAATCTTTACCAAGAGCGGTTATAATTCTACTAACACACAGGTCGGTATGGGAATGGAAAATTATCAATCTCAATTATCAACTGCATTTGTAAGTGGAAATGTAGATTTTAGATAACAGAAGGGATGGGCATAAACCTCTTCGTGGGTTTATGCCCTTTTGGTAAAGATTATGAAAAAAATGGTTCTTATAGAAATCAAACATTGTATTGATCGTGCAGAATATAAAGTTGTTTTTATTGCTCTAATGATTTTAAATATTGCTTCGTATATTTTATGTGTAAAAAATGATATAGGAAAAAGTTATCAATTTATTCGTTCAGCAAATGAAAATTTCGTATTACAGGGCACTGAAGCGGCATATATTCCATATATAATGTATCTGTTATTGCCTGTTTATGCAACAATTATTGCATCACTTTCCTTAATAAGAGAAGAAAAAAGCAATAGTTCAATCCTACTTATTCAAAGAATCGGGAAAAAGAAATATTTAGCAGGAAAATTATTTGGCATTCTGATTGTAACCTTTTTGACAATAACAATACCAATGCTCATAAATTTATTATTATGCCACTTGACATATCCAATACATGGATATGACAGTGCTTGGGGAGAACCTGATTACGCTATAGGTTTGGTATCATATAACGCTGACAATTTTCTTGATATGGTGAGATTGCAACATCCAACTTTATATAATCTAATATACATTTTTAATTACGGAATTTTTGGCTCGGGATTAGCTATCTTAGCTTATGCTCTTTCATATTATAACAAAATGAAAGTTCTATATTTCGCAAAGATACCTGGTGCTTTGTTTATATTCTATATTGTTTTTAATTTGATTGTTTCTGTCTTTGGGCTAAATGAATTCTCTATACAAGGTTATATTATGCCTAATGTTCATGGAAATATAATAGGAGAAATTGTTCTGATATTGCTTATTTTTGGATTAAGTATTGGCATTATACAGAGAAAAATAAAAAATTATGAAGTTATATAAGAAAAAAATTTTGAATGTTAATGTTGGAAAATGCTTACTAGTATCACTTATAACATTTGTAATTAGATATTTTTATGCTAATGTGTACTTGGGGTTTCATAATAGTCTGGTTACAATAACAGAAGGAGTACGTTCACAAATATATTTTGGGGGAATACTAATAGATCATTCGTTTGACCTTATATCTTTATCATTTTTTGCGATTTTGTTTATCCTTGAGATTTGTTATCTTACAATGGACTTATTTAATGATGCAAATGATAACATGGTAATTCTACTTCCTCGTTATGGGAAAAAACACATAATTTATAAGGATATATTAATAAAAATGATATTACGTGACTGTATTGTAGTTGTTTCCGATTATTTGTTTTTTCTTTTTGTAGAGCATACCTCTAATGGCTTAGAAGATTTCAAAGTTATTTTTATGCTATTGATAGAGATTTTTCATTTGCAAATGATTAGTTATTTGTTTTCATTTTGGAAAGATTCAATTATAGGATACATCGTTGCATTTATTGTATTTTTTATTCCAGTAATGGTGTGTGGATTTTATTTTTCAATGGGAAATGTTATATGGAAAATTTGGCATTATTCCTTGCTACATATTCCTTTATTTAATTGGCATAACAAGCTTATTATATATTATGTCGAAGAAAATTACGAATGGACTACAAGCAATATAGATTTATTGAATTTTAAGTCAAGCTGTCTCATTTCAGTTATATCATCCGCTGTTTTGGTGTGGATAGGTAAATTTCTTTGCGAAAAAAAACAAATATTGTGAGGTGAATGATATCCATGAATTTATATGTAAAATCTATTTCAAAGTCAATTAAAGGTGAAAAAGTGCTTGATGATATCAGTTATACATTTGAATCTGGTAAAATATATGGAATATATGGTAAAAATGGTTCAGGTAAAACAATGCTACTCAGAGCCATTGCAGGTTTTATAAATACAGACAAAGGATACATAAAATATAATCACAAGGCATTACATAAAGATATGGATGTTTTACCAGATTTAGGAGCTGTTATTGAAAATATTTCTTTTTGGAGTATGTATTCAGGATTTGAAAATTTGAAAATGCTTTCCAATATAAAAGGAATTGTATCAGATGAAGAAATATATGAAATAATGATATACTTTGGTCTTGATCCCAAATCAAAGAAAAAAGTAAATAAATATTCATTAGGAATGCGTCAAAAACTAGCTCTTTGTCAAGCACTGATGGAACATCCAAAAATTTTGCTTTTGGATGAGCCAACTAACGCATTGGATCAGCATAGCATTGATTTATTTCGTGAACGTATATTGGAAGAAAAAAAGAATGATACCATTACTATACTGACAAGCCATAATAAAGAAGATATTGAAATATTAGCGGATGAGAAGATATGCATGGAATTTGGTAAAATTAAGGAGTTGATGTAATGAAGAAATTTGTATTAACTATCTGTGTTGTAATCATTTGTATGGTGACAGCCTTATTCTATGGAAAGACTGGGATAAAAACAACTACAGGGGTTCATGATCCTGATATTGCTTTATCAGAAAATACAGCTATGGAAATTTTCTATACAGGAGGGCAGAAAACTTCTTACTTTAACAATGAAAGTAATTACTCATTGGATGATATGGAAAAAGATTCTTCTTTAATAGCTCGTATAACTGTAACAAATTCTCGTGAAATGAGTTTACGATCAACAAAAACAATGGTAAAAATAGAGGAAATCTATAAGGATAATTCTGCTAATCTTTCAGTAGGTGACTGTATTTACATTATAGAACCTGTATCATTTGTTAGAGGTGAAGAATTTTACACTAACGGATGGCAATATCTGAAGACCGAAGATACTTATTTAATATTTTTAAAAAATCTAGGATGTATTGATGGGTATAAATACACCAAAGAGGAAGAAAATTCATTTATGCCTGTATCGGAAATATATTCAAAGAGAAATCTAACTCATGATGAAAGTTGTGTGGTTTTTGATTCGGCGGAAACTCTCTATTCAAGTATATCTATGTTTGCATTTTTGACCTCAGAAAAAACTATAGTAGATAATTATGAGAAAATATGGAAAAACATTACAAATTCAGGTAAGTATGAATGATTTAATTATTTATGAATGAATCTCTCCTATTCTATTTCCTGTGAGAAGCGTATCAATGTTAGAAATTCATGGAGATACTGAATTAAGCAATATGGAATCATTCAATCTTAAAGAAACTAAAAATGGAGATAATAGAAATTGAATAAAAAGAAATTGGCAAAGAGTGTTGTAGGCATTGCTTTAATTGTAAGTGTAGCTATACTTATCGTTGTATGTGTTGGAAAAATAAAGCACATTCAGAATAAAAAAAATATTATTGGTACATGGAAGAATGCAAATGCAGAGGAAGTGTTTACCTTTCAAGAAAATGGAGGACTTGTTGTAAACAAAGATATGCCCGAATTGGGTATTACCTGTGGCAATGCATTATATAGCATATCTTCCTCAAATATGATTTTTGTGGAACAGAGAGATAATAGCGTGAATTTTGAGATAGAAGTAGATCAAAACGAATTAACAATCTTCTTTATGGGTCATAAATATTGGGAATTAACAAAATAGCAATTGCATATAAAGCGATACTCATGATATCCATAACCATAAAATATAGAGCCGATGAATCACTCGTTATTTCGATTGTGAGTTATCGGCTCTATTTCATTATTTATGGAAGGGCTAAAGAAATATCGTATTTTATAGAAATACTTTTGACAGATTTCTTCTCATTTTTATGTTCTTTTATCAAGTGCTATACCATTCCATATTCATCGCATTCACCCAATCTTGCATTTCTGAATCAAGATACAAACGGGCATATTCTAGTGGATTGTCAATCGCCAGTGCATCCAACATTCGTTGAGAGTTAGGAGTAGTAATCAATCCATCTTCTGCCTTGCCACAGTCAATCCGAAGTATGTAGCCATTGTAATAATTGATGTCTATGATGTTGTGATATTTATTATATTCTGCATGAACGATATTCATATTGCAAAGTCCTTTCTCTTATCTGTTTCAGTTGTAGAAGCATCTTGACCAGTTCCAGCCGATTATGTGATTTATATAATGTTATTAGCTGTTACCGGATTTTGCTTCCCTTGTTTTTGCCCTTATGAGGTGTCGTAACACAAGGGAAAAGGATATAACATAAGGGAAAGTCTAAGGGAAAGCTCACTTGCCAAAACTGTAGTAAAATCAAGGCATTGCGGATTTTATCGTAACACTTTATAATACCAGTTAGGTGTTAAAGAATTGTAGGTATCAAAATATAAATTTGTAAGTAACGTCCAGAGCAAACCGTATTCGCAGTCTTATACCTTCCAGGCGGAGATGCAAACAACATTCTGCAAGGAGATTATTTTATGCATGGGGAATGCTTTCCTCATGCATAAAATGAATACAAGATTGGAGGAGTATACTATAAATAGGCAAAAAGTGTCAGCAGCATGGATATGCTCGAAGTGGCATTGGATTTGTACTAGGGCAGCACCGCACAATTCGGCAAGAAGTCTCAGGTAGGGTTTTTGTTCCAATTCAAAGTTCCGAAAATGGAGGAATACTGTATGTATTTCCCATTTTCGGAACTGCGGAAGTGGAGCAAAAAGACGGCTGAGACTCGCAGACGCAATTGTGCGGTGTTGCCCTATTACAGGGGGCGGCTTAACCGCCCCTTGATTACTTTCCGGCAGGCAGGGCGCAAAGGGTCAAGGGCGGCGGCAGCCGCTTGTCTTGCTCTTGACCATTTGTGACCTGGCTGCTATTGACAGGATTGAGGTTCACGAAGCCACAGGCAGCAGGACAGTCTAATTGCGATTGCACTGCTCGCTTAGAAAGCAAGTCTCGCAGATAAGCTGTTTAACTTCCTGCATAATCAGCGCGTCATCGCTGGGTAGCTCATAGGCTTCGATTTTTTGAATGCCTGTCGGGTTACGCAGTCCGTAGTCAATCAATTTTCCATTTCCGGTTTTACATAGCGGTAGACCTCGGCACCGAACGAAACACCGTCACCAACGGCGTACTCTTCAAAGCCGGATTTGTCCATCCAGACGTGATCCTCTTTTCCATCAAACATTGTTCCGTCGGTATACATCCCGCTGATGAAAATGCGTTTAAGGCAACGCCGCACAATTGTGCCTGCGAGCCTCAGCCGTCTTTTTGTCCCACTTCTTCAGTTCGAAAAATGGGAAATACATACAGTATTCCTCCATTTTTCAAACTTTGAATTGGGGCAAAAATCCTGGCTGAGTCTTCTGGTCAAATTGTGCGGTGTTGCCTTAAAACAAACGTGCTTTGACTTGACTTTTTCAATCTGTCCTTTGATACTAGTTTTCAATAAAACGGTTAAAAACCGTTTTATTCGGCTGCTGTTTCAGCAGCCAGCGGCGTAGCCGCAAAAAACGTAAGTCCATACATTTCTCGCCGCCACCGGCGGCCTGCGAAGGATTCGCAGGATAAAATGGTGTTAACCATTTTATCGAGAAATAGTATGAAATGTGACATAACCGCATTGAAGAAGCAGCTAGGGCGTATCTGAAAAGAGGATTATTGATTTCAGAACGTTTCATAGAAAGCAGCTTCTTTATAAGTTCTCACCGTTGGTCGCGATGACATCGGCGTACCAGGCAGCAGATTCCTTGGGAATTCGCTCGCAGGTACGGTAATCTACGTAGACAATGCCGAAGCGCTCGTCATAGCCGGAGCTCCATTCAAAGTTATCCAGAAAACTCCACTGCAGATATCCGCGGATGGGCGTTCCTTCCTCGATGGCCTTGCCCAACTCCAAAAGATAACGGTGCAGGAAATCAATCCGGTCAAGGTCGTGCACCTTCCCGTCCAGATAGACCTTGTCGTTGCAGCTCAGGCCGTTCTCGGTGATGTAAATGGGCAGACCGTAGCGGCGGTAGATGTGCATAGGGCCATAGTGCAGCACTTCCGGCGTGACGCCCCACTTGCAAGCGGTCAGGGGGAAGCCGGGATTGCGCTTGACTTCCTCGCCCTGTTCGTTGACCATGAAGCCCTGATAAATATTCAGGCCAAGATAGTCCGGCGTTTCCATCATATCCCAGTCCCCGGGATCAATGGTGGCGGCGAAGCGCTTAAAGGCATCCGACGCACTGTCGTCATAGTGGTGAAGAATCAGGCTGTCAAGGAAAACGTTGAAACTCCAGCCCACCTTCAGGTCAAAGCTGGCGCGGTAGGCCGCTTCCCTTCCCTCCGGGGTATCCTTCTCGGGATATGCAAGGCTCCCGCATGGCACCACGCCCACAAGGGTTTCCTTGCCGCATACCTCCTTGATGGCTCGCTGGGCAGCGCTGTGGGCAAGGCAAAGGTTGTGGTAAACCAGAGCAACCTTCTCCTCCGGCAGCTTCCAGCCGGGGGCGTGATTGCCCGTTCCATAGCCAAGCTGAGCAATGCACTGAGGCTCGTTGATGGTCATAAAGTTTCGGACGCGTCCCTTGAAGCGCTGGGCGATGATACGGGCATAACGTGCAAAAACGTCCGCAATCTCCCGGTTCAGCCAGCCGCCCTTATCCTGCAGGGCGCTGGGCAGATCCCAGTGGTAGAGGGTAATCAGCGGCTCAATCCCGCTCGCAATCAATTCATCTACCAGATTGTCGTAAAACCGGAGTCCCTGTTCGTTGACCTCGCCGTCACCGTCAGGTATGACTCTCGCCCAGCTGATGGAGAAGCGGTATGCCTTGATATTATGCTGCTTCATCAGCGCCACATCCTCCCGGTAGCGATGGTAGCTGTCGCAGGCTACGTCGCCGGTGTCCCGGTTTTTGATGTTGTTGGCAGCGGGGTCATGGCAGAAATCGTCCCAGATATTGGGGCCTTTCCCATCCTCATTCCAGGCACCTTCGCACTGATAAGATGCGCAGGCAGCACCCCATAGAAAATTCTTTGGAAACTTGCTCATACTGTCACCTCAACATGATACTTTTTCTTCCCGTCCTTCATGGGAATCAGATTGCCCGCCACATTTTCGCCGTCCACGCGCAGGCTGTAAGTCCCCGTCTGAACCACGTGGATGTGGTAGGCTGCACCCCGGTAACGGCGCCGGACAGAGTACTCCTCCAGCGCTCCGGGCAGGCATGGGTCGATTCGCAATCCGGCAGGGGTGGGTTTCACACCCAGAATATACTGGCTGATATTCACGAACGTCCAGGCAGCTGTACCAGTGAGCCAGCTGTTTCTTGCCGCGCCCTCATCGTAAGAAGCGCGGGCCGCCACCGTCTGGGCATAGACATAGGGTTCCACCCGGCGAATGTCGCTGTGTTCCTCCTGATAAACAGGGCAGGTTCTGCGGTAGATATCAAAGGCATTCTCTCCTCTGCCCACAACGGTTTCCGCGATGCTGATCCAAGGGTTGTTGTGGCAGAAAACGGAGCCGTTTTCCTTGTATCCGGGAGGATAGCTGGTAATTTCTCCCAGCTCTTTGTGATAAACGGTATAGCAGGGTGCCAGGAGCTCCACGCCGTATTTGCCCAGCAGCCGCTGCCGCACGGAGTCCAGTGCCCGAACCGCTTTGCCGTCGTCAGTTCCGATGCCGGCCATGACGCACATACCCTGGGGCTCGATGAAAATCTGGCCCTCGTCGCAGGTATGGCTTCCCACGGCATTGCCGTAAGCATCATAGGCACGAACAAACCAGTCTCCGTCCCAACCGGCGGTCTTGACAGCGGCTTCCATTTCCGCCGCCGCTGCTTCCACCTCCGCCGCCTCGTTGTCCAGACCGGCATACCGGCACAGCGAGGCATACTGTTTCCCGTAGAGGACGAACATGCCGCCGATGAACACAGATTCCGCCACAGGGCCTTCCGAAGGGCCAGTGGTCTGGAAGCTCTCGCCGGGTTCTTCCGAGAAGCAGTTCAGGTTCAGGCAGTCGTTCCAGTCGGCTCTGCCAATCAGGGGAAGGCCGTGGGGTCCTTTATGGTTCATGGTGTAGCGGACGCTCCTGCGCAGATGCTCCATCAAGGGTGCTTCGCTGCCGGGGACATTGTCAAAGGGCGTGGGATGCTCCAGAATGGAAAAGTCCCCCGTCTCGCTGATATAAGCGTAAGTACAGGCAACCAGCCACAGCGGGTCATCATTGAAGCCGCTGCCCACATCGTTGTTGCCCCGTTTTGTCAGAGGCTGGTACTGATGATAGGTGGAGCCGTCCGCCCACTGGATGGAGGCAATGTCGATGATGCGTTCCCGGGCACGCTCCGGCGCCATGTGGACAAAACCCAGCAAATCCTGGCAGCTGTCCCGGAACCCCATGCCCCGTCCGGTACCGGACTCAAAGTAGCTGGCACTGCGGCTCATATTAAAGGTGACCATGCACTGGTACTGGTGCCAGATGTTCACCATACGGTTGAGCTTCTCGTCGCCGCTTTCCAGGGTGTAGACGCCCAGCAGCTTGTCCCAATATTCCGCCAGTTCCGTCAGGGCATTCTCAACGGATGTATCCGTGGAGAACTTTTTCAGCACCCGGTAGGCGGTATCCTTGCGGATGACGCCGGGAGTCAGGAATTTCCGGTCTCTGGGATTTTTGCCATAGCCGAGGACAAACACAAATCCCCTTTCTTCGCCAGGTGCAAGGGTTACATCCAGCGCCAGTCCCGCCATAGGCGCGCCGCCGTGGGCGACAAAATCGCCGGTCTTTCCACTCAGAATAGCCTGAGGTCTTGCAAAAGTCCCAAAGGTTCCCAAAAAATGATCCCGGTCGGTGTCGTAGCCCGCAATGGGGGCATTCACGCCGTAATAGGCATAGTGATTCCGCCGCTCCCGGTATTCGGTTTTGTGATAAATTGCGCTGCCTTCCACTTCCAGCTCGCCGATGTTCAGGTTCCGCTGGAAATTGGTGGCGTCATCCACCGTGTTCCACAGGCACCACTCTACGGCAGCGGTGAAGCGGAAGCGCTTGGTTTCCGCTGAGCGGTTGGTCAGGCGAACGCGCTGCACCTCGCAATTTTCCCCGATGGGTACGAGAAAAGTCAGCTCCGCGTAAAGGCCGTCCTTCTCCGTCTCAAAAACGGTGTAGCCCATACCATGACGGCAGCGGTAACTGTCCAGCGACCGATCCACGGGATGGAAGGTGGGGCTCCAGGGCGCTTTATCTTCCTCTTTGATGTAGAAAAACCGTCCGCCCACATCTGCCGGGACATTATTGTAGCGGTAGCGCAGGATGCGCTGAAGCTTCGCGTCACGGTAGAAGCAGTAGCCGCCAGCGGTATTGCTGATGAGGGAGAAAAACTCCTGGCTGCCCAGATAGTTGATCCAGGGCATGGGAGTTGCCGGGGTTTCAATTACATACTCTTTTCTTTTATCGTCAAAAAAACCATATTGCATGGCGAAAGTCCTCCAGATGGAAGATGATGATTGCCGGAGGGCCTTACACAGGCCCTCCCAAATGAAATTAAAGACTGTTCAGCTGATCCAGAAGACGATCCAGCATCTCCTGGGACACCATTCCGCCGCCGAAGCTCAGGGCGCCGCGAAGGGGCATATACTGCATCATCGCCATGTTCATCTCGTCGGAAATGGCTTCCTTTGCCGCATCTGTGTTCTCGGCGTTGTCCGGGGAAAACGTCTTTTTAATGACCGCCAGCATGGGCGCCATCACGGCAGCTGCGCTGGGATCTGCCATCAGATCCATGAAAATGGTGTCCATGGTGTAGTGCTTTTTGACCCTCACAGTGGAGGTAACATTCACGGCAGCACTCACGTCGATGTGCCGGGAGGACTGCCCCACTTCAATCGTAAACTCGCCTGTCTTGACGTGCCAGTCGTGAATCTGGGCGTTCCAGTAGGCGAAGGCGCGTTTGTCCAGTGTGAAGGTCACATCCTTGCTTTCCCCGGGCTGGAGAGCAACCTTATCAAAGCCCTTCAGCTCCCGCACCGGGCGGAGCACCTCGCTGTGCTTCTCCCCTACGTAGAGCTGGACAACGGTTTTGCCGAAGCGGCTGCCGGTATTCGTCACGGTAACCGTGGCGGTAAGGGTATCCCGGTCGGTGATCTCCGACGCGTTCAGGCGCAGATTCGAGTAGGCAAAGGTGGTGTAGCTCAGGCCGTGGCCGAAGGGGAACAGAACATCCATTTCCTTCTTATCATAATAGCGGTAGCCCACGAACACGCCCTCGCGGTAGTCCGCCTCGTTGCCCTCGCCGCCGTAGAAAAGGTAGGAGGGGTTATCGGACAGCTTGACGGGGAAGGTCTCCGGCAGATGACCGGAGGGATTCACTTCGCCATAGAGCACGCGAACCGTCGCCAGGCCAACCGCCTGACCGCCCAGATAGCCTTCCAGAACCGCCTTGACCTTGCCGATCCAGGGCATCTCTACAGGAGAGCCGTTGTGGAGTACCACCACGGTGTTGGGGTTCACTTCCGCGACAGCCTCAATCAGTCTGTTCTGGCAGTCGGGCATACGCATATGGCTGCGGTCATAGCCCTCGGATTCATAAGCATCCGGCAAGCCCGCGAACACAACGGCAACCTTGGCTTTCTTCGCTGCGGCAACCGCTTCGGCAATCATTTCATCGGTCGCCGCGTCCTCCGCAACGCCGTAGCCCCGAGCATAGGTCACCTTTTTTCCCTCCGCCGCTTCCAGCGCGGAGGTGGTCTTGAAGCAGTTGATATGGGAGCTGCCGCCGCCCTGGAACCGGGGCTTTACCGCAAACTCACCAATAAAGGCCGCCTCCTCGTCCTGACTCAGGGGCAGAATTCCCTCATTCTTCAGCAGAACCATACAGTCTGCAGCAATGTCTGCACTCAGAAGGTGCTGGGCTTCCATATCCCAGGGAGTTTCGGGTTTCGCGTTTTCCAGGTAGCGGAAGTTGATGGTGAGAATCCGCTCCACCGCCTGATCCACCAGCTTTTCGTCCAGCTTGCCGCTGCGAACCGCTTCCACGATCCGGGCATCATTGATACCGCCGGAAGAAGGCATTTCCAGATCCAGCCCGGCGGCAACGCCGGCAACACGGTTGGAAACCGCACCCCAGTCGGACATCACATAACCCTCAAAGCCCCATTCCTTCCGAAGCACATCGGTCAGCAGCCAGGGATTCTCCGAGGCATAGACGCCGTTGATCCGGTTGTAGGAGCACATCACCGTCCACGGCTGCGCCTTTTTCACGGATGTTTCAAAGGCGGGGAAATAGATTTCCCGCAGCGTCCGCTCATCGGCGTTGGAGCTGGAGCTCATGCGGCGGTGCTCCTGATTGTTGGCGGCAAAGTGCTTGATGGAGGTGCCCACATTGCGGCTCTGCACACCGTTAATATAGGCGGCAGACATTTCACCCGCCAGATAGGGATCCTCAGAAAAATACTCAAAATTTCTTCCGCACAGAGGGGAACGCTTGATATTGACAGCCGGGCCCAGAACCACGCTGAGCTTTTCATGCTGGCAGCTGTCGCCGATGGCTTCGCCCATTTTCCGGATCAGATCCCGGTCGAAGGACGCTGCCGTGGCGGAGGCTGCCGGCATACACACAGCCTTGATGCTGTCATTCATGCCCAGGTGATCCCCTTTGTCATCCTGCTTGCGCAAACCATGCGGGCCGTCGCTGACCATCACGGAGGGAACTCCCAGACGCTCGACGGATTTGGTATGCCAAAAATCCAGACCGGAGCACAGGCCGGCTTTCTCTTCCAGAGTCATTTGGGAAACCAGTGCTTTAATTTCCATAATACATACTCCTTATACGAGCTTACCGCAGCGTTGAGGGCTAAGATTTCCGCAATGCTGCGGTAATGGCTGATACTATTTCAGTTCTACCGTGCTCAGATCCCATTCCTCATGAATCTTGGGAACGTCGCTGATCAGGCGCTTGGTATACGCGGCCTTGGGATTGAGGATGACCTCGTCCGCCTTGCCGAATTCCACAAACCTGCCATGCTCCATGATATAAACGGTATCGGAAATGTAATACGCCAGGCCAATATCGTGGGTGATGAAGATAACGGTCATGCCGATCTCATCGCGCAGCTGTAGCAGCATATCCAGAATGGTGGCGCGGGAGCAGGCGTCAACCATGGAGGTCGGCTCGTCCGCCAGCAAAATCTTGGGCTTGAGCAGGAAAATACGGGCGATCATCAGACGCTGCATCTGGCCGCCGGAGAGCTCGAAGGGATACTTATTGGTCAGCTCCGCGAACTTCAGGTTTACAAAGGAGCAGGCTTCGGTCATCATTTCGATCTTCTTCTCCTTGGGGAGATGCTTGCCGCCGCGCATGTTAATGCAGTCGAGAAGCACGGTGTCAATTTTATTGAAGGTATTGAAGGAAGAGAAGGGATCCTGGAAAATGGCCTGAATGCCTCTCCAGTATTCCTTTTTCTTTCTGTGGGAGGAAACGTCCCGGGGCTTGCCCTGGAACAGGATCTCCCCTTCCGTCTGATTCAGCAGACCCAGCAGCATTTTGGACAGGGTGGTCTTACCGGAGCCGGACTCACCGACGATGGAGACGAACTCGCCCTCGTGAAAGTCAAAGTCCACATGGTCAACAGCCACGGTTTTCTTTTCGCCAAGTCCGAATACCTTGGTTACCCCGTGGCCGGACAGGCAAAGCGGTGCGTTGGTGAAATCCTTCGTTTTCGGAACGTAATCACTCATGGCTGTACACCTCCTTCAATTCATCCTGACCCAGCAGGCAGCGGTACATACGTCCGTCGCCGAGATCCTTTTCGGGGATGGCGCTGTAGCGGCACTCAGGCCGGGCGTACTTGCACCGCTCGGCAAAACGGCAACCCTGAGGCGGTTTTTTCAGGTTGGGCGGCGTACCGGGAATCGCAGTCAGCTTGTGTCCGCGCGTGCCCTCCTCGGGAACCAGAATGGAGCTCATCAAGCCGTGGGAGTACGGATGCACGGGATCAAACACCATTTCTTCCGCAGTGCCCTTTTCCACAATCTGTCCGGCGTACATGACCATGATGTCATCGGTCACATTGTAGAGCAGAGGCAGCTCGTGGGTGATGAACAGCATGGACTTGATATAGCCCTTTTCCATCAGCTCCCGCATCATCTTGATAACCATCTTCTGAGAGGTCACGTCCAGCGCGGAGGAAGGTTCGTCGGCAATCAGAACCTTGGGGTTCAGAATGGTAGACACAGCGATGACGGTACGCTGCTTCATACCGCCGGACAGCTCCACCGCGTGTTTATCCAGCACCTCGGGCGGCAGACCCAGTTCCGCAAACCGTGCTTCCGCCAACTCCCGGATCAGCTTCTTGTCTTTCTTGGGGTCATGTGCCCGCACCACGTCCTCGATAAAGCGGATGATTCTCTGGGTTGGGTTCAGGGCGTTCATGGCAGCTTGGGGAATGTAGGCAATTTCCGTGCCGAGGATGCTCTTACGGACATCATCCGGCTTCATGCCGGAGATATTTCTGCCGTCGATGACGATATCGCCGCTCATATAGTGCAGAGGCGGGAAATAGTAGCCCATCATAGAAAGCGCCAGCGTGGATTTTCCGCAGCCGGACTCGCCCGCGATGCCCAGGGACTTGCCTTCCTCGATTTTGAAGGAGACGCTGTCCACGGCGTAAACATCCTCGTGGAAGCGGGTCACATATTTGGTTTTGAGGTTTCTGACCTCCAGCATTACTTTACCCATTGCGTCGTCCTCCTTAGTCTCTCAGGGTGGGATTGAATACCTGGTCGAGACCCGTGTTCATCAGATTCAAAGAGAAAGAGATGAGGGTGATGGTCAGAATCACAGGGAAGTAAGCCCACCAGGAACCGTTGGTATGCGCGGAATACAGCATGGCCCAGTTCATCATCAGACCCAGCGTAGGAACCTCGGTGGTCTTGGGGCCAAGACCCAGCAGTGACAGCTGTGCTTCGCTGAGGATGCCGGAGGAAACCTGAAGAATGAAAGCCATGACGACATAGGAAGCAATGTAGGGCAGGATATCCGTCAGCACGATGCGAACCAGACTGTGTCCGGAGAGCTTGCTCAGGTTGACGTGGTCACGGTTGCGCAGGCTGATGACCTGAGAACGGACGGAACGAGCGGTCCAGGTCCAGCTTGTCAAGCCGATAACCAACGCGACCACCGCCGCGCCGCGCTGTTCCTGACCGATGGAATAGGAAATCAAAATCAGCAGGATGAAGCTGGGGATAACGGTGAAAATGTTGGTGATGAACATAATCAGATCGTCCGCAAAGCCGCCTAAGTAACCGGCCAGCAGGCCCAGGGTCAGGCCAATGATTGTGGCAACGGCTCCGGCGATCAGGCCGATTCTGATGGAGGTGCCGCAGGCGGACACCAGCTCTTTAAGGACGTCGCGGCCGAAGTTGTCGGTGCCCAGCGGCAGAGTCTTGACGTTGGCAACGGCACGGATGTTGACATAGTCGGTTTTGCTGATGGAATTCACCTTTTCCAGATCGCCCTCATCGTTCTCATCGGCGATAATCCGCACGTCAGCGGAGCGCAGCTCCAGCAGAGCGTTATTCAGGCGCTTGTAATAGTTCCGCTTTGCCATGGTCATGCCGGCAGGCTTGGCGGTAACCTCGTAATTGTCGTTCCACAAATCCACCAACGCGTCGGTGTCGTTAATGTCCAGTCCGGACACGTCGATGCCCATAGCGGTGAACCACTCCACCATGGCAACCCTGTCCTCAGCGGACAGAGCCTTCGCGATTCGGTTATCGTCCGCGTCGGAAAGGCGCAGCGTCTCGGTGTCGGTGCCCACGGCGTCATACAGGGAAACGTAAGTACCGGGAGATGCGAAGGTGCCAACGCCAATCATTTCCAGAGGGTTTCCGGGGTTGAACATGGGATAGATCAGCATGATCAGAAGGATAAACACAAAAATGCCAAAACCAACCACAAATTTGGGGGAATGAAAAATCTGGCGCAGTGTATTCTTCATTTTTAATTCCTCCCTTAGCTGTCAAACTGGGCGGCTTTGACTCTGGGATCGATAAAGCCGTAGATGATGTCCAGCAGGAACGTCACTATCAGAACCATGATGGTGATAATCAGAGTAGTAGCAGAAATCAAGGGATAATCCGCCGCGGTCACGGCACTGTACATGGTGCTGCCGAGACCGGGATAGGAGAAGATGATCTCAGCGACCAGAGCACCGCCGATCATGGTGCCGATGGACAGCGCCAGGCCGGTGACCTGGGGCAGCATGGCGTTGCGGAAAACATAACCGACGATCTTGCGATCCTTGATGCCAAGGAACCGGGCATACTTGACATAGTCGGCATTAAGTTCATAGATAGACATGGAGCGCATACCCACGGCCTGACCGCCGATGGAAACCAGGACAATGCTCCAGAAGGGCAGCTGGTAGTGAGAAATCACAGAGGAAATAAACTTCCAGCTGAAATTGGGAATCATATCAAAACCATAGCCGCCGGAAATGGGAGCCCATTTCAGTTTCACGGCGAAGAGAACAAGAAGAATCACTGCCATACCGAAAGCCGGGACGTTGCCCAAAAACAGGAAGGTCGGGAGCAGGACCTTGTCAAAGCCCTTGCGGATGTACGCCGCCAGGGCGCCAAGCAGGTTGCCAAGCAGCCAGCCAACCAGGATCGCGGGCAACTGCAGGCAGATCGTCCACATGATGGCGCTGGAAATAATGTTGCTGACGGATCTGGGATACTGGCTGAAGGAAAGCCCAAAGTCGCCGTGGATGGCGTTCTTGCAGAAGATCAGAAACTGCTCCGCCATAGGCTTATTCGTACCGAACTGTTCTGCATAACGCTCGTAAATTTCCTGCACGGCAGAGGCGTCGGACATACCGTTCGCCATTTTACCGGTGATGGCCGCGACAGGGTCGGCAGGCATCAGCCGGGGCAGAAAGAAATTGAGGAATACTGCAACGACAAAAGTAATAAGAAACCAGATTATTTTTTTTCCAAAATATTTACGGTAGCCTTTCATGCTACTTTTCCCCCCTTAGCATAAAAACGGGAAGGGCCATGCTCCATGAAGGAGCATGGCCGCTTCGAATTAACTATTAGCCGACCAACTCGAGCTCGTACAGCGCGGCAATACCGTAGCCATCGGTGCAGTCAGCAGGGGGAATGTTCCGGCCGTCATCACCGGCGGGGAAGTTGGTCCAGACAGACTCGTTGACGCAGTGGAACACGGAAGGACGATACATCAGGGAGAAGCTGGGAACCTCGGTCAGGTAGATCTCGGTCAGCTTGGTGTACAGATCCTTCAGCTCAGCAGTGTCAGTGGTGGTGGGGATCTTCTTGATGAGAGCCTCAGCCTCGTCATTGACGTACTGGCCCCAGTTGCCGGACCAGTTGTTGGCAATACCCACATAGTCCTTGCCCATAAACTGGTTCACACGGCCCCAGGGATTGGAGGGAGTGGAAGCATCGGGAGACCACATGAAGATGGCGTACTCAGTCTGGTCGGGATCGACAAACACGGTCTGATAGATGGAGTACTCGGGATACAGAGTGGTGATCTCAACGCCAATGTTCTTACCGGCAGCGGCAACCACTTCCATGGAGGCCTGCCAGTCAGTCCAGCCGTTGGGGCAAACAGCGTTCAGGGAGATCTTCTCACCGTTCCACTCACGCCATCCGTCGCCGTCGCTGTCCACGATACCGGCTTCGTCCAGCAGAGCCTTGGCGCCTTCGATGTCATTGCCTGCCCACTGCAGATCGGCAACGGCGTCGTGATCGTACAGAGCCTGCTCACCGTCGGTGGGGTTCATCAGGGAGCGGGGAACATCGGAGAAGCTGGGGGACTGATTGGTCATGGCGTTGGCGATGATGGTATCGTAGTCAACAGCCATGGCAATGGCCTTACGAAGGGCGGTATTCTCAGCGATAACGGGGAGGTTCATGTTGTACCATGCGGTAGGCATGGTCAGGCAGACACCATAGGGAGCTTCGTCATAGAAGGTGGAGATGGGCAGGCCGTCTTCCAGCCACAGATTCTGAATGTTGCCGATGAACTGCTGGCAAACGTCAACCTCGCCAGCCTTCAGAGCGACTTCACCAGCGGCGTTATCAGCGTAGATAACGTGAGCCAGGTACTTGGGAACAGGGAGCTTACCCCACATGGAGGCGTCCTGACCCCAGTAGTTGTCGTCACGGATCAGAACGACCTTCTGATCGTCGGAGTAGTACTTGGTGTAGGGGCCGGACCAAACGACATCATCACCGGGGTCGTTCAGGATAGCGGTGGCGTCGCCGTTGCAGCGCTCAACGACCTTGTCGATCCAGGCAGCCTGCGCAATGGGAGCCAGTTCCAGGAAGTCCAGAACCTTCAGGGGGTTGACAGGCGCGCCGCTGGCATCAAGCTTGCAGTGGATGACCAGGCTCTTGTCACCGGTAGCCTCGATGCTGTCGATGAAAGCGCCGTAGGAAGAACCGGTGCCGTTGCCGATCTCAACGCCGATTTCCCAGGTGCGGACAACGTCGGCGGCGGTGACAGGCGTGCCGTCAGACCAGTGGGCGGCTTCCTTCAGATTGACAGAAAGCTCAGTCATGTTGTCGTTCCAGGTGTAGTCGCCGTCGGCCAACAGACCGATCAGCTCGCCGGTCATTACGTTCCACATGTACAGGGTCTCGAACATGGTGGTACGGTAGCCGGCACCAGCGGCGAGGGCCATGGCGTTATTCTGGTTGGTTCCGATGACGTTCCAGGAGTTGACGGTACCCCACTGCTGACCAGCAAAGTACAGGGTCTCGTCACGAGGCAGGTCGGTGGTATTACCGGCTGCTTCGGTTTCGGCCGCGGGGGTGGGGTCAGCAGCCGCAGTGGTGATGGCGACGTCAGCGACAGTGGGAGTGGCAGTGTCCTGCTTGGCACAGGCGGCGAAGGACAGAACCATCGTCAGAACCAGAAGCATGGCAATCAGTTTTTTCATTGTTTTTCCTCCTTTAATTTTTGTTATTGACCTTCTTGGGGAAGGCCATTAACTACAATGGTTTATCATGTCTTTCCTGAAAGGAAAGACACAAAAAGGGATATCCCTTTTTGCCGGATGAAATCACGGTGTCAGCTTTTTCACCGTTTCGCCCGGGAGCAGGGTCCCGCCAACCACGTGGCGTCCCGGGATGTAGGATCTTCCCTCTTCCACTGCTCTGGCCAGCTCCTCGGCTGCCAGCTCTCCCATCCGCTCGGCATCCTGCCGCATGGTGGTCAGCTTCGGGCGGAGCATCTGACAGAAATCAATGCCGTCATACCCGACGATGCTGACATCGTCCGGGACGGACAGTCCCATTTTCTCAAGCTCGTTTTTGCCCCCAAGGTGGGCGATGTCGTCGGGATAGAGGATGCACGTTGGCGGATCGGGAAGCTCCATCAGCTTCCGGGTTGCCGCCGCCGAGGATTCCGGATCCAGATACATGCTCTGAACCAAATATTCGTCCGGCAAGGAAAGCCCCAGTTCCTTGCAGGCTCTGCAGAAGCCGGAGATTCTGCGGCGCGTCACCGGCGTATCTTCTCCATAGGCGAATGCAATCTTCCGGTGTCCCATACTATACGCATATTTCACCAGTTCCGTCATCCCGCCCACGTTATCGGACAGGACACTGCCGCAATTTTCAAACACACAGTCAATCGTCACAACGGGGATGCCGCTGTTCGCCAGATCCACCACGGCGTGCTCCGTATAATCCACGGAGGCGATGACCACTCCGTCACAGTTACGGTAACGGGCGTGATCCACATAGCTGATTTCCTGACCGCCCATGTGGTCACTGATGAAGGAAATGTCGTAGCCCAGTTCCTCAGCGCGATGCTTGAAGCTGTTGAGAATGTGGGAGAAGAAGCTGTGCGTCAACCCCTTGTTGGCCTGATCCTCAAAAAGAACGCCAAAATTATACGAGCGGCTGGTTTTCAGCATCCGTGCGGCAGAATTTGGTGTATAACCCATTTGGGAAGCCACTTTGCGGATAGTCTCTTTTGTCTCTGCGCTGATATCCGGCGCGCCGTTCAGCGCCTTACTGACAGTGGCAATGGAGAAACCGCACTCCTTTGCAATCATCTTTATCGTCACCATAATGGCCTCCGGGGCCTGAATTTGTCTGCGAATGCAAGGACATGTGCATTTTGAACAATCGGTCGCATATCTGAAACGTTTTCGTATAGCTATATTAACACCATTTTATTTTCTTGTCAAGATGGTTTCTGAAATTCAAGAATTTTTGTGCAATCCGCCGATGAACTATGAAATATGCTTAATTCGAGTCCAATTTTCACCATTAAGCTATTGACTTTGACGAATAATTGTCCTATAGTGTATTTTGTAAATAAGTCGATTTTGAAAACGTATTCGGAGGTATTGCCAATGAAAACACGCACCCTTAACGGCGCATGGACGCTGGAAATTCCGGGCACCCCCTTTGCTGCTGTCCCCGCCGCCGTCCCCGGCTCGGTTTACCATGACCTGCTCGCCGCGGAGCGGATTCCCGATCCATTCTACCGGGACAACGAAATGGAAGCCCTAAAGCTGATGGACAACGATTTTGTCTATTTCCGCAGCTTCCAGGTGGACGATGCCCTTCTCGCTGGGGACAAGGTTTTGCTCCGGGCAGAGGGACTGGACACCATCGCCGCCGTCCATATCAACGGTCAGATCGTCGGTGAGGCCTGCAATATGCACAGAATCTGGGAGCTCGACGTTAAGTCCGTTCTCCATCCCGGAGAGAACACCATCACCGTCTCCTTCCGCTCTCCTACTAAGTATATTAAGGAAGCATACGCAAAGTCCGTGGCAGACGGCAGCTCTGATGCCATGGTGGGCTTCCCTAACATCCGCAAAGCCCACTGCATGTTCGGCTGGGACTGGGGTCCCCGTCTGCCTGACGCCGGCATCTGGCGGAACATTTCCATCATCAGCATCGAAAAAGCCCGTATTCAGGACGTTCGGGTGGATCAGTTCCATAAAGACGGCACGGTTCGTCTGCGCATACATACCAATCTGAACCGTTATACCGATGACGAGGTCTGGGTCAACGTTTCCGTCACCGCTCCCGACGGCTCCGTCCTCACTGCCAGCGGCACCGACTGCGAGCTGATCGTCCAAAATCCCCAGCTCTGGTGGCCTGCCGGCTTCGGCGGTCAGCCGCTGTATCAGCTCAGCGTTTCCCTGTGTGCCAAGGGCAAGGAGCTGGACGTTTGGAGCCGGCGCATCGGCCTTCGCACCATGACCGTCAGCCGCCGTAAGGATCAGTGGGGCGAAAGCTTCAGCCACTGCGTCAACGGCGTGGACATTTTTGCCATGGGCGCCGATTACATCCCCGAGGACAATCTCCTTCCCAGAGTCAACCCGGAGCGCACCCGCCGTCTGCTGGAGGACGCAAAGGCTGCCAACATGAACTGCATCCGGGTCTGGGGCGGCGGCTACTATCCCGACGACTTCTTCTATGACATCTGTGACGAGCTTGGATTGCTGGTATGGCAGGACTTCATGTTCGCCTGCGCTGTGTACAATCTGACGGACACGTTTGAGGAGAACATCACCGCCGAGTTTGTAGACAACGTCCGCCGTCTGCGCCACCACGCATCCCTCGCCCTGTGGTGCGGCAATAATGAAATGGAGCAGTTTGTGGCCCAGGGCGAGTGGGTCACCTCCATGCGTCAGAAGGCCGACTATATCAAGATGTACGAGTACATCATCCCCAAGGTTCTGAAAGCAGAGGACCCCCAGGCATTCTATTGGCCCGCCAGCCCCTCCAGCGGCGGCAGCTTTGACGATCCCCAGGATCCCACCCGAGGCGACGTCCACTACTGGATGGTCTGGCACGGTCTTCTCCCCTTCACCGACTACCGCAACCATCAGTTCCGGTATGTCTCTGAATTTGGCTTCCAGTCCTTCCCCTGCATGGAAACCATCGAAAGCTTTACCGCGCCCGAGGATCGGAACGTATTCTCCTATGTGATGGAGAAGCACCAGCGCAACGCCTCTGCCAACGGGCGCATCCTGTTCTATCTGTCCCAGATGTACCTGTATCCCCGCAGTCTGGAGCTGCTGGTATACGCCTCCCAGCTGCTGCAGGCACAGGCCATGCAGTACGGTGCCGAGCACTGGCGGCGGCACCGGGGCTGCTGCATGGGTGCGGTGGTCTGGCAGCTCAACGACTGCTGGCCGGTAGCCAGCTGGGCCAGCATCGACTACTTTGGCCGTTGGAAGGCTCTGCACTACTATGAAAAGCGGTTCTTTGCCCCTGTGCTGATTTCCTGCCATGAGGAGGGCATTCTCTCCCAGAACACCAACGTCAATGCCGAGCCTTTTGCCCTGAAAAAGTCCGCCCACCTGAACGTGAGCAACGAGACCATGCAGGAATTCCGGGGCAAGGCAAAGTGGAGTCTGCGCCGCCCGGACGCTTCCGTTATCGGGGAAGGCAGCTTCGATGTGACCGTCCCCGCTTTGTCCGCCGTCTGGCTACCGGAGCAGGACTTCTCGAATTACGGCACTTATGACACCTACTATTCCTACCAACTGCTGGATGAGGCGGGCAATGTGGTAGGCGAGGGGAGCGTCCTCTTCTGCGCTCCCAAGCACTTCCGCTTCGCTGATCCAGAACTGAACGCCTTTGTCAAGGATGACGATATCATTGTCACCGCGAAGGGGTATGCCCGGAGCGTGGAGATTCAGGCAGGTGCCGATGTGGTGCTTTCCGACAACTACTTTGACATGGACGGCGGTGTAAAGGCCGTGAAGATTCTCCGCGGCAGCGTGGACAGCGTATCGGTACGCAGCGTCTGGGACATCCGTTGAACACTTTGCGCGGGGCATAGACACGCCCCGCGCATAACGAAAGCGTATGAATATGGAACTAACAGGAAAGAAAATCAACTTTTTAGGGGACAGCATCACGGAAGGCTGCTGCGCGACTTCCCCGGAAAAGGGCTATGTGGACGTGATGAAGCGGAAATACCGTCTGACGGAAGCCCGGAATTACGGCATCGGCGGCACCAGAATTGCCCGGCAGCGGATTCCCTCTGGGGAGCCCAAATTTGACCAGGATTTTTGCGGACGGTTTTCCGAAATGAACCCCGATGCCGACATCATTGTGGTGTTCGGCGGAACCAACGATCACGGGCATGGCGATGCTCCCATGGGCACTGAAACCGACCGGACGCCGGACACCTTTATCGGCGCCTGTCATTTCCTTTTCTCCCGGCTGCCGAATCAGTTTCCGGGCGCAATCATTGTCGTCCTGACGCCCCTGCACCGGATGGGAGAGAATATCCCCAAAGGGGAACGCGGTTGGCTGCTGAGAGATTATGTTCGGGTCATACGGGATACGGCGGCATTTTATGGCCTTCCTCTGCTGGATTTGTTTGAAACCAGCGTTATCCGGGCAAACGATCCGGAAATTGCCGCAAAGCTGACCACCGACGGCCTGCACCCCAATGACTTAGGGCACGAAATTCTCGCCGGAGAAATTGGCGATTTTCTGAAAGGACTGGCGGAATGAAGCAGAGAGAAGACACCATTCGGAAATGGTTTTCCCTTTGGCTGGACAGCCGGGAAGCAGAGCTTTCCGATCTCTTCACAGAGGACGCCGCATACATCGAGAGCTGGGGGCCGGAGTATTACGGGCGGGAGATGATTGCCCGCTGGTTCCGGGACTGGCACAGGAGCGGTCAGGTTTTGCGCTGGGACATCCAGGAATTTCTGGATTCCGAAAATACCACCGTAGTTCGCTGGTACTTTCAATGCCAGATTTCCGGGGAAGCTCCAACCGGCTTCGACGGACTGTCTCTGATCCGTTGGTCTGTAGATGGAAAAATCGCCTTCCTTCAAGAATACGCCTGCACCGAAAAGCGGTATTGTCCCTATGGATAAGCAACGGGTGCCGTATTCTCTGTGTTTTCACATTGACACTCCTTATGGAAAGGGAAGGGCTTCAATTTTTTGCTCTTATATCAAACCGGCGCAATTATAGCAAAGCCGTGAATGCCAATCTATCACAGGAAAGTCGATGCTGACAATTCTTAAGCATTTCTTGTTGACTGGAATAGATGGTCGAAAAGCGATTCGAAGAATCGCGCAGCCGCAGCCCGAAGGACTGCGTTCATCGGGGCTTGGGGCTGCGCCTCAACAAGCAGAAAAACCATTCGTTCCATGGAAGCGGAATGGATGGTTTTTCGCATTTGTATTACAGGTGCATTGCTTGCCAGTATTATACCAAATTGGGTATAAGAGTAGCAAGCAATGCTTATGGCGCGCCATATGTGAAAACCCTCATTTCTGCGAAAGTGGAAATGAGGGTTTTCTGCTTGTTGAGGCTCTGTCCCAATCCCCGCAGAACACAATTCTGTGTCCTGGAAACGCTGGAAAAATCCAGCAGCTACGCGATTTTGCAAATCGCTAAATGGGCATCAACGCCCGTCCTTTTCAGATTCTCTCGCCACGGTGAGAGAATTGTCTCCAAGAATCCGATCTACATTTGCTTTGGCAGTTTGCAGAGATCGCATATCCTCCCTGGCTTTCTGGTAATCTGCGTACATGGCTTTCTTCTCAGATAGGAGCTGGGCGTATTCTGTTTGCAGGCTCTTGACGGTGGGCAGCTTTTTCAAGCCCTGTTCATCAAAGAACTGCTTTGCCGCCTTATGAAGTATGATCTCAGGCTCATGCTCCGCAAGGAACTTCTTTGAGTAGCCAGCCTTGCGTTAGGCAACATAGGTGTCGCGGGTCTTGGCGTAGTTGATGATGTGCTGCTGCAACACTTTGATTTCCGCCATGCGCTGCTCGGCGGACTTCATCTTGGTGGACAGGGTGTGGTACTGCGCTGTGACGGCGGCAGTCCTTTCTTCCAGGATGCATCTGTCCAGAAGATTGTTTTCCTCCAGATAGATCAGCGTTTGGGAAAGCTGTTTCAGATTGAAGTTCTTTGCCCACCGTGCATAACCGGCACCCTTTCCTTCTTGCAGCTTTGCCCGAATATCAATCAGCAAACTGCTACTGGGTTTTGCGGGAGCATCCATGACCCGCTTCTTTTTCAGGGTATGCGCTTTCGTTCCGGCAATGATGGCACGAAGATCATCCGGGGTATAGCCTGCGCCCAGCGTGTCCATACGGATAAATCGCTTCTGTCCTTCCCCCAGCAGGGCGGGAACCTTGCCACCCTTGACCTGATACCCGGAGAGTTGCAGCTGCTCCAGCAGCTTCTCAAAGCTCTGGGGCTTCTGTGCCAGCGCTTCATCGATGGCATAGCAGATATGCTCCCGGTGGGAGGGCTTCTTCTGCTCGCCCAGCCACTTATCATAGGACTTGCCTTTGCCCTTTGGATTCTCCACAATGGAGTAGCCGTTCTCAATACAGATTGTATCGCTGAGGCGGCGAATCGCTTTGGTGCTGCCCCAGAAATTGCGGAACTTGCTTTGCTCATCGAGAGCGGTGGAATTCCAAATCACATGATTGTGAATATGGGCTTTGTCAATGTGCGTACAGACGATATAGGCATGATTGCCTTTTGTGAACCGACGTGCCAGCTCGCGGCCCAAACGATTTGCCTCCTCCGGCGTGATCTCACCGGGACGGAAGGACTGGCGGAGGTGGTAAGCAATCACATCATCCGCACCCCGCACTCGCCCGGTGTTTCTGATATACTGCTGCTTGGAAAGCAGGAACTCCCTGTCGGCAACACGGCTGTCGCATTGCCAGCTTGTAATGAGTCTTCCGCTATCTGTCTTTTCCGGGTTTGCTACATAGTCAATGATGGCTTCGATTGCGGTGCCAACTGTCCGACCCTTTCCGGTGTGCAGCGGCATCAGCCGCGTGGTCGCCAAATGGTATCACCTCCAGATATGATTATGAAATGCGGGCTATTATAAAGACCACCCAAATAGCACAGCCGCCTCCGTTTGGAGGCGGCTACTTGTCATTTCCTCGATGTGAGTATAGGAACCACACCTAAAGTGATGTACACGCATCATCCCTCATACGTTGTATTGACCTGCTGTATCATTACACTTAGTAATAAAATGGCATCCTCTTCGGACTGTAGCCACGCTTCGTACCGTTCTTTTAAGCAAAGCACATCGCTGTTTTTCATACAAGTTTCTATAAAAATTTTCTGAACCCTTTCCCATGTCCTTTCATCAATTTCTTTGTGGGGAGTATACCCATGGAGTAGTGCATTAGCTAAATCAAAATTACTATCCGTCAGTACCCAGCAGTATACTTCGAGGAAAGAATAAAATCAAGTTGTCGCTTACTTTCCATTAAGAACGCTAATCTATATCAGTGTATAGAGAAAAGGCCCGGTGCCATGTTGACACCGGAGCTTGAATTTAGATGCTTTTCAGCATTCCCGACATACCTTGAAGCACGCTCAGAATCCAAACCGCAATCATGGGCAGTCCCATGGGACTGAACAGGAACGCAATGGTCAGAAGGATCAAGCCGTTCTTTGGGGAATACGTCACCAGAACCGCTATGCCGAGGATGCCAATAATTCCACTGACCAGCCTGAGAAGCATTGCGGAGCAAGAGATGATACCTATGCAGATCAGCGAAAACAGGTCGATTGCCAGCGTGACAGGGGCGGTTAGGTTTTTGAAGATCAGTTTCATATGGAGAGATTCGAACTCTCGCGTCGGTTTGAGCCGACCTACCGCATTTCGAGTCAGAGTCGCTATCCGGACTTTGAAGGAAAACGGCGGAAACTCACGGACAATGCGAGAGTTTGCAAACCCTTGAAAAATCAGCATTTTTCCGCCCTTGAAGGTTGAAAATCCCGAAAGCCCAGACAGAGCAAGGAGTTCGAAAGAAATCCGGTTTTGGGGAGAAAAAAGCCCGTTGGGGAGAAGATGGGGAGAACTCGGGGAGAAATCACAGTCCAGTGCAGATGACACCTACCGATACCGAACATCAAAATCAAGGTGGTTATCCGCATGACTGAAAGCATGAAATATTACGAATCCATCCGTCGCAAATACCCTGAGGCGGTCTCGAAAGATCAGTTCTACCAGATCGCCCATATCAGCAAAGCAACTGCTCTGCACCTTCTGCAAAACGGTTTAGTCCCGTGCAAAGATACGGGCAAGAAAACCCGCCGGCACACAATCCGCACCGACGATATAATCTTCTATTTGATTGACCGGGAGCTTCACCCGGAAGTCTATCATGCACCGGATCGCTGGTATCAGGAACGGTCTGGTCATTACAATTCGCGTGTCACCTATCGGAGTGAACTGACGAGGCTGTCCGAAGAGGAACGAGCCAGCTTCCGAAAATACATGGAAGACGAGTTTTGTCAGTACGGTGATCTGCTGACCATCGTTGAAGTGGCTGAGGCAATCGGCTACTGCGATACTTCGCTTTATCGCTGGTGCAACGCCAAGAAGCTCAAATCATTCAATATCTCCGGAAAGTTCCTTATACCAAAGATCAGCCTCGTAGATTTCCTCGTTTCTCAGTACAGCTTCGACATTACACGAAAAACTTGGAAGCACACGCTGCTCATCAAAGGTTTTCTTGATAGGCTTGATACCATAATGCTGGATCCTGGAAAAGGGTTTGGTTATTGCCGATTTGCTCCGCAGCAAGGGCAGCTATCCAGCGCCTCATGAAACGCTCCTTTCGGCAAAAATGGCGGGTGGGCAGTATAAACTGCGCCACCCGCCGTTGTTGCAACTGAATGTTTAGAATGTCGGATAAATATCGATTGTGGTGCCGCCTGTTCCGGTAAAGTTCAGGCCGCTGGACCATGTTTCGTTGTTAATCAGAGGCTTAAATTCGAATGTCTCGCCAGCGGGAATGCGTTCCGTTTCATAAACCCAGCAATCAGACGAAACATTCAGCATACTGCGGCCGAGATCCCACTTCAGCGGGTATTCATCGCCGCGCAGATACATGGTGTTTCCGAGGCCTACGTCATAATGGACGCGAATCGTTGTGACAGTGCGCTCCATTGGCGTGTATTCTGCAACCGTGCCAGATGTAAATACGTAGGCCGTTTTCGCAGGCAATGTAATATTGAGCATTTTGCCCGTTACGCTGCCGCTTGTGATCTGCGCAGTCACGGAAGTGTCCAGCAGGTTGGTAAGCGTCGTGCCAATTGTAAGGCTGCTTTCTGCACGGATCGGAATCTGACGGGTTTCATTGCTCGTCCCGTTATTGAAGATCACAATTACTTCCTGTCCGGTTGTATCGTCTCTGCGGGAGTAGGCGTAGATATTGTCTTCCGACCACATTTCTCGCTGCACACCGGTCTGCAGGCAAGAATAGGTTTTCCGCAGTTCAGTAAGCCGCTGGATGTACTTGTAAGTGATTCCGTCTTCCGAGAAGCTCGGCATGACTTCGCGATTTTCTTTGTTTGCGATACCTGCCCACTCCGTGGGAACACCGCCGCCATAGCAGTTCTGCTCAGTTCCGTAGTACACATCGGGGATACCGCGGACAGTGAAAATAAAGGCCAGTGCCAGTCTGAGCTTCTGATAGTTATCGTCGGCAAGGCACAGGAAGCGATCACGGTCATGATTGTCGATAAACGTAATGAGATGGTTTACGTTTGCATATTTGTAATCCTGATCAAAAATCGCTTTAACGGTTGTAAAGCTGGCATCGTGCGCAAAGACTTCACGGGCCTGGAAGAAAAGCGGGAAGTCAAGCACGCCCCATTCATAATTGGAGAATGCACTCACATAGTCGACATCGCCGACGAAGATCTCGCCAAAAGAGGGAACACCGACGTAGGATTCAAACTCCTGCAGAAAATTTTTCGGCATCGAACGTGCGGCATCGACGCGGATGCCATCAGCGCCAGTCAAGGTGATCCAGTTTTTATATGCATCCTTGATGGCCTGCCGGGCATCGGCATTATCCTGGTTCAGATCATCCAGACCTCCGAGGTCGTAATTCAAAACCTGATATTCATTGTTCCAGTCTGTAATATCACCATAGTGATGATACCAGTCAGGATTGTTGAATGGGGCAGCCGGCTGATAGCTGGCCGAGCTATAGGTGGAGCTTGCACCGTTAAAATAGTCTGCCGTATGATTCGGAACAACGTCCAGAATTACTTTGAGTCCTTTGCTGTGGGCTGCGGAAACAAGATCGATCAAATCCTGCTTCGTGCCGAAGTGAGGATCAGCAGAATTGTAATCGTGCGTGAAATAACCGTGATAACCAGATTCTTCGCCGTCTCTGCTCAGAAGTTCATTCTGAGAAGGCGGCGAAATCCAGATCGCCGTTACACCCAGATTTTTAATGTAGTCCAGCTTCTGCGTGATACCCTTCCAGTCACCGCCCTGTGTGTATTTGAGCTGTCCGGGGCGATACTCCTG
>ERZ827440.707-NODE-707-length-43323-cov-6.632338_pt1 | contig 43323 bp, 38 predicted proteins | sample MGYA00519774_ERZ827440 | MGnify/ENA primary metagenome ERZ827440 (study PRJEB31778, sample SAMEA3449302) | human gut metagenome | biome: human gut; feature: human-associated habitat; material: faeces | place: United Kingdom | collected 2010/2012 ... | reverse complement strand
GGCTTGGTGCTGAGCTTTATCGCCAAGTGGCTGATACCGGTGATCTTCGCGTCCCAGGAGTTGCGGTGCGTGCTGCCGTGGTGGCTGGCGGTCTGCGGCGTGCTGTTCGCAGGCGCGGTAGCCATTGCCGCCGCGTGGATGCCGGCGCGTAAGGCAACGCTGATCAGTCCCAACGAAGCCATCCGCTCTGAGTGAGGTAACGATATGAAAAAGACAACACACAATTTCCACAAGCCGCTGCGCCGCACCCTCTCCATGGTGCTGGCGCTGGTGATGGCCCTTTCTCTGACGGTACAGGCTTTCGCGGCAGTTGGTACTTGGCCTGCCACCGGTACAGCCAGCGGTGACAGGTATTTGCAAAACAGTGGCACTTTCTATAACGGCAGTGCTGTAATGGCTCCGCTAAGTGCCAATTTTGGCGGCTTTATCAATGTATACGGCGTACCCAAGGACTCCCAGCCAGACGACTATATAATGACGCCGACTTCCATCGACTTTGGCGACCTGAAAGCTTCAAAGGATAATAAAGCAGATATTGTGCTCAACAGGGCTTATGACTTTTCCAGCCCGATCCGTTACAACCTTACTGCAGCAGATGGACGGACATTCCCGGTTTATACCTTTGCAGCGGAGGCCACCAGTAAGGAAACCTGGACAGAAGCGGATACCCAGGAGCTGCTGGGTATGGCGGAGCTGTTTGCGGATACCTACCATCAGCTCTATCTTGCAATAGACAAGATCAATGCGGCAAAGACCGCTATCGGCGCATATCATCCGGCCAATGCGGATATGCTCGGCACGCTGGGCTACTGGCTGGGCATGGATACCGCCTTTTATGATGACGAAACTGTTGGCATGGGAGGTAACCGCCTCTTTGACTCTTATGAGAGCAAATGGCGCGCCGGAGACGAGGAAGCCGTTCAGTTCATGCGGGAATACCTGCAAAAATATATCGCAAAAAAAGGCTATAGTCAGGTCAGCCCCGCTGCTCTGCGGATCATCTATAAGAAGATCGTTCCTGAATATCTTTCCTACGTTGAACAGAATCGCATCAAGGAGCCGGTCATTGACCGGGTGACCATCGGCGGCTCTGTGGGCAGCATCGATGCCGCAGCCCGCACGGTGACGGTAAAGCTGCCGGAGAATATAGACCGTTCCAAATTAACAGTGGATGTCGAGGTAGGAACCGGACTGATCGCCAATTCGGTGGCAGGCTCTGTGACGCAGGGAACGCTGGCCTATCAGGTAACGCCCTATGATCCGGCCTATGGCACCAGGTACAGCGCTTTGGGCGCCACATGGAGCATCCTCATCGAAACGGGTACGCCGGACAATCTGGTCACCTCCTTCGCCGTTACCGCCAAGGATGGCAAGACCCGGTACGCCAAAATCGACGAAGCCACTAAGACGATCTTCCTGAACCTGCCGGAGGGCACCGACCTGAGCGCTATCACGCCGGTTATCACGCATACAGGCACGGCGACCAGTATGGACAGCGGCTCCTTTGATTTCACCAATTCCGAGACGACGCCCCTGACGCTGACGGTGACCAACAGCAATTTTGACCTGCGGACAGAATACAAGGTGACCATCACCGCCAGAAAGTCCTCAGAGAATTACATCACCGCCTATAAGCTGGGCGACGCGGAGGGCGTGATCGATGGCGACAATATCGCCATTACCATCCCTTACGCCATGGACCTGGCTGCCGTGGAGCCGGAGATCGCCAGGTCCGAGTTCGCGTCGCTTACCGCACCTGCCGCGTTGCAGGAGGGCAAAAACACCTACACCGTTACCGCCGAAAACGGCAAGGTGCGTACCTATACGGTGACCATCACCCGCACGGCGGTGGCAAGAGGCAGACAGATACTGTCCTTCACCTATGGCGCGGCGGCAGGCGTGATCGATCAGGTGAATGGTACGATCTCACTGGCGCTGCCCGCCGGGACAGGCACCACCTTTGCGCCGACCATCCGCGTATCAGATTTCGCCACGGTCACACCGGCCTCCGGCGAGACGCAGGATTTCAGCAAGCCGGTAATCTATAAGGTCACGGCGCAGAACGGCTCCACCAATACCTATACCGTCACTGTAACAGTTTCCCAGGAGCAGGTGGAGAACCCCTACAAGGCCGATATGGAGTCGCTGGTGCAGAAGATCACCACGCGGTACAGCCGGACAACGGCAGGCGCGTGGGAGGACTGGGAATGGATGAACCTGGGCTTCTACCAGAAGAAGCTGGGTAATCTTGACGACGGGTTCTCCATCGCGGAGTGCATCAAGCGGCTGGACACCACCACCAATGTGGCCATGACCAACATTGACCGCAAGATTATGACCCTGACGGCCCGCGGCATCGACTGTACCAAGCTGTCCAAGTACAACAACGGTGAACCCTTTATTGACGCCAAGGGCAACGAGGTGGACGACTTTGTTTCCATCCTCTATAACTACAGCGGCGGTTGGACTATCAACGGCCCCATCTTCGCACTGATTGCCCTGGATATGGGCAACTACACCATTCCTGAAAATGCCCTGTGGACGCGGGACAAGCTGCTGGAGACAATTTTGACCCATAAGTACCTGTCGGACGGCTTTGGCCTGGACATGGTGACCATGCTGATGCAGTCCATCGCGCCCTATCAGGATGATCCGGTCTACGGAGAGCGGGTCACGGCTAAGCTGTGGGAGGGCTTTGGCATCGTCATGGACAGCTTCGGCACCGACCCCTTTGACAATCCCTTCGGCGTACAGTGGGGCGGCGTGTATACCTCTGAGGGCGCGTCCCAGATCATCTGCGCTCTTTCCGCTATGGGTGTTGACGTCCACACGGATGTGCGTCTCAATAACGGAAAGGACAGCGTGCTGACCTCGTTCCTCAACTACGCCGACTTTGACGAGGGCTATTTTGCCCACAGCAACACGACACCCAAGAATGCCATGGCCACCTATCAGGGCTGCTATGCCACACAGTGGTATCTGGGCTTCCTGAATGGCGGCGGCGCGGGGCATCCCTATTCCCTGTATTATCATCGCTTCGATTTCTCCCGTAAGCTGTCCACCGAGGCGGACATTACCTCCTTTACACTGGAGGGCAAGCAGGGCGTGTTTACCACGGAGGGCAGAGACAACATCATCACCGTGACCCTGCCTGCCGGTACGCCGCTGAACGACATGCACCCGCAGCTTCAGCTGTCTGACTATGCCACGATCCTTGCACCGGATCTTACCGGCGGCATCACCTTTGTGAAGGATACCAAGACCGCCTTCACCGTGCAGGCGGAGGACGGCAAGACCACCAAGACCTACTATGTGGTAGTCAAGCTCTCGGATGAAGAAAAGCCCTCCGGCGCGGAGATCTACACCGATACCATTATGCTGAAGGACGCCAATATCCTGCGGGATCTGGACATTCTGGGCAAGAATATCACCGCTGGCACGGACAGCACGGATATTGAGCTGCTGCTTGACGCAGGAAAGGACACCTCAAATCTGATGATCTACGCCCGCCTCTCCTATGGAGCCACTGCCTCGCCGGCACTGGACGGGAAGAAGGGCATGAACCTGTCGGACTGGACGACCTTCACCATCACTTCCGGCGACGGGACGAATACCCGGACGTACCGCATCAAGGCCACGGCACGGACGCAGGCGTCTATCTCCGCCTTCAGCCTTACCATCGGCGGCACGGTCTATGAAGGTGTTATCGACGACAAGGCCAACACAATTACCGTGTCCGGTGTGGATGACAGCAATCTGTCAAGCACCTCCTTCGCACCGGATGTGACGCTTGGACCGGAGACGCTGGTCTGCTCTCCTGCCCCCGGTCTGGCGCAGGACTTCTCCCGCACGGTGCAGTACATCGTTGCGGGTAATGAAAAGGTGCTGTCCCGCACCTACACCGTCTCCGTGCTGAATAAGGCGGGTAAGCTGATCTCCGGCAGCGGCGGTGGAGGCGGCAGCGATCCTGTAACGCCGGCCACCGGCGCGAAGATCACGGCCTTTTCCGTGTTGGGCGTGGACGGCGTCATCAACCAGAGCGTAGGTACTATCACCGTAACGCTGCCTGCCGGTACGAACGTGACGGCGGTAGCCCCCTCCGTTACAGTGACGGCGGGCGCGGTGGTCAGCCCTGTGTCCGGCGAGGTGGTGAACCTGACCGCCCCGGTGGTCTACACCGTGACGCTGGGCGAGGAAACCAGCCGCTATACCGTCACCGTGACCTTCGAGCGCAGCGTTTCCCAGCAGCTTTGGGACGAGCTGGGCAACAACTCGGATGTGGCGGATCACCAGACCAGCCACACCAAGCGGGATTGGAGCTGAGTGCCATGAGGAAAAGAAAAACTGTATTTCTATTGCTGGCATGCCTGCTGCTGACGCTGGCGGCGGGCTGCGGGAAAGCACCCCAGCAGCCGCAGGAGCGCAGCAAGTGGGACATCCTTTCCGCCAAGTGCGGTGAGCGGGACTGCACCGTGTCCGTTACCAAGAATTGGGGCGGACAGGAGACGGGGCTGAGCTGTGTTGTGTTCATCCCCCCCACGGAGGGCATGGACATGACCGCCGTCCCGCTGACACTACAGCTTTCCAAGGGCGCGACGCTGGACGAGACTGAGCCGTGCATCGTATCCATTGACGGTATGTCGCTTGTGGTGGATCTGACGGTTAGCGATCCCTGCATCACCGTGCAGAACGAGGGCTATACCCGCACCTACTGCCTGCGGCTCAAGGAGGCGGCGGGATGAAGCGTATAGTATGCTTGCTGATCGCCGCGCTGAGCGTAAGCCTGCTGCTGGGCGGCTGCGGCCAGAACAGCGATCCGTTGGCTATCCGGGAGTTTATCATCGGCGACAGCATCGGCACGGTGGAACAGCGCGGCAGCGGCAAGGACGCGGAATACGTCATCTGTATCACACTGCCGATAGAAACGGATTTCCAGAACTGCACAGCCAACATTACGCTGGCGGACGGCGCGTCCGTCAAAGGCGATAGTCCCTGCCTGAAGGCAGATTTGGGCGGCCGCATGGTGCTGGATCTGACGCTGGAACATCGGGATCTGATTATAGAGAATGGGTCAAGCAGCCGTTCCTACGGCTTTGAAATAGGGCTGAGCCGGTAACGGCTCATGATAGAAAAGAGGTGATGCATGGGATTACGGCGTTCCCTGCGCAGAAGAGATCAACAAAAAATTAACAGAAGGAGAACGAACATGAAAATGACGAAGAAGATCACCGCATTGTTGTTGGCTCTCGTTATGGCGCTGTCTCTCAGCACCATGGCATTTGCCGACGGCACCACGACGACCACGACCGGGAAAGTAACCCGCACGACCGTCAATTCCATTGACGCCGTGTCCTCCGTCACCATTGGCGGCACCACCGCCTATTATGAGAAGGACAGCAATACCGGCGACCAGATCTATATCCGCGCCATGGTGGCCGGCGGCTCCGAGTATGGCCTGAAGAGCACCGACGTGGTGATCAACCTGAGCAATGCCGGCGCCACCATCAACGGCGACCTTGCCTTCACGGGTGCGGGCAATGTCCGCACGGCGACGAATGTGAACCTGCTCAACAAGGTCTATACCGTGATCATCAGCACCTCCGAGGGCGGCGTCACGACCAGCAAGACCTATAAGCTGGCTGCCGGCTTGCCCAATGGTGTTGTTGCCATTGCCCCCAACGACCCCCTGCGCATTACCGCACTGAAGTTTGGCACTGTGGATGCCACGTTCACTGGAACCAACGTGCAGAACCCCTTCATGGGCAACACTCTGGTAAACACGGAAAACAAGTGGACCTTCGTGAATTACAAGGCAGATGCTACGGCTACTGCAACAATCACTGACCGTAAGAACGTTGCGGCAAATCTTACTATTCCTACAGGTATGACTGCTTCTGGCGGTTGCCTGGGTACGACCAGTGTAGTCGGCAATGGTAGAGTAAGGAGCCTTACTCTGAATCTCAGCGATCCGTCCACATTTATGAATGTTACGGTAAATGGCGAAACTCGTAAGTATTATGTGTTTGTGACCGACCCTGGTACGTTCAAAGTGAAGTATGGTATCGACTTTACCGAGGCTATGGCTGATTCCCACTATACCGGCGATGTAGCGACTGCGGTGAATAATCTGTATTCCCAGGCCAAGGAGTATTTTGGTGTTGCCGACAATCAGACTTGTGGCGCTTATGGCGAGATCATTGTCAATTCCGGCGAGACCGTGATGGATATCATGCACAAGTTTGCTGTCAAGTACAGCTATACTTCCGAGGTCCCCGAAGGCTGCACTTATATGGCGACTCTGAACGGTGTCGGTGAGTTCACCTTCGGCAATATGTCCGGCTGGATGTATACCGACGGCCCCTCCTGGACCAGTGATGGTAAGGCTGACTATACCAAGTGGAGCACTCCCGCTGTAGGCGGCGCCAGCTATACCCTGACTGCAGGTGACACCATCTGCTGGTTCATCTGCTGCAACTACACGCATCATCCTTGGGGTTGATTAGCGGGCCAAACGTAGAGAGCGAATAGAGTGGTAAGGGCGGGGCTTTCCGCCCCGCCCTTACCCTGCTCAGAACTGGAGAACAAATATGAACAGAGTAAAGCGCGTATTGGTTTGCTGCTTGCTTGTCGTGTTGTGCCTTGGAATGGTTTCTTTTGTCCCAGCATATGCTGAAACAGAATTATTCACCATTAAGGATAAAAGCGGAAACTGTTACGTTCCCGTAGCCACGGATATTAATGTTAAAGATACGCTCGGAGTAGACAAGGTATATTGTCTCTGGGTTCCTGAAGAGACAGGGGCATTAACGATTGAAACTTCTAACTTCAGCCGTGCTCAGTGCTTTTGCGCAACATCATCTCCGCTAACGTGTACGGAAGAAAGCGGAAAAATGATCGTATCAGTCGGCAGCGGGCACGACCCGAATAGCTGTTTGGCTGGCGTGGCTGATACCTACCCTGGTGCGAATGCTTATATTGACGAAGCGTCTGCTGTAGAGAGAATCTGTGTTGAGCTCGTTGGAGAGACAACGGTTGATATACTTATTCAGCGGGGCGGGAAAAATCCTCAAGATGATGTTACACCACCTGTGATCACATTGGCCGATAACGGCGTAGAACGTACAAGCGATGCTACCGCCACCATCAGGTTTACCTCCAGCGAAGCTGGTACGGTTTACTATTCACTCGTTTCTGCCGATGCTGTGGACACGTCCGCCACTGGTACGACGATGGTCAGCGGCGATAATACATTGGATATTGTCGGACTGACTACTGGAGAGGCGAAGGTTTATATTAAGGCAAAAGACGCTTCGGGGAATGTTACCGAGTCCGTTCTGGAAGTTACGGTTCCGGCCTATGTGCCTACGTATGAGGTCCTATTAACATCGATTACTCCTGCAATGTATAATCAAGGATATCGCTATGTCAGTGCGACAGCGGCCGGACTTCCGTTAAAGTCAAATGATGATCCATACATGTGCATATATAAGGGAGCACAGGCAGGACAAACGGTCAAGGTCACGCTTCTCATTCCGGAGGCCGATAAGGAACTCGAATCGATTTCCCTGACTACGAATGACGGGAATAATACGCCGATCGACGTGACAGTTGACGGCACAGAGAACAGTTTCAGCTTTACCATGCCGGCGGCCAATGTACGTGTAGATAGTTTTACCATCAAAGACTCCGTTGTAGTAAGGTATAACTTGAAAGCAGACGTTTCCCTGCTGTACGAAAATCTCGAAGATTTAGCCGGAAATCGCCAAGGCACAGTGACCTTCACCGATGCCGACAGAGTAACGCTGGTGCAGGCCAAGCCTCGTCAGCAGGTAACCGTGACCGCCGATCCGAAACCGTATACGGCGGGTGATATGTTCAAGCGGGAATTTGTGCGCTGGAAAGTCATTGATGGCATCGAGGTCAGTCCCGAGGATCAGATGAAACCGTCCTTCACTTTTGAGATGCCGGAAAACGATGTCTATTTGTTTGCGGAATTCAAAAATGTCGGAACGGAGATCACCTGGGGCACAAAAATCGACAATGTCATCGGCAATGTGACGAGAGTTAGTCTGTCAGGAGTTGCCAGCGAGAGAAGCCCCTTTACTTTTGCCGAAGGTGCAGAGTTGGGTGCTGTCCCGTTGGGAGAGGACTGGTGGTACCGGTACGAGTTCACCGGCTGGACAGTGACACGCGATGAAGAGGTATTGACAGATGTAGATACTTCTCAGTTAGTTAGTGACGACCGTCCCGAAGGGACTTTCGGCTATGCGACATGGGCGCACTTTAGTGTGAGCGGCAAGAAAATGACTGTCATGGCCAACTTCCATGAGCGTACTTTCGCCGGTGTGACCGTCGAAGCCAGCCCCGCCACCATGGGCAGTGCTGCCGTCTCTGTGGGCGGCGACCCCACCACAAACATCCCTGTGGTCTACGAGGGACAGACCGTCACCCTGACCGCCACACCCGGCGAACGCTATATGCTGAAAGGCTGGGAGGTCAAGGATGCCGATAACAAGGATGTGACATACAAGGTTGCGGAGGATGTTGTCAACGTTGCCACCTTCACCATGCCTGCCACCGGCAAGGACATCACCGCAAAGGCGATCTTTGAAGTCGATCCCAACAATGCCAGCACCGCCTGCGTGCTGGAGGATGTGGAACTGGCCATCCCCAGCGCCACGGTATCGAGAGAGGGCAGTAAAATTACGATCACCCTGCCCGCCGGTACGGACACCAGCAAGCTTGCTGATGCCATGCTGAAGTTCACCGTTTCCAAGTATGCGGATATCATTCGGGCCGGTGATGATGCGGCGTGGCCCGCCGCGGGTAAGGCCTGCGGCATGGAGCTGGATAAGGCCGTCACCTTCACCGTCCGCTCTGAAAAGAACCTGATCGGCAAGGATGAAACTGCCAAAGCGGACTACAAGGTGACCATCACCGTGGCCAAGAGCTCCGCGAAGGACATCACCGCCGTCAAGCTGTTGAACGCCGATAAGTCCGTGATCGCTGAGGGCAAGCTCAGCGGTACGACGTGGACGATCACGCTGCCCTCCAATACGGACAAGACCCTGATCAACAAGATCGGCTCTGCGCCGGATGTTTACATGCAGGTGCTTCACACCGGTGTATCCGTCAAGCAGGAGGAAGGCTGGAACGATGCGGATGGCGCACCCTATTGGAATAGCGGTGACGCGATGTGCGGCATCAGTGTCAATACCAGCAAGACGTTCACGGTGACCGCCGAGGATAGCAGTACCAAGACCTACACGGTGGAGATCAAGTACACCGCCCCCAATGCCCCCACCCTGTCCAACGGCTCCGCCACCCGCACCAGCAAGACCGGTGCAGCCGTGAAGTTTACCTCCAGCGAGGCGGGCAACTACTTCTATAAGGTGGTGGATCACGGTGCGGCAGTGCCCACGGTGGATACCAGCAAGAGCGGCACATCTGCCGTCAAGGGTGAGAACACTATCACCCTCAGCAATCTGGGCGATGGCGCCCGTGACATCTACATCGTTGTTGTGGGTGCAGCCGGAGGCGAGAGCACTGCCCTGAAGGTAGAGATCCCCGCCTACGGCAGCGGCAGCGAAACACCGGACACCGGTAAGTTTACCATCACTATTAACGCACCCAAGGGCGGCACCATTACCACCAACCGCACCAAGGCGGATAAGGGCGATGAGATCATCGTCACTGTGAAGCCTGACAGCGGCTATCAGATGGTGGAGGGTTCCCTGACCTATTCGCTGGCGGTGGCAGGTGGTGAAACGGTCAAGATCACAGGCAACCGCTTTACCATGCCTGCAGGCAATGTGACCATCACCTGCAAGTGGGAGACGGCCACCACGACGGCCAAGGGCATCACCAGCTTCTCCATCAGCGGTGTGGTCGGTGCGGTGAACAACACCACCAATACCATTACCATCACACTGCCCCGCGGCACAGATGTGACGAAGCTGACCCCGGTTATCGCCACAAACGGTGTCAAGTCCCTGACACCTGGCAGCGGTGAAACGGTGGACTTCACCAATGCCGTGACCTACACCGCCGCCATGGAGGATGGCAGCAGCAAAACCTATACTGTCACGGTCTACGTGGACAAGGGAACGCTGGCCGATCAGTTCTGGGACAAGCTGACGGACTTTGCCACCCAAGTTCCCTGGTGGGAGTATGCAAAGCATCAGCAAAGCACCAGCAAGTATCCCAAGTATTGGTAAGTAGTTTTCTCTACGCAAGGGAGGCTGCCGGCAACGCCGGCAGCCTCCTTCTTATTTTCCATCCTTCGCTGCTACGAACCAGCGGCCTTTTTCAAACCAGAGATAACTCTCCCTGCCCCGTATGCGGCAGGTATATCTCTCTCCCACGCCGCCTACACTTTGGCAGGCTGCGCGGCGCACGTCCAGTATCTTGTCGATATGATATCTGCGTATTTCGTCAAACTCGATCTCGATAGGACGCATCTTCCCGTTGGCGTCAAAATGCACCGTCACCGGCACATACTTCTTTTCAAGTTCCATGGATATTCCCCCTATCCTGCGAAGTAGCCTATCGGATGCACGGTATGGTCATCCTTGGGATTGATGCAGCCCAATGCCGGGTCAGACATGGTGATGGCGCGGCGCACACTCATATAGCCATATCGCTGCCGCAGCCTGTCCACGGTCACGTCAATCTGCTCCCAAGCACTTCGACGCCTATCGTTATCAAAAAGCGATGTTTGTATACCAATGGTCGCATCTACCAGATCAGCCCCTCGCACACCGATGCTGCGTATCGGCGCTGTCCAGGAATAGCTGCGACGGAACAGGTCGAACGCCACTTCTGCGATCTCCGCACTGGAGCAGGTGGGAACTGCCAGTTTCTTTTGCCGGCAGTACCAATGCAGCTCCGTATCCCGGACAGCAACTTCGACCACCGTACACTTTGATGCCAGCTCCCGCATTCTGCTGGCTACACTTTCCGCCAACAGATACAGCATGAGACGCACATCATCGTCGCTCACCAGATCGCGCGGCGTGGTGGCGCTGTTGCCTACCGATTTTATGGCGCGGATATGATCACTGCGCTGCACAGGCGATACATCAAGCCCGTTGGCGAAAGTGTGCAGCACCAGCCCCATTTTCCCCAGCTTGTATTCCAAAAGCTTCGGCGACGCCTCGGCAAGCTGCCCGATGGTATAAATCCCAACACCGCGCAGCTTGCGCTCTGTGGCAGGACCAACATAGAGCAGATCGGATGCTGGCAGCGGATAGACAATTTCTTTATAGTTATCCCGCTCGATACGGGTGATGGCGTCCGGCTTTTTATAGTCACTACCCAGCTTCGCCGTGATCTTATTGTCGGAAACGCCGATGCTGGCGGTGATCCCCAACTCAAACTTGATCCGCTCGCTGATCTCTTCAGCAATACTCACGGCCGAACCGAACAGACCGACGCTGCCGGTCACATCCAACCAGCTTTCATCAAGGCCAAACGGTTCGATTTGGTCGGTGTATTTCTCGTAAATCTCGCGAGCCATCTTACTGAATCGGATATACTCCCTCATATCGGCAGGCAGCACCACCAGATCGGGGCAAAGCTGCTTCGCCTGCCAGATGGCCATGCCGGTTTTGACGCCACGTGGCTTTGCTACATAGTTGGCAGTAAGGACGATTCCGTGACGGGCTTCTGGATCACCGCAGACTGCCACCGGCTTTTGACGCAGTTCAGGGCGCCGCTGACATTCTACAGATGCGTAAAATGCGTTCATGTCTACGTGTAGAATATTCCGTCCCATCTATCCGTCCTCTTCCCAGTTTTCTTAACCACCATAATAGAACATAAGTTCTATATACACAAGAGGTAAATACTGTCGGCACAGCTCATGACTGTCATTTTGACGACACAAAATATAGGAGGCATGTCTGTACAGTTCTTACAGCGGTTGTGTGGTGATGGACATGTACTCAGAGATAATGTCAGGTCTGCAAGGAAAAATTCTATGCTTTATACAAAAGCCTTACCCCCAAACGGCACCGTTTAAAAATCTTCAATTCTTATCAAAATGCGGAGAACCTATCGGCGATTCCGGCTCCCGCGTTGTATCCGGCACGATTCTATGAGAGAAACGCCTCGCATCTGCGGCAGTCATTATCCGGAAGCAACGATGCCCTTTGACGCGCTTTTTTGATGCAGAACCAACAAAAAGCGGTCAGAAATTGTGCAAAAAAACATTGCCTGTCACCAGAAACTTTGGTACTATGAGAATGAAAAAGTGTCGATTGTTGGTACGTGTCCCGCCGAGAGGAGATATCCTATGAACGTGACCGTTGCGGATTGCCTGAGACTTCCCACACTGCGTGAAGCGCAGCTAGTCGCCGGTGCAAAAGGGTTGGATCGTGCGGTGTCCTCCGTCAGTGTGCTGGAGTGGCCGGAGACAAATCTATTATCTGACGAGTTAATTGTCGGAAACGAACTGGTTATATCTGCTCTCGTGACCATTAAAGATGATGTTGCCCGACAGTGCTGTGTATTGCGGCATTTGCGAAGCATGGGCGCGGCAGGACTTGTTCTGTTTTACGTTGGGGTCTTTATTCCTCAGATCGACGATGCACTGATTGCCGTTGCGGATGAGATCAACCTCCCGCTGATTGCCATGCCCTTTGGCCGCATGGACTTCCGATACTCGGATATGATCACGGATATAGTCGAGTATATCCACAAGCGGCGAATGCAGGGCAATTATTATACTGCGGAAGTGATGAACAGCATTGCGCTTTTGGAGCCACAGCAGCGGAACATCAACACCGCCTTGCGCCTGCTGTCCGACCGTATGCGCTGTACTTTGCTGCTGACGGATCGGTATCTGGAACGAAGGGGCGCGGCGGCATGGCCGGTTTCCAACCAATGGGACTACCCGGCGCTTTTGCAGATGCTGCAAAAGCGGAAGACTCTATCAAAGGGACAGCAGACAATGGAATTGGAAGGCCACAGTTTCAAACTGTGGGATATACCCGTTCCGTCAAAGACCCATCGAGGGATGCACCTGCTGGCGCTGGACGAGTTTGACCAAATGGATCCTGAAAGGCTGCAGCAAGCAGTAGATGTTGTTGCGTTATTCTTGAACATCTGGGACAAAGGCACTTATTATGACGGTACAGATGCGCTGGTAGAAGCGGTCCTGACAGACGATCCCGCCAAAATGCGTAGACTCGCACAGCAAATGGGCATTTCCATAAGTGCCGTTAACACCATGTGGGTTTTGCAGCTTTCTGATCTGAGAACAGGGCAGGAGCTGACCGCCAGCCAAAAGCTGGACGTTGTTCTGAAGCTGAAGGTGTACCTGCAGGAGCACCATAAGATCGTCATCGTTGATAGCTACGGCACCTATATTGTCGCCTTAACCGACGGGATGCTGCTTGAGGAAAATACGCGGGAGATGGGTGAGGATTTTGTCTCCCTGCTTGAAAAAGAGGGATATGCTGCACGCGGCTGTGTCTTTGACGATCTTGAGAACACATCGCAGGCCCGCGATGCATATAATCGGATGATACGCTGCTTTGCAGAGCTCTGCGCTGTGTATCCGCGGCGCAAGATCTATTCAGACAGTGATGTGCGCTATGTGCAATCATGTATCGACTCCGTGAAGCAGGGGGAAGATGCGGTAGCAGACTGTCTGCTGCCCATCAGGAAGCTGAAGGATACTGCGGACGGTGATATCCTGATTGAGACGCTATGCACTTATCTTCTTGATGCGGAATCCAACACGCAGAGCACAGGCACCTTGCTATATCTTCATAAAAATACCGTGCATTACCGGCTCAATAAGATCCGGAGCGTTTTGAAATGTGATCTGGCACAGATGCCCGCAACGCTGGCGGTATATAAAGCTGCGGTGGTCTACCGTATTTTGAAAGGGATTTAGGAGATACTTACAACTTAACAAAGCAAGATGCACAAAGAGGGGCTGCCAAAACAGTCCCTCTTTGTTTCTGCGACCAATGAAACGATGAAATCCTTAGTTGGCTATCCGATGACCTATACACCGAGACTCTGTATACTTTTAAGCAGAGATGGCGGAAACGCCACAAAAATTAAGAATATGGAGGAACTCGAAATGTCTACTGTTTTGTCACGTCAGGATATTATCAACATCATCTATGGTGCCACCGTCCTGGGTGCCGGCGGTGGTGGTTCTGCCAGCTCCGGTTTGGAGATGCTGGAGAACTACATCAAGAAACATGGTGATCCGAAGCTCCGCATGATCTCCACTGGTGAGATGAATGTCAACGCCTATGCCGCTGTGACCGCAGGCATGGGTTCTCCCGTTGCACTGAAGGACATTGACTTTACGCCCTACGCCGTCAACGCCTACAACGCTCTGGTGGATATGGCTGCGACCATGGGTCGTACCCTGAGCTATACGATTCCCGTTGAGATCGGCGGCTTCAACACCTTCGTTCCCATGCTGATCGCCATGATGAACGATATCCCCGTCATTGATGCAGACGGTGCTGCCCGCGCTGTTCCCGCTCTGGACACGCTGCTGCTGCACGTCAACGGCCTGGATACCTCTCCTTTGGCTATGGCCGACCACAAGAACAACCGCCTGACCATTGAGCTGGCCGATCCCCGCGATGCACACGAGGCCGAGGTCATCGGCAGAAACATCTGCGTGGCCTTTGATATGATGGCCGGTCTGTCCGGCTGGATGGTCAATCAGGCGCAGATTGAGGCCGCTATCGGCAACGGCACCATTACCCGTGCCAAGACCGTCGGCGAAGTGATGGCCACGTATAAGACCGAGAACACCACCGAGAATTTCTATGCGTATCTCGCCAAGCATTCCAGCCTGAAGTGCCAGGCCGTTTGCCGCGGTAAGATCACCAAGGTGGAAACAAAGACGGCGGGCGGCTTCGATTATGGCACCGCCACTGTCGCGGGTGAAGACGGCTCCACCTATATGGTTCTGTTCCAGAACGAGAATCTGGTCATCTACAAGGATGGCATCGTGGTCATGACCGCCCCCGACATCATCTCCTTCTACGAGATCAATGATGGTATGCCTCTGACCAATGCTGATACCAAGGAGGGTCAGTATGTGGACATCGGCATTATCGAGGTGGATGAACGCTGGTGGAAGAACGGCGAGGCCGCCATCAACGATGTGTGGGCTCCCTACTTCAAGAACGTGGAGTACACCGGCAGAATCGTTCGTTATCCCGCCAAGTAAGCGCATTCCTGCAGAACCCGACAACAGCGAGCTTCCTTACATCGACGAAAAGCCGGGGACGGGGCACAGTTCCCGTTCCCGGCTTTCTGTCTAAATGAGGCATTCCCCGTCCCTACATTTTAGAGAGAGGAGAATAACAACATGGAAGAAAACAAGACCAATGTAACGGAAACCAAGCAAGAGGATAAGGGCTTATCCCAGATCCAACCCAACGAAAAACGCTCATGGTGGAGTATCGCCTTTATCTGGGTAGGCACCATGATCTGCATCCCCATGCTGATGGTGGGCGGCATCTTCGGCAGCGTGCTGACGATGAGCTCCATCTTTTGGGCCACCCTCATCGGGTTTGCCATCTGCTGCACCATGATGATCCTGGGCGGCATTGTCGGCTCTGACACCGGTCTGAACGCCACCATGTGTTCCACCAGAGCCTTCGGTATGACAGGCGCCAACTTCACAATGGCGCTGGTTATCTTTATCTGTGAGGCAGGTTGGTTCGCCGTGCAGACCGCCACCTGCGCCGTGGCCTTCAACACGCTGATGCTGCATCTGGGCGTGGAGTTCCCCTTCTGGCTGAGCTGCGTCGTTTGGGGTGTCGTCATGTTCATCACCGCCGTTTACGGCGTGAAGTGGATGGCGGTTCTGAATTATATCGCCGTTCCGCTGCTGGTGCTGCTGTGCGCCTATGGCGGCATCCATTCCATCAACACCGCCGGTTGGGGCAACATCGCCTCTGCCGTTTCGGAGAACCTGATGCCCCTGCCCGCCGCGATCTCCACCGTTATCGGCCTGTTCGCGCTGGGCGCTACCTGTAACTCTGACTATACCCGCTACTGCAAGACCCGCGGTGACGTGGTGAAGGCTACCCTGATCGGCGTTATGCCTGCGGCTCTACTGATGATCCTGGTGGGTGCCATCATGTCCATCGGCACCGGCAACTACGACGTGGCCGCCATGTTCGCAGGTCTAGGGCTGCCTATCGTTGCCATGCTGGTGCTGATCCTCGCCACATGGACGACCAACACCGGCAACGCCTATATGTCCGGTCTGGCCGCCTGCAAGATGTTCTCCATCAAGGACAGCAAGCGTCCTCTGGTCACCATGATCTGCGGCGTACTGGGCGTCATTATGGCGATTGCCGGTCTGGCAGATTTCCTGAACACCTATATCAGCATTCTGGGCGCGGTGGTGCCTCCCATCATGGGCGTCGTTATCTGCGACTACTGGGTCATCTGCAAGGCCAAGAAGGAGAACTGGTCTCCCGTGCGCGGTATCAACTGGATCGGCATCATCGCGTGGGTCATCGGCGGCGGCTTCGCGCTGCTGGAGACGCTGGGCGTGGTGACAGTGTTCTCCTCCGCACTGGACGGTGTGATCATCGCCTTTGCAGCCTATTGGATCCTCTATTCCCTGCTGAAGAATACCAAGCTGGCCGGCTCCGGCGATATGACTATCGAAGAAGCCTGCTCCGTCGCACAGTAAGGAGTGTTTGCTATGAGTAAAGACAAAGCGTTAGATATTGTATTGTCCGAGTTTCTGGAGCTGGCAAAGGTACCCCGCCCCTCCCATCACGAGGAGCGCGTCAGCGAGTACCTGTTCCAGTGGGCCAAGCGCCATGGTCTGGCCGTGGAAAAGGACAACATGAATGAGATCATCATTGACAAACCCGCATCCCCCGGCTGTGAAAATGTACCTCGTGTGATCTTCCAGGCGCACATGGATATGGTGTGTGTTTGCGAAGAGGGTGTCACCTACGATCCCATGAACGACCCTATCAAGGTCATCAACGATGGTGTGACTCTGACCGCAGATGGCACCAGTCTGGGCGCCGACGACGGTATCGGCGTGGCGATGTGCCTGTATCTGCTGCAGGATGACACCCTGCGTCACGGCCCCATCCGCGCCATCTTCACCACCAACGAAGAAGATGGTATGGACTCCATGGACATTGATCCCAAGTATCTGGATGGCGACTATCTGGTCAATCTGGACTGGGAAACGCTGGGCTCTCTGTGTAACTCCTGCGCTGGCGGTGACTTCTTCAACTACAGCCACAAGGCCGAGTGGGAGAAGCCTATTGTGGGTTGCAAGACGTTGACCATTTCCTTCAGCGGCTTGCTGGGCGGCCACTCTGGCGTGGGGATCAACAAGGGCCACGCCAATGCGCTGGTCAGCATCGCTACGCTGCTGGCAATGCTGCGGCAGGGCGGCGTCAGCTATCGTGTGGCCTCCTTCAGCGGTGGTCAGGCGAAGAACGCCATCCCCGCGTTTGGCACCGCCACGGTCGTTCTTTCCGCCGCCGAGGAAGATCGGGCCAAGGCTATCATTGAAACCTTCCGCGGAGAGTTTGCGGAGGCTTTCGGCAACATCGAGCCGGATATGGTATTCACCACCGCCTTTGGTGACACCGCGCCTGACCGCGTACTGACCGGAGAGATCGGCTACGGTATGGTGGGACTGATGACCACCGTCCCCAATAACGTCCACACCATGAGCCCGTTTATCGACGGGCTGGTGGAGAGCTCCGCCAACCTGGGTGTTGTGTCCGTTGACGATGATATGGTGCGCTTCACAGTGTTTGCCCGCAGCAGTGTTGCCTATCATGCTACTCAGATCGGTGTGATCTGCGGCGCGCTGGCTAACAGTTTCGGGTTTACCTTCGACAGCGAAGGCCATGTCCCTGGGTGGGCGGTCAATCCCAACAGCAAGCTGACCCATATCGCTTGTGATGCCTACAAGCACCTGACCGGCACGGATATGATCGTGGAGCCGGTGCACGCCGGTGTGGAGTGCGGTGCTTTCGCGGAGAAGAACCCTCATCTGGATATGATCTCCATTGGGCCGACGCTGGTGGATGTGCATACGCCCAACGAGGTCTGCAAGATTGAGGACGTCAAGATTACCACCGAGCTGCTGATCGAAATTCTGGAGCGTATCGCCAAATAAAAAGACTTCATCTTACTTCCAATTTAGGCTACTTTCGACCATTGTCTCCTTACAGGTCAGGAGCCGGACTGCGCGTATCACGCAGTCCGGCTCCTGGCAATTTATGTATGCCGAAGTATGCTCCATATGATCACCTGTCGATTTCACGGCTTCTGTATTGCAGCCAATGAGTCCATGAGCGAATGGAAGCCATCTTCTCCCAGCATGGCCGCAGCATCGAACGGGATGCCTTCAGCGGCCGTAATAGCCGGATCACCGCAGGGCATATCCTCGCCCACTGCGGGTACGGGTTCCGGGTGCATATTGGACAGTATCTCACGAACCAGTTGCTCCACTGTTTGCCGGTCTATCCTTGGCGCAGCCGCGGCCTCCGGTGTTTCCGGGCAATTCATATAGTGGGTCACGGCGTTGACCAGGAACTGTGCCTTGCGCCGACCCTGCTCGTTCAAGATCGCGGCTACCTGCTGGTGGCTTGGGTCACCGGCATTGAATTGGACGGTAAATCTGAAGGAATCCTTCTTTTCGCCCATATGGATCACCTACTCGTCTTCGTAGCCGCATACAAGAGACCGTACCCTGAAGCGTTGGCGCCGATCTCCTCCACAAAGATGGCTGTACCGACCTTACCGGACTTTTCGATCTGTTTCCGAAGCAGCAGAGAGCCGCCGCCTACAAAAATAACCTTGCCGGTACGCAGCTCGATCTTCCGCTCCCGCAGAGTACGGAAAAGGTCCGCCACGAAGGACTCCGCGCCGCGCTCTACCAGTGTTTGGATCTCACTGCCGTACTCTGTACTGCAACCTGTGAGAATGGAGTCAATGTCCGTTTCCTCCAGCAGCAGATCATGGTCGGCACGAATCTTGGACAGCAATCGGTTATAGAGTGTAATGACGCCGTTTTCCAGCGAATCGCAGGAAGCCCAGTCTGCTGCGCCATAGTGCAGGGAGAGGTAATCGGCAGTAAAACCGCCTATGTCGATCACAGTGGCCTTGGCAACCGTGCCGAGCTGGAGCTGCTTGAACACCGGAGCCGTGGCTGCCAGCGCCTGCGGGAAGCAGACCGCCTCCGTGATGCAGATGGAGTATTTCCTCCCATTGAATTCAAACCCGATCACACCGCGGTTCAGGAAATACTGGGCAAAGCGTTTATACTGCGTTCCATAATGCGCAGGCGGCAGCCCAACGGCAAGCTGAATGTTCATCAGCCGATCCGGGACATACTGGCCTGCCGCGTTGATCTCGTAAGCGATGGCGAACAACGTCAGGATAAAAAATCGCTCGTCCTCTGTTTTATCCCGGGTATAGGGGATTCGCTGGTCGGAGAGCGTGTAGTATTTTCCCCGATAAAATAGGATGTTGTCACCGAAAGGGGGACGGGTATCGCTCTCTACCAGTCCGGATGTAAATACCCGACTGGCCGTTTTAATTTGTTTATTTCCGTGGTCTACACAGACTAACATAAGATCAGCTCCTTCTCTTTTGTGCTTATACTGTGTTTATACGACTTTAATACGCAGTGTTACAACAAACAAGAAAGACAGGTGCGGAAAAATCCACACCTGTCTTTTCTAATTCTCGGCAAAAAGGAATAATAATCACTGCAATCGAATGCGAAACGCCTATCTTTCAAACACGGTCTCCCCATTAAATGTCAACCGGCAGATGCATTCAGGCTCGATTGGCTCGTCAAACCGTGTCCAAATCATGCAACTATCGTCGGCTTGGTCGGCGGTGAAGCTCCAATCGCAGGGGATAGGTTTGCCGTCTGCGTCAAATACCCTGAACGCGCCGAGAATGCCGGTGGTAGAGTCCACATAGTCGGCGAAATACACTGCCATGGACAGCTTGGAGCACTCGATCCGCTCCGCCGTCAGTTCCTCCCCGCCATAGGTCAGGGGCACGTTCTCTGCCAGCACCTCGCTCGCAATGGTAACGGGAGTTTCCTCCAGAGTGACCTTCCATTTTCCCGGCAGCACGGTGGTGAAAATGTCCTTTCCGCCCCAATGCAGTTCGAGGTAGGGGAGCGACTCCTTGTCAACGGTCACATCCCGCCAAAAATAGTGCCAATCGGCATCTGCCGCCTCCGGGCCAAAGTCGCCGGGCTGCCCGAAATGACAGTGGGGCTCCGGATAGATGACCGTATCCGTCCGTGTGTCTAAGAAGTACCAGTTATTCTCCCATGTCGCCGACCACTCCTGTGCGCTCAGCGGCTCCTTCATCACCAATTGGAGGATACCGTCCTCCCATCCGGCGTTGCAGATGGATGCGTTGCCGGGCAGCTTTACATCCGCATCCCCTGGCTGCCATAGATACTCAGGTGAATAGGCGGTTTGCAGTTTGGACAACTTGGCATTTTCACCTGCGTTTTCCACCATTTCCGCCACATTGAAATCCACCTTTACATCGTCAAACCACCTTTTCTCCTGCCAGTTGGAGAGGTTCATCACAAGACCGTTGGCGCTGTCGCCCGGCTGCCAGTTGGCGTATACGACACCTTCCAATTCGTTCTCCGGTATACCCTCTTTACGTTCCAGAAATTGTGACACGTATGCACCAGACATCATCTTGCCGGGAAAGTACAACTCAAAGTCGGTAAATTTGCCTGTTTGGTCAAGGACGGCTCCCTCATTTGCCTTTACGGAATAGAGAAGATAAAGGGATCGTTCATCAGAGATCACCTTTTCCACCTTGATCTGCAGTTCTTCCGTGGCTGCGGCCTGCGGTTGCTGTTGGGAGATCACCGGTGCCTCGTCTGCGTCACCGATGACGGTCTGACCAGGGGAAAAGATGTCGCGCCACGACAGCGGTATTCGACTGATAGCGAAGGCGGTGACGGATACGCCCAATATGATCAGCACCGCCGCACACGCGGCAGATAATTTGGGAAAGCGGGTGCGTTTTCTCCGGTCTGCATTTGTGCGGTTAAAGTCGAGGGCTTCTTCCAGATATGCGGTGTCAATATCTCCGATGGCTGACACCAGCTTGTCGGTTTTCCGATCCATTATATGTTTGCCTCCTTACGATCCAGGTATTGATGTAGTTTTCCGCGTATTCTGCTGAGCCGGACAGACACGTTGTTCTCGGTGATGCCAAATGCGTCTGCCAGCTCGGATATTGATTCTGAGAACCAGTAACGTTTCACAAACATGAGTCTGTCATCTTTGGGCAAGACAGCGAGAAATGCGTTGATCTGCGCAGATAGTTCACTTATCGAGAGCTGCTCATCCATGGAGTTGTCGGGGATACAGTCCTCCAGTTCGGATAGTGAGACCTCAAATTGGCTGCCCCGCTTTATCGCGGTATTTGCGCGAAGCTTCTTCAAAGAGCGGTTGCGAACGATACGGCAGATGTAGGCTCTCAGCGGGTCGGGGGATTGAGGGGGAATACTGTTCCATGCGCCAAGATAGGCGTCGTTCACACATTCTTCCGCATCCTGATGATCGTTCAGAATGCTTCTGGCGATTTTCATGCACAGGTCGCCGTATTTTTGGGACAGTTCGGTGATGGCCTGCTCTGAGCGCTCAAAAAACAGGCGTATGATTTGTTTGTCATCCATATGGCGGCGATCCTCCTTTTCCTCTTATCTATTAACTACCTTTTTAGGTGTCAATATTACATATTTTTCAAATTATTTTAAATTTTATCAGGAAAAGCGAGCCAGGTAAAGGAGCGCGGGCGCCGCTCACGAAAGAGACATACCCTAACCGCACAGGATTGTCAACGGACGCCCTGTATCTACCGTAGTTTTCCCTTGTTAACGAATAGAAAAACAGACGTGGAAATCTCCACGTCTGTTTTATGCACATTTGTCAGAACTTCTTTAATTCCCTCAAAGAATTTTGGAGCGCATTGAAGATATTGAACCGGCTGGTCGATCAGCTATCTTCCTCTATCATCAATCAAAAGAAGATCATCTCGTGTTGCGGCATGGGCACATAGTTCATCAGAAAAGCCGGAGATACTGAACAGGACGTACCACACTTTTCGCCGATCCCGCTCCCATGCGACATCGCAGGCCTTAGCTTCCAACGCATGAAGGACATTAAGACCAACTGGCTCTTTCCAGTACTTGCACTCTCCCAGAATCAGGTTCTTGCCCTCCGGATCAAGAGCTGCAATGTCGATCTCATTCTTGGCATCCCAATACCCGCCCAGCTTGGAGAACTGGAACGGCCATGTGTTATTAACATTCAATTCCCACATCCGCTCCTCACAGATGTCCTCATATACGAAGCCAATGTGGCTGGTAGTGAGGCCCTTGCGGATCTTATCCATCACGATACCGCTATGCCCGCTTTCGATAAAGCTCATATTGGGATAGATAAATGCGAACCAAAACCGCAGATAGTTATCCTTGATCTTGTAAAGGCCGCGCTTGCTTTTCTCGGGATTTTCCTCTGTGACAGGCACCCTTCGTTCCAGAATATCCAGATCCATCAAGGTCTTCAGGTACTTGGTCAGGTTCGTTGACTTGACCTCCAACACAGCGGCAATCGTGGAAAGCTTGTGATTTCCGGCCGCAATCGCCTTGATAATGGAAAAGTAACTGCCGACTTCACTGACCTCCTGCTGCAGCAAAAAATGCGGTTCATCATAGAGATAGCCGGAGCGGTTCAGTACGCATTTCTGGATAGCACGATAGATATCGCCGCTCTCCGAAAATAACTCGATATACTTGGGGACACCGCCTGTAACAGAGTATAGCTCAATGAGTTCTCTGCGGGTTTTGCCAGGGAAAAACTCATGGTAATAGGCGAACGGGATCTGCTTGAGCCGGATCTGCGCGGTTCGCCTTCCGTATAAAGGGCTGCCATAGGCAAGTGTCTGGGACTCCATCATGGAAATCAGAGAGCCGCAAAGGATGACCATAACAGACTGGTTCTTTAATATCTCTTCCCATATCCGCTGGAAAATGGAAGGGAACGCAGGCTCCGCTTTGCCCAGATACTGAAATTCATCCAGTACGATAACGGGCTTGCTGTCATGCTTGGCATCCATGATTGCTTTGAATATCACGTCCCAGCTCTTGACATCCGCATTACGCAGAAGATCACTATCAATGAATTCTGCCGCTTTCTCTTTGAATGCCGCTCGGTTTTGTGCTTCGGACTCTTCACTCGCAAGGAAAAACAGGGCGTTTTTATCCCGAATAAACTCGGATATCAGCGTAGTCTTTCCCACTCGCCGGCGTCCATACAGTACGACAAGTGCGCTGCCATTCCGCTCATACTCACTTTGCAGCGTCTCCATCTCCTGCTGCCGATCAACAAATTGCTTCATAAGCTCACCGCCTCCATAAAGTATTATACCGCAAATTATAATAATTTCAATTATAACTTTTCGGATTTTCTATAAAATCTGGCGGCAGCATGAGGGACAGCATTTCAAGCGATATGACGAAATGATTCTCGAAGTATTCATCACGATACCATGCCTCATAGCGGTCAATGCCATATTCTTCTTCCAGTACGTCCCTATCTGCCCAATCCTTTACGCAGCCATCCTGTTGTTCCTCCCGGACACTTTGCAGTAGGGCAAAACGTCCGGCATCGTAGTCGGCGTATAGCTCAGTGAAGTTGCTGGAATCCAGATTCGTCGTGCAGTGTGTGGTAAGCAGGTAAAGCTCGCAGGTCTTACACTCCTTTGGGTCAGCCGAGATCACCCGAACCATCTCTGGTGCCATGATAACCATATCCAGCGTGATCTCGTCGAGCTTCTTAGGCGATTGATATAGTTCTGTGAAGCGTTGCTCCAGCTCCCGGATCTCCTCTTGAAACAGAGGCGGTTCAAAGCAGCAATAGATGTCAGGCGTATCATTTTCTGTCTCTCGGTCAGCTCCGTCACGGATCTCCGTGATGGTGCCATAAAGTCCACGATATTCACTTGCCTCTGTTGCCATGACAGCGGCACCGACAGTGTAGGTCATGCCGTTGTATGTATAGCGCATACCCTCTTGGTTGATGATCATTTTATGTCCTCCTGATTATATCCCTCCCAGCCTTCCATGCAGTTGGTGCGTGCGCGATCAGCATCGAAGCTTCTGCAGCGTGTATAGCCTTCTTCCGTTTTGAAGAAAAAGCACGGGGCAAGCCCATCGTCTATCTCCACGACAGATTTGACTTCGACCACTCGTTCTAACAGCTCCACATCCTTCTGCGTAAGCAGATTCAGCCAAAACTCCCGAGGGGAGAGTGTGGTAGTTCCCTCATATGCCATTACGTAGCGGCTTGCCGTGGGCTGCGGTGTGAATGCAAAGCCCTGATGCAGCACGTTGTCCAACACATAAGTTTCCGGGTTACGGTAATAGTAGATCCGCAGCGTGTTCGGCACTTTCCGCTTCGGGCACCACTCCGGTGCCCGTCTGTTCAGATCACGGCTTTTAAGATGCCTGGCTCTCTTCGGCATGGTGCAATAGCTTTCGCCAAAGTGCATCATGAGTCCCTTTGACTTCTGGGGCGCGGGGATCGCATGGTAATACCGTTCCGGGCAATTCCGACAGGTATACTCCTGCGGGGCAGATTCTCTTTTCATGTTTATACTCCTTATTGACTTATATTTGAGGCCCCGGAAATCATCCGGGGCCTCTGACTTATGGGCGCAGTGTAAAGCGGTTTTCGCCCGTAAATGCACTTTGCAGGCGTCTTACTTCCGCCTCCAGTGCCGCTAAGATCTGTTCTACCTGTTCCGGCGTGTAATCGTAACACACACGGCTTGCACAATTAGAAAGCGAATGGATAGCTACGGCTCGTTGTGTGCGCTGTTCAGCCACACGCACGAACCGTTCCGCCTTGGTTTCTCTTTGCCTCAATGCTCGATACCTCCTTTACGCAATTTCTTGTTCGCCCCAGCGAATGCAGAAATGGCCGTCTTCATCTATGTCGCGGTATAACAGCAGCGATGTGAGATCGTAGTCCACTCCAAATCGTTCGTAAATATCATCCATATCTGCTTCGTCGCCCTTCATGAAGAGATTGAGCTTCTCTTTTGCCAATATCATCTGCATCAGGTTGGACTCAATGCTCTGTGCATAGGTCAGGAAATAGATGTCCTTCCAGTCAACGGAATTAAAGCGGATGAAGCGCATGTAAAACTGGCTCATGCGGGAGTTGTTATAGTGCAGCTCCGGGATGATGACTTTGTTGACGAACTCGAAGTTGACTGAGCTGGGCAAGCTCTGCTGCGTACACAGCAGGATGCCGTTTCCACTCTCGCGGAGCGTTTGGCGTAATGCCCTGCGTTTTGCAAAGGTAGTCGTCGCGCCGGTCACAATGAAAAGTGGCCGGTTGGGAAACGCTTCCTGCAGGGCTGCCGCATAGGCGTCCAGCACCACCATGTGACGTACACCTATGGCCACGATCTCATTGGGCCAGCTACCGGTAAGCTGGATCGCTTTCTGAATCTTCCCGGGAAGCTCGCCGCTATACTCCGAAACCGTATTAGGCGCGGCACTGATCCGCAGCAAAAGCGTGATCTGCTGGATGATCCGCAGCATGGCGTCTTTCCTCGCGTTATTCGTTGAGGTGAAATATTTCTGGCGCATGGTATGGAACTCCTTGACCGCCTGTACCCATACAGCCTTCTCCTCTGCTGAAAACGGAATGGGCTCCTGATGGATACGTTTGATGTCCTTCCCGGTGACCTCCTCAAAGGTACGGGTGATCACTGTCTTGGCGAGGATATCGCGCAGAATATCTGCATTGTAGATGTCCTGTGTGCGCTGTCCGACACCAAATACAGTGATTTTCTCCGGCAGATGTGAATTGGCAAACAGCGTGTAGCCACGACGATAGGCCGGGATCGGTTGACCGTACCACGGGTTAGGCTCTCGTGTCGCCGTGCCGTCCTTATCATAGTGATAGATGGTGTGGCAGCAGGATAGCATATTGATGGAATTGTTATAAAGCAATTCCATCTGCGGTGCGAACTCAGAGATGTTGTTCCGGGTACTGGTTCCTGTGGTCAGCAGCTTTGATTGGCATCGTCTGAAGCAGGACAGCACCGCCTTGGCACGGCTGCTGTACGGATTGCATATCTCATCGCTTTCATCCAGTACAAGGCAGGTCTTGCGACTATGGATCTTCAGCCATTTTTTGATCTGCCTGCGATACTTGCACAGCGCATTAAAGGTCATCAGCACAAAGTCGCCGGGCTTGATCCGCTCCAGATCCCTCAGCCGTTCCACGAACACATACGACACGTCATAGTTGGGCAGCGCCACATTCCAGTTGTTGCGGATAGAGATGGCCGATGAAATGACCCAGGTGTTACGATACCCTTGTCTGTCCATGCGGTATTTCCCATAGGCAATGCCAGCCAGCGTCTTACCGGAGCCCTGTTCCCATTGCAGCAGCGTATAGCGCTTTTGCAGAGCAAGATTCAGGTCGTGGAGTTGGGTATCGTTCAGCAGGATCTCCTCCTCGTTCTCAGCATCCCATAACCAGAAATCATCCAACCATTTCCCAATTCCCGTGTCCGGGGTCATTTCCTGAAAAGGCTGGCTCTGGATCAGGTATTCATGCCGCTTTTTACGCAGCAGCCGTTCGTAACCGGGGAGTGTTTCACCGCGCAGCACTGCTTCACAGGCCGGGATAGGTTGGCGCAGCTCTTCACTCATGCGGCGTCGCACTGCGGCACTATACCCTTTATAGGCGAATGAATAATCCCGCTTGACAAGGTGGATCTCATCACGTTCCGGCTGCCGGTTCTGACGTCTGAGTGTCTGACGAAGATAATGCAGTACCTTCGCCTCGGTCAACCGCCGTTTGCACCATTCCTCATATCGCATCTCTGGCGGCTGTGTCTCCGTATAGAACCGATGCAGATACGCGCAGCATTGGGCATACCGATCCTTCAGGGACGGATGTATCCTGATTTGGTACAGCATCTTCTCTACCGTATAAGTAAACGACGCAGAGGTTTGACGCTCCTTTGCCAGTTCCCGCAGGATCTTGGCGCGATTTTCCTTCAGCATGGCCTTTGGCATTTGCAGCAGCGACATGTGGATCGCTTGTGCTGCACCAGCATAGATGCCGCCGGAAAGATCGTTATCCATTCCTGTGTGATAGCGAGCCGGTGTTTCGGAATCCACGCCCTTCTTCTGCCAGAACTGCAGCTTTATTGGGAAGTGCGAAACACCCATCTGCGCAAAGGTATCATCCGGCAACAGGATCTGACCAAGAAACCGGAATTGTGCCTCCATCTTCCGAATCATTGAGCTGTCCGAAAACGAGTCGGCCAGAAATGAGTTGGGTACGATCAAAGCCAGGATCCCCAGTGGCTTCAAGAATTGGGCAGCCTTCAAGCAATAGTAGAGCTGCGATAGATACTCCTTTCCATTCTCAGCCATCCATTGCAGGTTGAAGGGCGGGTTGCCTACCACATAATCAAAGCGTACCTGCGGCATATAATTGCGAATATCCTTATTAACCAGATTGGCCTCCGGATAAAGATATGACGCCACCTTGAATGCCTTGGTGTCCAATTCACAGCCATAGACATTGGCTTCCACCGGCATTACGTTGAAGAAGTTCCCCATCCCACAGGTGAGGTCCGCTACCAGATCGTCCTCTTCCAGTCGAAGGCAATCCGCCACGAACTGACACAAGGCGGGCGGTGTAAAGAACTGGCCGTTTTCCAGCTCTTTTTTTGCCTCACTGTATGTATGGTAGCTCCGATAGTTCTTCCGGGAAAGCCCGTGCAGGCCCCCATCCCCTGTATAACCCTGAAAAACATCCTGCTTCGTGATACCATACGCTTCGCAGCAGTTGTTGTCGATCAGGTACAGGAGCTTTTCGTTAACTGCTCTGCGACTGCTCTGGGGGATCGATTCTGTCGAGGGTGTATACTTCATGACGACACCTCAGCATGAATAGTCAAGATACGTTTCGGCAAACTCCTTTGCAATAGACGCCGTCTTAAACTTCAGATCCACGCGCCCATTTTTGAACATGCGCAGTTGTATGAGCTTCTGGCAGGTTGGAAACTGGAACTGCGATGTGGATACGTCAGAGTACCCCAGCAGCTCGGAAAAGCCTGTGGGAAAGCGCCCAAATGTATTGGTCTCATAGTGTGCTACAGCGGTAAAAATGTCCTGCATACGTTCTGCAAGCCTCCACTCTTCATGGCCCCATCGTTCATCGCAACTGCAAAAGTATCCGCCAAAACGAAGCGTATCTCCTTTTCTATCGTAACCGGCATTGCTATTACTCCAATATGCCGCCTTATGGCATTTGGTACGCAGCTCCTGAAAAGCGCGTTCTACAAAACTGAGTCCATCCAGTTGTATGAACATCTGGTCAACCACATCTTCATAGTGCAGCGAAAGAGCCCGCAGATTGCGATGATACTCCTTGCTCGTATCCATATCGCACCTATACGGGTCCGGCTCTGCGGGGATCAGATGCTCTTTGATGGCATCCGTTGAGATTGTTACGCTATATTTCTCATTGAAATGCTGTGTGAGCTCAGAGATGAACCTACTGTGGAACTTCTCCAGTTCTCGGTTCAAATCCGTTATCCCGAACCGGTAATTGCTCCCAAAGTAGGGCAGCGACCCATCCTGCTCTATGCCGAGCAGGTCTCTTTGCGCCTGAATCGCTTTTTTCCACTGTTGGCGTATTTCACGGAGCGCACGGCAGGATTCATCATACGCCTGTTGCTGGGTTTCGCAGAACATCAGGTCATCCTCCGGCAGGCGGGAATCCGCCTTGATCTCAACTTGCTCCAATTTATCGAGTAATCCCATAATTAAAAGTCCTCCTACAAAAACAAAAGCACCGCTGAACTGTCGTCAAACAATTCAGCGGTGCTTCTCCGCGTTTATTTCTTATTGTGCTGCTTCGATTAACACGTTTGGTATCGGGGGAAGGTGTATAGATTTACACTGGACTTTACTGTCGCATAAATCGGTATGTTAGCTTCCTTCGATCCCATTATACCCATTATACTGGGAGATGGGGGTATAGGGGGGCGGCATTTTTTGCCGCCCTCCTATACCATTCGTCATACTATGCGCACATCGCTTCCGGCAGCTCCATCACAAAAGGGTACGTTTCCAAGGACACATGATACATGGAGTTCATGGTCTCAAAAACGGCCTTTCGGTCAGTGAGAGATTGGATACGGACGACCCGTGAGGTGCAGACCAGACCGCTATGATGGCGTATCCATGCACGGCTGCCCTCGCAGAGCGGTGCGGCCAACCGGCCGGTAAGAATGACCTGCTTCTTATTCATTTTCTTTCTCCTTCCTTCGACCTGTGTGGTCGTGAAAAGCGCGATCATTATCCGAATCGAAAAACAGCTTGCGAATGATCTAATAGGCACACTTGAGAATACTCCGCACCATGTGCACGGTGGTATTCTCCCTCTGCGCGATCTCCCGCGTACCGTAGCCATCTGCCTTGAGCCGCAGTACGTTCATATCACGGCGGGGCATATACCGGCCCAGATCGTGGAACAGCAGGCCGATCTCCATCTCCAGAAAGCTCTCATCCGCTGCGGAGAGCATATCGGACAGAGACAGGCCGGCATCGTCCATAACAGCATTGAGGCTGACCGTCGGCGCTGCACGCTTGGTAGATGCCTGATGGCGGAAGTGGTCTGCCAGGCGGCTCTCCATCTTGCGCCATGCAATGGTGGCGAAGCTGAAACGGCTGGACTCACCCTGCGTGGTATAGTCCATGACTGCCTGCAAGTAGCCAAAGACCACCACATCGTAATACTCATCCTCCGGCAGCTTCTTCTCATTGAGAAAAGCATAGACCAGATTGTGATGCTCCTCCGCAAATAACTGCTGCGCCGGGGTCATGGGGGTATTTTCATTCATTACAGTTCCTCCTATATGCCGGGAGCCGCAGCCCGTGTTTTACACAGACTGCGGCTCTTCACATGTTTCAGATCCTTATAAGGTCTGATAGGTTCATTTAGTGGGGAAGCTCCTCACGCTCGCCATCGATCACATCCGCACCGGAAATGCAGAAATGCTGGCCGCTGTCGGCAACAGCATACTCGGTGTTTGCGGTGGCATACTGGTCCTCCTCACCCTCACGGGCGGCAGACAGCTCCGCACGGTTCTTCAGCATCTCCTTCGCCTGCTGGCGGAACGACTCTACAAAGGCGCGGAACTCGCCCACCTGTTCAGGCTGGAGATCTTCCACCTTACGGAAGGTCGCCACGCTGTAGGTGTTGTTGCCGTTGTCCACGCGCTTCAAGCCGATCTGCACCACGCTGCTCCATGCCGGACGGCGCCGGGCCACAAACGCGGCGTTCATGAAATCATTGAACGGTCGCAGGCTGGTAGGCGGCAGAGAGAGCTGCAGCGGGATATAGTCGCCGTCCTGCAGAAGATACAGAATACGCATATTCTTGCAGGCCTTCCCCTTTCCGTCTGTTGCCGTCCCGTAACGGTTCAGCTCACAGGCAGCACAGGCGCCGCCGGGTGTACCGTAGCCCTGCTTTCCGTCCACGGTGGAGCACAGAGGGACGGTGTTATCATCGTATTCACAGCCCTCGGGCCAATACGCGCCACTGGCATGGTGATACAGGATAACGCCCTGCAGAAACCGGGTATACTCCGGATTCTCCGGGTCGCCGGTAGGCATCTCGAATTGCAGTGCGCCGCCGGACGGGATCTTGACCTTGGGAAATGAGAGCGTCAAGCCCTCCATATCGTCGGCAAGATCATCGTTGCCGAAATCAAGGCCGGCCATGGTGGGAAGGTTGAATGCACTGGCAGTTGCCATCGTAGTAGTTTCAGGATAACTCATTTTTTGATCCTCCATTTTATCTTTTTTGTTTTTTCACATTACGCCGCGGATACCTGATTCAGCCGCGACCACACACTTCTGGGCATTGCCAGAATGTTGTAGCCGATGATCTCCAGATCCGAGGCGCGGTCATAGCTGCTTACGTCTTGACTGTACCGTGTTACCGCATTGGAAAGACCGTACAGGCTCAGGTCATGGCCTTCGATCAGATGTTGCAGGATGCCCTCACCCTCCGAGTCCGTAAGGCCGAACTGTCTGCTGGCCAGCTTCACAACGCCGGGTACATCTGCGGTGTTCATGGGGACGGCCGCAGCCTCCCGCATCATGCCCACCACCTGAGCGAACCGCGCTTCCTCTGCGGCGGCACGGACAGTGTCCTGCACCTTCAGCAGAAAAGCGTGATCGTCTGCAGCCAGCGTCTTTTCAGAATAGAGCTGGAAGTTCTCCTCCGCATCCGTTGCCCGGCCAATATGGTTGCGCTTTGTGGCGGCGTCGTTGACCACCATACCGTTGCTGCATACCAATCGGTAGATCAGAGGCTGGATGTTGACAGAGCCTAAGCCCACCTCGCTATTGCTGATGACCACACCGGCCTGCACTGTGTCACCCGGCGTCACATCCTCCTGTAAACGGGGATTGACCGCCTTGATATACATGCGGGAGTCGGTGATCTGGCAGCTCTCGATGCGCACATCGGGGATCTCCGCCAGGATGGGCAGCACCGCTGAGGCGATACTGTAGTTGTCCATACGCAGATAACGATTGCTGAGGTAGGCGCGTGCCTTACCGTCCAGCACACGGATCATGCGCTGGGCAGGTGTCCGCTCCAGCCATGTGTTGACATTGTGTGCCAGTAGTCCGGGGTCTTCGCTGCGCATTCGCTCATAGTACTTGGCAGGGATACTAAGATGCGTACCGATCTGCCGGTGGGCGATGTCCCCGATCTCCAGCGGTTCGATACGGTCTGCGCCGTCACTGTCCAGCACGCGAAGTGTCAGATCGGGACCATAGCTTTCCAGACGAAGATTGCCGGTATTGACCACATAATCCTCTTTGGCACTCTGCTGCCGGGTGATCTCCGCGGCAAGCTGCTCCAGGGTTAAGCCTGTTTTCATGGCAGCACCCTCCTTACCAGTTCAGCGCGATGGCATCATCCGTCATGCTGGCGGCGATGCCCTCACGCTCGAATACCTTCAGGAGCCGAGGCCAGTAATGCTTCTCCGGCAGGCTTTTGAATGAGGTCTGCGCTTTCTCTACGTCACCCTGACGGATGCAGATGTCACCGTTGTCCTTGATGACAAGGCTGCTATAGCCACGGGAGTTGAGGTCGTAGATCAGATCATCCAGAACCTTGCGTCCCTGCTGCTCGAACCAGACCTGCGGATCGATCTCACGGGGCGGAGCAGGCAGCTTCTCGGAGGTACCGTTCTCCGCCGCACTCTGTACCACAGGTGTGACCTTCAGCAGTGAGCAGGAGAAGTTGGCCTTTTGGTCAAAGGTCACCTCCGCCTGATCATAGTCGGGAATACCAGAGATGGTGATACGGCCTGTACCGCCGTGAAGGATCAGCTTCTCCGGCTCTGGGCTGCGCCACTCCCATGTGGCATCCGGATACACTGCTTTCAAATATGCGGAAATCCGGTGGTTAACATGGCGGAGCAGCAGTGGGCCGAAGCCATCCTCCTCTTCCACAGACAGTGCGCGAAGACTCTGGCGCTGTACGTCATAGGCTGCTCTGCGGGCGGCGCGCCGCTTTTCGTTTTCCTGTTCCTGTATATAAGGGAATACGAATGCGGCCGTGACCCAAATCGCCCAAATGGTAAATGCGGCTGTCAGAAGCCAGATCTGTGTGTCGCTGCGTACAAACGCAACGATGGCCAGAACGGCTGCGATAAGGACAGATACGCCAGACCAGATGGACTTTTTCTTATTCATGCTTTGCACATCCTTTCCTTTTCGTGATGAAAACAAAAAAGAGGAGCTGCCACGCATCCTTTTGATACATGACAGCTCCTCTTATGCCCGGCATCCTATCCGGGCAAGGGTTCTCGTTCTCCGTCAATCTCCGGTATCTGATCCGAAACCGGCACCTTTGCTTCACCGGGCTGGAGATACCGCCATCGCAGTGCGATGACCTTCAGACGCTTATCCCGCGTCCAGCCATCCCGTTTCAGATAGTCCTCCAGCTCCAGTATGCCTTCCACACTGATCAGCGCGCCGCGGCACAAGCCTCTTTTGGCGAACTGTGAGGCAATAGCCCCAAAGGCAACGACCTGATAATACTGCGTTCTTGCGTAAGCCCCCTTACCGGTACGCTCCGCAAGGTCGAACCGTAGATAGGGCCGATTATTGGTGCTGATCTTCAGTTCAATATCATCCGATACAATACGGCCAACGACGGATATGTTTGCCATTACACTCCTTTCTGCCTTACGGCTTAAATATCTATAATAAAAAGTGCCGGCATACAGCATCAGCAATAAGCCAAAGCTGTCATGTCGGCACTAAATTACAATCTTAACAAACGTGTGCGATCCGAAAGGTATTCGGAAACCCTGAATAGGCGATGCACAAAGAACAACTACAAGTGCATTGTAACACTATATATTGCGATTGTCAAGAGTCTCAATTCTATATATAGATATTTATTGAAACACACGAGAATCAATGATGTGCTGCAGCGCAGTGATTGCGGTGGAATATGACACGTCTTCAAAAAGGAGTGCGGATGTAATCTGCTCATAGTCACTCCTATATGCATCGGAGTCAACGATCTGCCGAAGGAGATTATTCATATCCACCCCCTCTTGTGCAGACAGGCAGACCTTGTGCGAGCGGCGTTCCAGAATGACCTCACTGGCTAATTGTCGCAGAGTATCATCAATCGTGACGATCATACTCAACTTATATATGTCATAAATGTGCCGCGAATGCTCTGTGATCGATCCATTGAGGTAGTAGTCTGCAAGTGCAAACAGCTTATCCAGCAGGGTACGCTCCGCTGCCTGCACATTGATTGAAAAAGGTTGCAGATTGTATTCGCGGATAATATCTTCTCTGCCGGTATCTTTCAGGAAATCATAAATGAAACTGGATGCGTCCATGGGATGATTCGGGAATGCGCGCATGGAAACAACGGTTTCAACGATAAGCTGCTGCTTCAAATACGTTGCCCCTTGCAATGCAGGGTAATTGATCACATAGCGATTATAGTCGCGCCGGCTGCGAATTTCTTCAGCATTGCTCAGGGATAATCCCAAGTCATCAACTACCGCCAAAATATTTCGCTTGAGTGCTTTACGCTGCCCTTCACTGGGACGGTCTTCAACATTCAAATCAATGTCCTCAGAAAAGCGCTGGATCAGCTTATAGCATTTTGAGAGTGAAGTTCCGCCCTTGAACACCATGTCTGGCTGATAGGAAGTCATCCTCCTTAAAAACTCCGTGACATAGTAGTCTTTTTCAATGATGCTGGCCGCAATCCCTGTCGCATCTGCCGTTCGTAGTATAGCTTGCTCGAACAATTCTCTATTACTGTGTAACATGATAGATGATCTCACTTTCCACCAGAGTGCGCATAGCCTTATCAGGAAACGCAGGTGCGTATTCTGTGATGTCGCGTCTCGTAATGCCGTTTTTTGTGATAAACTCTATGGTCAGTTTCTTCCTCCCTTCGGAGAAATAAGGTGCCGGCATTTCATTCATAAGCTCCAGGAAGCTCAACACAGCAGCATTTTTTGCCGTGACCTTACTTCTGGCTCTGCGTAGAATAACACGCTGCTTCCCGATAGCTAACTCACGGGAACGTGTCTTTTCGTTGTTGGTACAGACTTCAATGGTATTGGGCATTTGCGTTGACAGCCCCAGTTGGTTTAAGAAAGCTGCACCGGAATAGTAGCCGTAACAGCCAGAACTATCCTTTACATATTTTTTCTCGATTACTTTGCGGGGGTCGAGCAGACTGGTGCCAAATGCTGTCTCAGTGGGAATATAATAAATACCGCGGTCAAAACGCACCAGCCTACCAGTTCTACACAATTCGTTCAGTTCTTTGAAGAGCCACGGGCGTGAATAGCCCCTGCAGTCAATCTCATCAAGTAAGATCGGCTCGTTACAGCCGAAATTCGTTGTGAGTCTATCTAAAAGCGTCATATCACAGCCTCCTTCTAATCATAGTATGCTTTTCTTGATTTGAATTATACTATAATCAACGCACTGTGTCAATATTGCTATAATCCGACGCCGCCTCAAGCCCAAGAAAGCCGTCGGTCGGGAGAGATTTGTCTATGAAGCTGCTGCCGGTCCGTACCTGTGCAGGAGACTTGTGTGCAGAGGATTTGAAATAGAAATGATACCGGCAGCCAACCTCTATCTTGTCCTGCCTGGGCAGTACAAGTGTCCTTTCACGCTCCTGACTGTCTATGATCCGGATATTGCGGTACTTGCGGAGCGGCGTCTGTGTGATGGCAATGCAGATGCCATCAACGGTCGAGTAGTGCCCGGCGATAATTAGGCGGTAGAGTTCTGCCGTTTTAAAAGCAAGTCCTATGGCGAGGATGCCGCTGAGCAGAGCTGTAACGGTATCGAGAGAAAAGAAGATGGCTGCCAGACCTACAAGGAAGAAAGCCGCCCCTGCCAACGCGGTGAGGAGCAGCTTTCTTCTCAGGGGCAGCGGCGCTGTCCTGAGCTTGTCCATCAGGATAGCCTCTCAAAGATGATCTGACGGCGCAGATAGAGGTTTGCCACAGCCTGCAGCACGGGGCGGCAGCAGACGAAGGGCCTGACCATATCCGCGATATTGTCGCTGGTGGTGGTATCGTCTGCATACAGGGCGTCCATCAGCTGCGAATCAGAGTGGATCGTATGGATGTCATACTCCACACACTTGATCAGCTCTGCCGTGGATAAGAGTGCCTGACGGGACAGACGATAAACCCGCCGTTCGTTTGCACTGCGCCGGTCCTTGCGAAACAGCTTCCTGGTAATCGCAAAAGGGACATGGCCGAAAAACGTCAGCTTGATAAACGAGATCAGGCGCAGCAGCAAACTGTCTGAGATCGGCACCACGTAAAGCCCTGACAACAGAGCATACAGTGCATCCTCATCGGTTTCGCCGCAGCCCTCCACCACTAGTCCGCGCTGCATCAGCCGGCGCATACAGTCGGAGATACTGCGCTGGGGTCTGATGCCGCTGGCTTTCAGCTTGGCGGAATATGCGTCCTCAAGGGATCCGGCGTCCATGATCTGCCAGTTCAGCGCTGCCCAAAGGATCATCTCCTGAATGTCCAATGCATATTCCCGGTTGTTGATGATGACCATAGGGCAGGTCATATCGCCCATGCGGCCTTTGCGCTCGAAACGGCCCACCGCCGTATAGTATTTCTGCATGAATTTCACCTCACATTTTTCACGAAGCCTTGGAGCTTTTCTTCAACGGCTCATATTCAAGGCTATTCAAAAACTCCGCATTGTTCCTCAGCCGCTCAGCGGCTCTATGTACGGCCGCGCCCAAATAGTTGGCCTTGATCCCATAATAGGCAGCAATGTCCGTATTGCTCAGGCCGATAAATTTCAGCTGCATCGCCTCAATACCCAGCCGTGCGACACCGTTGTATTGCTGCTTCGCGCTTTCCAGAAGCGATAACGCATCTACCTCAGCCAGCTGCTCCTGAAGACTGCGGATGCCGAAGGCCATGGCACGGTGACTGTCAGCCTCCATGTCAAAAATCTCCGATACAGGAAAGCTGCGCCGCTCCTTGCTGTGCTGCAGCCGGCAATAGGTACGCAGACCGTTCTCAACGACCCTCTGAGCATAGGTGGGAAAGCAGGCACCACCGTCCGGGTCATACGTCACTGCGGCCTTGCAAAGCCAAATGCAGCCCTCTTGAAACAAATCGTCATAGCCGAAACCATAGCGCTGCTCATTGACCTGAATGCTGGTACGGATGGCCCAGCGTACCACGTCCATATTCGCCTCTACCATACTGCGTTGGGCATCAGTAAGGGCAATATCCTTATTCTTCATCGTCAGATTCACCTCTCTTTCTCTGTGGCTTTAGGCGTGCTCTCTATGCGACCTCTGCGCTGTGGATACGAAACTTCTCGCAGGCGCAGATCAACCGATCACACATATACGCGCCGAATTGTGCGATATGCGCCTGTTCCTCGTGCAGACCGAACTCTGTCTGCATCCATTGATACGCCTCTTTCTTGGTCATCAAGCCGGACCGCCACAGGCGGTCAAATGCCCGGTGTGCCTGGATACGCTTATGCCGAAGCTCCCCGTCAGCCAGAGAGCCCATGGGCTGCCGTGTGGCGCGATGGGCAGCCACATAGCTGTTGCAGGCGGGATAGCGGTCACAAACATACAGATAGCTTCCTGCACTACGACTGTTGCCATATACAAAGCTGGCAGGATGCAGGGTAGCCTTAGCTCCGCAGTTGGGGCAATGGATATTGACTCTTTTCAGAATGTTCACCTCCTTCTTTCGGCTTGTGTGCGTTCATTGTTGGCAGCTCTCCCACAATTGGGATAGACTGCACCGTTTCGGGTCTTCTACGTTCCAGACAAGCCAGCTGGTGTAGAAGCGTTGGAATCCCTCCAGCATCATAATGCCGACGCAATCATATTTATCCACAGTCTCACCGGACAGTTCCTCGAATACCGCCACAGGGATGATTGCCGGCACGGCATTGTGATTTACAGACAGAAGAAAACCGGAGCACCCGTCACAACGCTGGCAATCAATGAAGAAGCTGTTGCGCCAGTTACAGCAGGTTGCCTGTAAAAATCGGTAAAAACGCTTGTCCATAAAATTCCCTCTACTATCATTATCCGTAAAACGAAATCAAAAGTGCGCCACTTTTTGAAAAAATTTTCAAATTTCTCTGCGGCCACGGGGTCGGGGGCGTCTGGAGACGATAATTGCCACGGCAGCTACCGCAGCTAAAATGATACAAATTGCTTTTTTCATTGTGCATTTCTCCTTAATTTTCAGTTCGTTTACAGTAGACCACAAACCGCTGCCGCCCGCCGCCGGCGTGGGGGTGGCAGGTCAGCCGCGTCGCGGTTCTTGTCAACTTTCAGGCTTCTTTACCTCACAGGAGCGGTGGTTTGAATCACCGCCCGCTGAAATGTTACCGGGTTTATCTGCAAACATTTCATCAGAGCTATTGTTTTTTATCTCACGGTGCCGTATACTATCCATTGAAATGTAGCATGATAATACCAGTAAGTTTTCAATGGAGGTTGGGCTATGGAAATAAAACGAGATCGCTATTTGAAAAAAATCATCTCCTTCATGTGGGATGGTCAGGTGAAGGTGATCACTGGCATCCGCAGATGCGGCAAGTCCTTTCTGCTTCGCAATCTGTTCAAGAGTTACCTTCTCGGTGAGGGTGTTACCGAAGATCATATTCTGTCCTTTGAGTTGGACTTGACCCGTGATATTCGCTATCGCAATCCGTTGGAGCTTGCGGCTCATGTCCGGGAGATCGTAGAACACAGTACAGACCAATATTATCTCTTTGTAGACGAGATTCAGATGTCCGACGAAGTTCCGAATCCTTATAATCCGGACGGAAAGAAGATCACCTTCTACGATGCTCTCAACGATTTGAAGTCCTTGTCCAACTTGGACATTTATGTGACGGGAAGCAACTCCAAAATGCTGTCCTCCGACATACTGACTGAGTTCCGAGGAAGGAGCGATGAGATCCGTGTGCATCCGCTTTCCTTTGCCGAATACTACTCGGCTGTCGGCGGCGATAAGCAGGACGCTTTTGATGAGTTTGCTTTCTACGGCGGTATGCCGCTGATCCTGTCCCGTCCCACAGATGCCGCAAAGATGGCTTATCTGAAATCGCTGTTTTCCGAGGTTTATTTGAAGGACATTGTAGAGCGGAAGAAGATCAAGCGTGAGGATGTGCTGTCTGCTATTCTTAATCTGCTGTGTTCGTCTATCGGTTCTCTGACCAATCCGACGAAGGTTGCAGCCGCCATCAACACCGTGCAGAAGCGCAGTGGAGAAAATGTCGTTGCTTTGAACACCGTGAAAGCCTATATGGATCACTTGTCGGATTCCTTCCTCTTCACCGAATGCAAACGCTGGGATGTGAAGGGCAAGAGCTATTTTGACTATCCCAACAAATACTACTGTGAGGACATTGGACTGAGAAATGCCCGTATCGGCTTCCGTCAGCAGGAGATGACGCACATCATGGAGAACATCATTTTCAATGAGCTGATGATCCGTGAATGCTCCGTTGACATTGGCATCGTCTATAGCAATGAGAAAAATGCCAAAGGAAAGGTCACTCCGGTTGCGCGGGAAATCGACTTCATTGCAACCTCCGGCGGCAAGAAGACCTACATTCAGTCTGCCTACGCATTGGGAACAGAGGAAAAGGCAATCACCGAGAATAAGCCCTTCGCGCTGACCGGCGATTCTTTCCCGAAGATTATCGTGCGTCATGACATTCGCAAGCGTTGGTATGATGACAATGGCATTCTCAATATCAGCGTCATCGACTTCCTGCTGGATGACACGCTTGTCTGAATCCTCTCAAAATAAAACTGCTCACCGTGATTGGCTCATGGTGGGCAGTTTTTCGCAGTACACCACATACCTCTCCCGCCCGCCGCTGGCGTAGGGGTGGCAGGTCAGCAATGTCAGTAGGTCGCAGTTTGACTGAATTTTGATCTTGTCCACCTCGTGCGGCTGGATGATCTGAATGTCAGCCACCGTGTAGGTCAGCGTCTCCCATAGATTTGTCAGCGTAACGGTATCGCCAACCTGTAAGCGGTCTATATGCCGGAAGTAGTCCGCACCGCGCCAGCCCCGGTGTCCGGCGATGACGCAGTTGGTGCTGTCCCCGCCGATGGGTGCGGAGGTGTTTCCAAGCACTGCCGCGCCTGCGGCAAGGTGAGCGTCGGACGCGCCCAAGTAGACCGGCATGGTCAGCTCCATGGCGGGTACCTCCAATACGCCGATGATCTCGTCAGCTACGCCGTAGGTGGTCAGGTCGGCGGCAGGCTCCTCACAGGCTTCGAGGTCGGTGAGATTACACTGCTTTTCTGCATAAAGCTGCCGGTTGTACTCCTGTAGAGCCGCCAACAGCTCAGGGTACTGCTGCTCCGGCTTTCGTTCTTCAAGGAAGCTCTGCACGGCCCCATCCGTGTTGGCTTGCAGCCTGTACCCTGTAACCACCGGCCACAGCATGACACAGGTGCCCGCCACGGCCAGCAGTACCGCCAGCACAAGAGATGTCTTACGCATGGTGAAACCTCCTCACTAAAAAGTAACCGCCGCCGATTGCCGCCACCGCGCCAAGGCCGATGGTCAGACCGGTAAGGTAATGTCGCGTCCACGAGGATGCCGCTGGTTTTTCTTCTGCGGCAGCGGCCTCCTGCTCGGGTAGATACGGCACACGATACCCTCGCACCAGCAGTCGGTGGGTATTGACCCCGAACGGCGTGCAGGTCACCAACGTTACATAGTCCTTACCGTCCTCGATTTGGAGCAGTCGCGTATCTGTCGGCAATACCGTGTTGATGGCGTCCACTTTGTATGCCAGCGTATCGCCCAGCACGTGGATGTAGAACACATCGCCCACTGCAAGCTGGTCGATGTCCGAAAACAGCTTGGAACTTGCCAGCCCACTGTGCGCCGACAGTACCGCGTGGGTACTGCTGCCGCCTACCGGCAGAGATGTGCCGACCACATGGCCGACCGACTTTTCAAGCGTGTCTGCCTCCGTGCCGTGCTGCACCGGCAAGTATACGTTGATTTTGGGGATGTCCACATAGGCCATGACGCCGCCCACCGTGAGCTGCTGGGCATAGGCCAAGGGAGGGGCGGATGCCCCTCCCTCGGTAATGGTCGCCGCGCCGGACAACATGGCGTTGTACTGCTGCGCGGCTTCACGCTGAACAGTCAGCTCGGCGTCATCGGTGTCCGCGATAACTGCGGTGTAGGTGGTTTCCACATCGGAATGGTACTTTTCATTCAAGAGTTCTCCCACCAATGGGTAAAACAGAAGTCCCAACGCCACAGCACCGCAAGCCGCCGCCAGTAACCAGCGTTTCACTTCTCGCTCTTGTGCTTGCGGGACTTGACGGCGATGAAGGCCGCCGCGCCCAGCAGCGCCACGCCGCCGATGGTGAACATCCACGTGCCGTAGCCGCCGGTCTTAGGCAGATCGAAGCCGGGATTATTGACCACAGTCAGCGGCACAATGGCGTTGCCGTCGCTCATGGTGACATCCTTGCCGTTGACGGTGGCGGAGGCGGTCAGCAGCTTGGTGCCGCACTTCTCGCACTGACCGTTCTCAGCGGTCTTGATAGCGATTTTGACCGCTTCCTTCAGCAGCACATAGCCCTTGTCGGTGGCAATTTCGGTCAGGCTATACGCATCGTCCTCCAGACCCTTGACCACGATGTGACCGCTGCTATCGGGAACGAAAGTGGTAGCGTCAGCTTTCTTTTCGGCAAAGCCCTTGGCGTAGTACACGCCATCCTTCTGCTCCGCGATGATGTAGCAGTCGTCACTGTCATTATGCAGCCGGAACTTCACGTTCCGCACGTTGCCGCCGTTATCGCTGAACTGTTTGAGAACGTCGATGCCATAGGTGTAAACATGGCAGCAGTCCTGGAGCGTATCAAAGTAACCGGTATTGGTGCGCTTCCAGGTCAGCACCACCTCGTTGGGGTTGTCGCTGTCTCCCAGCTGTGCGTCAGCGGTAAGGGTCGCCGTATAGGTGATCCGCATAGTACAGTCGCTGTAACCACGCTTCACGCTATCGGTGTAGACACTTGCGGATTCATTGATGTCCGCCAGCCCGGTCTCTGTCATACCAATGGTCATGGTGTTGGCAGCGTCATCATAGATGACGGTGAACTTGCCGGAATCCTCGTCCCAAGCGGTGATCTGATCGGTGCATCCGGCATCCCGGAAGAACTCAATAATCACATCGCTTCTGTTGTAGCGGATGCCCTCGCTCATCGTGTCCGCAAAGGTATAGGTAGTGAGGCTGGTAGCCTTAGAGGTAATAGTGGGCAGTGTGCTGATGATCTGATAATCCACCACATCACCCACGGAAGCGGTGGCAGTATGTGCATAGCCATCCGCAATGTCGGTCAGACTGCCGGTATTCTTGCCGGTACTGTTTTTATCCTCTCGGACAGTTTTTTCAAGGTTCGGACTGCCGGTCTGGTTCTTGGGGTACACGGTCACATCATAGTTCCAGCCTTTGCCGTCGATGGTGGTCATGGGCAGGCTCACAAAGAAGGGATTGCAGGTGCTGGTGACATTCTCCGGTACACGGGTCTCCACCACCAGATAGAGCCCCTGCTCCAGTCCGCTGACCTTGCTGTGTCCGTTTTCATCCGTCTCGGGCATGGCCTTGCCGCCATTTCGGGCAGCAGCTTCCAGCGCATTTTTGACGGTGGTGGCGTTGGCGGTCAGCGCATCGCTCATGGCCTTGTTCAGCTTGTCGGAGGTAAAGTAGAACACGCCGTTCCCTCTCTTGTAAGCGTCCGCCTTAGTCAGTCCAATGGCCTGGAGCACTGCGTCGTCCGCAAATCCGTACAGCACACCCACCTTGTACTGACCGCTCTCCCGCTGACTGTAAGTGGAGATGGACGCCACCCGCAGATAGCTAAACTCCACGCCCTGAATGGCGTACTTTTCCAGCTTGTCACTAACAGCATCGTCCTGCACCCCGGTGCTGACATAAGAAGTCGCATCCCACGCCCCATCCGCGCTGGCTGCCGTGATGTCGTACTTGTAAAGGGAAAGGGATGCTTTCCTGCCGGAGTCAATGGTCGGCGCTGCAAACGCCGTGCTGATAAGCCCCAAGGCCATGACCATAGCCAGGAGCAGCGCCCAAAGTCGTTTTGTTTTCTTCATCGTTCAGTTCTCCTTTTTCATCGTGGATTTTTTGCAAAAATAAACACCCATGCAGAGCATGAGTGCCGCAAACAGAATATAAATTGTGAAGCCTGTGCCTCCCGTAAAGGGCAGCGCAAAGCCCGCATTGTTGCAGGCGGTAATGGTGATGTCGTGGCTGCTTGCGTCCAGCGCCCCCACGAACAACGGCTCCGCCAGCAGCGTCATTCCCTCCGCCGCCTGCACCTCCGTTACCCTGTAGTAGGTGCTGCCGTCTGCTGTCAGGTTTTCCCAGCAAACGGAGCCGTCCGCATCCGTTTCCGCCGTGCTCACCTCCTGCCAGTTCACCTGATCCGCAGAGGATTCCAGCAGAAACCGGATCCCAGACAGAGGATCACCCTCGGCATCCACCTTCTTCACCGCGATCCTGCCGGGGATGGCGGCGGTCTTGATTTTAAGGTAAGCCGTCACCGGATCCCGGACGCTGGCAGAGTAGGTGACCACATCCTGAAT
>ERZ827440.691-NODE-691-length-44055-cov-7.252568_pt1 | contig 44055 bp, 28 predicted proteins | sample MGYA00519774_ERZ827440 | MGnify/ENA primary metagenome ERZ827440 (study PRJEB31778, sample SAMEA3449302) | human gut metagenome | biome: human gut; feature: human-associated habitat; material: faeces | place: United Kingdom | collected 2010/2012 ... | reverse complement strand
CAATGAGAGACTATAATTCAGGAATGAGGTATGCAAAAGAACAAGGATGGAATGAAGGTATGGAAAGTGGCCTAAAAAAACGGAAGAAAAAGAGGTGAACAGATAGGTATAAAAAAACGGCATAAAGAATAGAACAATTGAAATAGCTAAAAATATGATTCTACAAAACATTCCTATCAAGCAAATTTCCATTATAACAGGTTTAACTGAAAAAGAAATTTTATCTTTAAAATAATTATATAAAGCCAAATAGAAAATTTATATTTCTATTTGGCTTTTGCCTTTTGTCATAAATATTATAAATTATTAGTTTTCATTTATATTAAATATTTCTAATGCATTTTTATAAGTACTATCGGCAATTTGTTCTATTTCTAGTCCTTTTACATCTGCTATTTTTTGTGCTACATATTCTACATTTCTTGGGTCATTTCTTCTTCCTCTTAGTGGTTCTGGAGATAAATATGGACTATCTGTTTCAATTAGCATTTTATCATTTGGTACCATTTCTATTATTTCAGCTGCATTTTTGGAATTTTTAAATGTTACTGGTCCACAAAATGATATGTAAAAATCTAATTTTAATGCTTCTTTTACAAGTTCTCTATTTAAAGGGCAACAATGGAAAATTCCTTTTTTGTTCACTGTATTTTCTTTTAATATTTGTAATGTATCCATTACAGCTTCTCTTGTATGTATTACTATTGGTAAATCTAGCCTATTGGCTATTTTTATTTGTTCTTTGAACGCTTCTTTTTGTAACTCCTTATTGTCTTTATTCCAATAATAATCTAATCCAATTTCTCCTATTGCAACCACTTTTTTTGTTTTACCTAAATTCTCTATTTCTTCTAACATTTTCCACAATTCTTCCTTAGTTTGTGGAATATCATTAGGCGAAATTCCTACTGTTGCATATATAAAATCATACTTTTGGGATAGTTCAATTGCTTTCTTACTTCCTTCTAGGCTATATCCTGCTGACACAAACTTTTCTACATCACTTTTATGTATTTCTTCTATTATTGTATCTCTATCTTCGTCAAATTTTTCATCATCAAGATGAGCATGTGAATCAAATAATTTCATATTAAAGTCTATTCCTTTCCTTTTAGTTCAAATACACATATAGTAATGAAAAAATTTTTCATTACTATATCTTACTTTTTATGCTTTTGTTAAAACTGTAACATTTGCCACAGCATATTCTTTGCAATGTGACAAACTTATATCTATATTTTCTATGTCATCTAAGTTCATTCCTATTATATTTAAAGATGGTCTTCCTTGTTCATTGTCTACTACTTCTATATCTTTCCAACATATTGCATATTTATCTTCCAACTTCCAAGACAAGGCCTTAAATGTCGCTTCTTTAGCAGCAAATCTTGCTGCATAGTGTTGATACTTTTGAGCATTTTTACTTTCACAATATTCTATTTCTTTTTCTGTAAAAACCCTATTTATAAATCTTTCTCCTAAACTTTCTATACTTTCTTTTACCCTAGAAATTTCAATTATATCTACTCCACATTTAATTTTCATACTACATTTCTCTTTTCTAATTAATTATAAAATAATAATTTATATTCTAGGAAAAGCTTTTAAATATAAACTTTGAATGAAGTTACGAATGCGAATGGAGAAACTTTAGAAATTCTTACGCAGCTTTTATGGAAAGAGTTCATTTTTAATGGAATGGTGCCATAAAACAAGTTAGAATTTCTTAAATTTCAAAATAAGCCGAGGAACACAATGAAAAGTTCATATTTAAAAGTTTTTCCTTAAATAAAACATTATCTTATAACAATTTCAAATTTTATTTCTTAGCAAGTATCACAAAATTTAGCACATTAAACACTAATGAAATCACTAACACCAAACCAATTAAAATTGTAACTCTTTCATTTTTTTCTATATTCAAATCTTTGTATAGCACATCATATTTTGTTTTTACTTCGTTATACAATTCTTCTAATTCTAAAGTTTCTTGTATTTTATGGTTTAGCATTGTTCCAATTTCGTCTTCTGTAATTTCTTGTATCCACATTTTTTTAGTAAATTCAATAAATTTTTTCCTTGCTTTTTTCACTTTTTTAGGGTCTTTTAGTTCTACTGCTATTTTCTTTAGATATATTTTTTTATACAAATTAATTATATATGTGTATAAATATTGGTTTTCATATTCATTTGGTAATATTGTATAATTATTCATATCTTCACTTGATGAAAATAGCATTACGCCTAATTTGTTTAGTGACATTTTTGCATATTTCCATTTTGACATTGTTATTATTTTCTTATTGTTGTTTTCAATATTCTTAATATCGTCTGCTGGTAATATGTTGATATATTTATCAAAATAATGTTTTACTTCATCAAATTCGTGTGAAATTCCCCATGCTGATTGGTCTATACATATATATGAATATGTTAAAAATCTTTCTGTATCTATGTCAAGTTTTAGACTCTCTACACTTGAACCTGTTATTCTTCTTAAGAAATTTCTAAATGTTTCTGCACTTTCAAAACTATTTGTTTGTAAACGTATGTTGTCATATGCATCTAAATTATTTCCTTCTTGGTTTATATCTCTAAATTTATAATTGAAATTTAGGACATTGGCGAAATTATAGTCATCTTCTATATTTGTTTTCATTAATAAGAAACATATTCCTGTATTAAAACATATAATATCAATTTTTGTTATTGCAAAAAATATCCCTTTTTTATCATCTATTTTCCCTTGAATATCTTCTGGTATTGAATATTCAAATATATTACAAGGATATTTTGCAAGTAATGCTGCTCTTGTGTCTATTGATAATTCTTCTAATTTTCTAATTTTTTCTTTTCCAAATCCAAAACTTGAAAATAAAAATTTCCTTGTTTCTGGCAAAAAGTATTGATATGTTCTCAAATCTTTTTCTTTTTGAAATGTTTTTAAGTTACAATTTTTATCTTTTAACATTTTTAATATATATTTTTGGTAATTTCCCTCTTTTATTGCAAAAGGGTGTATAAAATATGTATATTGATAGTTCGTCTTTAGTTCCATTTTCTTTAGTTCCTTATTTACTATATTTAGGTTTTTTAGGAATTACCTATAACCTTATTTTCTATAATAATTCATATTTATGTCTTTTCCTAGATACCATCCACCAATAAAGTCTATTTTTAAATAATCGTCTAAATTATATGTTGGTTCTTTTACTACTTTTCCGTCTTTATCAATTGCTCCCCATTTTCCGTCTTTTTTTATTCCAGCATATCCATAACTATTTTGGCTTGTTACATCATCATAAATGTAATCTACAACTGTTTTTCCATTTTTATCTACAAATCCATATTTTCCATCTTTTTTGCTTGCAAATAATGTATTTGATGTAAATATGTTTTCTGCATTTTGTTCTTCAAATTTAAAGTTGTAATATTTATATGAATTATTTTGATTTAATTCCATATATCCTTTATCTGTATTTAATTCTATTAAATATCCAGTTTGTTTTACTTGGTAATTGCTATCTAAAATTTCATTTTCATATTGGTCGTCTTCAGCTATATATAAATCTGCTTTTTCATTATATGAAAGATTTTGATATTTAAATTCTACTTTTTGATTACCTTGTAAGTCTATTATTCCATATTTAGAGTCTTTTTTAGCTATAATACTTCCAGACGCTCCTTCTTTTAACTTTTCATATTCTGGTTTTATAACTACATCTCCTGATAAATTCATAATTCCGTATTTTTCTTTTTGCTTATATATAATTCCATTTTCAGGATTTTGTAATATAGCTTCAATTTTGTCATAATTTCCACTTAAAACTTTATCTCCAGCTTTTTTTACAACTTCTTGTTTTCCATTTTCTGTTACAACATAATAATCATTTCTATAGATTTTTTCTACTGTATCATATTTTGTTTCTAAAACTTGTTTATTAGCTGTATCTACTATTCCGTATTTTCCATCACTGTTTTTCACTATAAATCCTTGGCTTTTGTCTTTATCTAAACTTGTAATTTCAGCATATGATGGTGTTATTAAAACATTTCCTTTATTGTCTGCAATTCCTACTTTACCATCTTTAGTAATTTTAAATGTGTTTTGCACACCTTCTAAAGCTTCTATTTTGTCATATTCACATTGCAATAATTCTTTTCCAGATAAATTTATTAAGCCATATAAGCCACTTTTTTTAACTCTCACAACATCATTTTCATACCACAAGTTGTTATTTTCATCTTTATTTGATATTGCCTCAACATAGTCATATTCTGTAAAAATTTCTTTATTTTCACTATTTAAAGCCTTTGTTTTATATGTGTTGTTATCATAATCTACATCATATGTACATAAAAATACATCATTTTTACTATTAGGAACAATTATCATTTCTGCATAACTAGGGTCTATTACATTATCTCCATTTGAATCAATTACTCCCCATTTGTTATTTTGATATGATGCAAAATAATCTTTGCTAACTATTTTTCCTTGTTTAGTATCTTTACTTAAAATTCCTTTTAACATTACAATACACATTATAATTACTATTATTGCAACTATAACTGCAAAAACTTTTTTCATATTTAATTTAGGTTCTTCATATCTTCTTCCTCTACTCAATGCAATTATTCCTCCTAATTTATTTCTAAATTACTATATCATATTTCTTTTGATTTAGCAATTTGTTTTAATAATTTAATATTATAAGAAAGACTTGAAATATAAGATTTGAATGCAATGACGAATGTGCATAGAGAAATTTTAGAAATTCTTACGTAGCTTTTATGGAAAGAGTTCATTTTTAATGGAAGGGTGCCATAAAAACAAGTTAGAATTTCGTAAATTTCGTAATAAGCCGAGGAATGTAATAAAAATCTTATATTTCAAGCCTTCTTTTGTATTAAATTAAAATGTATAATTACAAACACTACTTTTGTCTAAATTTAAATGCAACTACGCTCATATCATCTTTTGCAATACCATAATTATTATCAACAGACTCTTCCAAAATCAAATTAGCAATCTTTTGCGTATTGGTAGTTTCTATATCTTCTAACAAATACTTTATCCACAATTCCTTATTCTTATATTCTACATTAGAATCTAGAATCCCATCTGAACATAGCACTACAATTTCGCCATCATTTATATCTTTGTCAAATGTTTCTAATTTACTTTCTTCTAATATTCCTGTTGGCAATGAATTCGATTTTATCATTTGAACTCTTTTATTTTTCTTTATATATGTTGGACAAGCTGCACTTTTAATAAATTCAATATTTCCTTCGTATAAGTCTATAATTGCTATATCTAGAGTTGCAAATGTTTCTTTGTTTTGATTCATTAAAGCATTATTTATTAAATCTAAAGATGCCTTTTTATCAAATCCTGATACTAGTAGATTTTCTAGTAGTCGTAATGTTTGGTTACTGCTATTTTTAGCCTCTTTTCCACTTCCCATTCCATCACTAATTGCAACTAAATATTTTCCATCTTTTAAACGTATATTTAATATACTATCACCTGATTGTTTACTGTTGTTTTTAGTTTCTTGTGCCATTCCAATTGCCATTATGTATTTATCGTCTGATAAATATACTATTTTTTTGCCTACTGTTGCTTCAGCATTTAATACAATTGGTTCTTTTAAAATGTTTGTTAATATTTCTGCAATTTGTTCTAGTTTAGTATTTTCAAGTAATCTAGTTAGATATATTTCAACTATAAATCTATTATCTTTTTTTATCATTATATCTTGAACTTCTATCTCTTTTTGTCTTAATAAATCTACTATTTCTAATCTTTCTGCTTGATATTTTTCTTCTGCTTTTATGTCTTTTTCTATATCTTTTGCCATACTTTTTATAGCATTAGATACATTTTTTAATTGATTACTAATGTTCTTTTTGGTTTGTTCTTCTTTTTTCTTCCAGATAAAATTAGATTTTGCAACTTTGTATGAAATATTTATTGTTCTAACAATTTGCATTATATTGTCTTCTAATTGTTTGCTTATTTTGTTATCTTCTGCACCTACTATGTAACTATTACAATTTGCAAATATTTGTAATAAATCTTTTCTGCTTATTTCTTGCTTTTCTAATAATAATTCAAAAATCTCGTTGTCTATCTCTCCATCTGCTTTAGCAATATCGTCATATAACATATTGTCTTTATAAGGTTCTAAATTATTTAATAATTCACCTATAAAAATTTCTTTATTTTCGTCTGAACTAATATTGTCTTTTTCAACTGCATCTAAATCGTCTTGTCCTCTATATGTTGTAGCCATTTCGTTTATTGCATTTGATACATTGTTTAAACTTTCTGCAACTTCTTTGCTTTTGTTTAATGCTCTATCTGACATTGAAGGCAATAATTTTGATTTTCCTGTAAATTCTTCTATATCAATTTGTAATGTTTTTGGAACAAAAAGTAATCCTATTGATGCAATTAGTATTTCTTTAAAATGTATTAATTCTACTGTATATCCATTTGCAACATATGCTAACAATATATTTCCAAGTGCAAACCCTACAACTACACCTATTTTCCCAAATCTATTTAATATACCTGCTATCATTCCTGAAATTGCATATGCAGCTATCATAATTGGCTCTGAGTTTGTTATTACTCCTAATGTTACACCTATTGTAACACCTGATGTTGTTCCTATTAGCATTCCATTTTTCCAGCCAAGTACCATAACGATTAATATACTTAATATATTTCTAATGCTAAATCCTGCTACACTAAAGTCCCCAATTCCTCCAACTGCTATTGCAAGCATTAAGCTAGCACCTATAACTTCTTCAATTGAAAATGCTCTCTTTTCGTAAAATTCTTGAACGACTACAATAGAATTTACAAATATTTTATAAAATACTAATGCTATTATTGATAATGTTATTGATGCAAGTACATCATATAATGTAAATTGTGCCATTGCTATTTTTACAATTTGAATTAGTAATGTTGCTATAAATACGTTTTTTCCTATTTTTATTTTCTCATTTCGTTCTTCTTCATTATAACGTGGTTTAAATATAAATAATGTTATTATTAAAACTAGTGTTGTTAAAAAATAACCTAATCCTCCACCAACACCAAATTTAATAAAGTTTCCTAAAAGTGAAACTGCCACTACCCCTAATGCTGGAACAGATGATGCAAAACAAGCACCTAACACACTTATACTAAATATTGAAAAATCTCCACCAATGCCTACTAGTGACATCATAAATGCCACCACATATATTGCTAGATTTTCCTTTGTTAAAACATTTGAGAATATGTTTACATTTCTTTTTGCTTTTTCAGCTTTATTATTTATTTCTATTGTATCTTCATTTATATTTTGAAACATCCTTACCACCTCTTATTATTTGATAAGCTAATTTTAATACTTGTCCTTTGTGGTTTTTGTCTTTTCTAGTCTATTATCTAGAAAAACTTTTTTACAATTTATGATATATATTTTTATTTTCGTTTTTATTATCACATTATTCGTTGTTTATTTTATTACATATTGCCGAAAAAAGCAATATAAATTGATATATAAAAACAGCATTCTTTCTAAAAGAAAAAGATGAACATTTAAGTTCATCTTTTCTAGAAAATCTTTATTTATTTTCTTCTACTATTGCTTCTTCTTTATTTTGTTCATTTTCTGTTTGTTGTTTTACTGCATCAATAATCATAATAAATTTAACTTCTCCTGAATTTTCTCCGTCTAGCATTGTAAAATTGTTATATTCTTTAGATAATTCTGTTAATTTCTCAACTCTTGTAGTTAAATCTTTGGCATCTCCATTTATATAATTACAGATTTTTTTGATTCCTTCTTCATTAAATGTTTTTATTCCATCTGCTAGAGTTGTTGCTCCATCATTAATTTGAGTTGTGCCGTTTGCTAATGTTGTAGCTCCATTGTTTAATTCTGATAAGCCAGAGGTTAATTGATTCAAACCATTTCCTAATGTACTCATTTGTGAGACTACTTTATTTGTAAATGTTTTTTTAGCTTGATTTCCAACTTGTTTTGCAACTGTTGTTGATGTTTGCATTGCTGTTGTAGTTGCTGTACTTTGAGCTGTTGATAATGCTGTTGTTATTGCTGTTTGTGTTGCTATTTGTTGTGCTGTTTCTAATGCTGTTGTTTCAGCTGTCTGTGTTGCTATTTGTTGCGCCACATTTAATGCTGTTGCTACTGCTGTTTTGGTTGCTGTGCTTTGGGCTGTTTCTAGTGCTGTTGCCACTGCTGTTTGTGTTGCTGTATTTTGAGCTGTTGTTAGTATTAATGCTTTTTCTGTTTCTGTTAGTGTTGTTGGATATGCTGATTGTGCATTTGCTATTATTTGTGTTTTTTGTGCATCTGTTAATACTGCTTTTTCTTTAGCTTGTGCTGTTATTTGTGCTTTTTGCGCATCTGTTAATACTGCTCCTTGTTTTGCTAATGCTGTTATTTGTGTCTTTTGTGTTTCTGTTAATACTGCTTTTGCTTTAGCTTGTGCAGAAATTTGATTTTTTTGTTCTTGTGTTAATGTTGCGCCTGATTGAGCTTGAGCTTTTATTTGTGCCTTTTGTTCATCTGTTAATTTACTGCTTTCAGCAGCTTGTTTTTTTATTGATTCTAAAGTTGCATTATCTAAAGCTTCTGAGTTATCATTTTTTAGGCTTTGTGTTGATTTTTCTACTTCTGATGTTATTGTTTGAGCTCCACTATATGCTGTATTAACACCATTCTTTAAAGTATTTGCACCTGCTTCTAATTCTGTTGTTCCATCTTTTAATGTGTTTGCCCCATCTTGAATTTGATTCATAGAACTTTGTAAAGTATTTACTTTATTATACATTTCGTCTAAATCGTCAAATATTGTTAAATCGTCTTCTTCTATAACTTTAGGTGTGACATATGACATTATACTACTTGTTTCAAAATTTGTTGCATCCATTGTAATTTCTATATTATTTGGAATATCAATTTCATCACTAGAAATTCCTAAACTTTCTTGTAAACCTGGCATTGCCATACCAACTATTACAGTTTTTGTTCCATCATCTACTACTTTACCAGATGATATTTCTATATTTCTTGCATTTTCATCTTTTATAATAGTTCCAGCAACAACTACAAATGGCACATACATTTTTTCATCCTTACCATTAATATTAATTGTTCTTTCTTCTTTATTTGTATATTGTAAAGTTATTTTCACCTTTCCACTTTTTCCTGCAATCTCATTTGCAGAAACTTCTTTTCCATCTAATTCATATTTTACTTCACACTCTATTGGCAATTCTTTTTCTGATTCACCTTGATAATAAATATCATTTTTATTTGCATTCCATACAAATTTATTACCATCTTGTGTATATGTTTCATCACCACTTGTATTTTTTATATTTAGTAAATCTGACATATCATTTATTGTATCAGCATATTCACTATTTTCTATATGTGTACTAACTATTGTTTTATAATTTTTCCCTTCACTATCTAATTTAGAATATACTGTTTCATCTTTTGTATATGCAAATACAGGAAGTGTATAACCTACCATTGAGCATAACAATGTACTTGCTACTATTTTTGAAATTACTTTATTACTCTTCATTTTAGAATCCTTCCTTTCCAAATTTTATCCCAATTTCTATTTATTTAATATATATTTTTTATGAAGTAACATTTCGGGGGAACCGACAAGTTACAGACTGTTATACAATTACAGTCTGTACGAAGCCCAGGAGTTACAAGTAAAAAATATATATTAAATTAATTAGTATTTTATAAAAAATATTACAATTAATTTTTTATTTGCCTCATTCCCACTGTAGACTTACATACAATTTTATCAAACAATAATAAGAATGCTGGTAATACCATAATTACTGTACACATACTTATAATTGCTCCTCTTGACATAAGTGTACATAGTGATCCAATCATTCCTATTTTAGAAACAACACCAACTCCAAATGTTGCTCCAAAGAAACATAATCCACTAACTATAATTGAGCTTATAGATGTTCCTAAGGCTTCTGACACTGCTTCTTTTTTGTCTTTTCCTTCTTTTCTATAATTGATATATTTTGTTGTTATCAAAATTGCATAATCTATTGTTGCTCCTAATTGAATTGTTCCTATTACTATTGATGCTATAAATGGTAATGTTGTATTTGTATATGTTGATATTCCCATGTTTAGGAATATTGCAAATTCAATTACCATCATTAAAATTACTGGTAATGAAATTGATTTTAATACAAATATCATTATTATAAATATAACTGCTATTGATACACTATTTACACTATTAAAATCATGATCACTAATTTCTACTAAGTCTTTCATTAATGGTCCTTCACCTGCAAGTAAGGCATTGTTGTCATATTCTTTAATTATTGAATTTATTTTATCAACTTGATTATTTAATTCATCTGTTGCAAGTTCATATTTTGAACTAATTACAACTAGTTGGTATTTGTCATTTTGAAGTATATCTTTTATGCTATTTGGTATTATTTCTTCTGGTATTCCATTATCAACAAGTGAAGAATATCCTAATGCAAATTCAACTCCATCTAAATCCTGGATTTTGTTTAACATTTCATTTACCTTGTAACTTGGAACATCTTTACTTACTAATGCAAGTTCTGTTGATACCATATTGAATTTGTCTTCTAGTGTATTTGTTGCTTCTATACTTGGTAATGTTTGTGGTAATGTTTTATTTAGATCATAATATACACTGATATTTGAATATCCATAAATTGCTATTGGTAATATTATTAAAAATGTTAATATTATTGCTTTATAGTGTTTTATATTAAAGTTCTTTAATTTTTCAAATCTTGGTAATATTTCTTTATGTTTTGTTTTTTCTATTGCTTTATCAAATATTAATAACATTGCTGGTAATACTGTAACAACTGATACTACTCCTAAAAATACACCTTTTGCCATTACTATTCCTATGTCTTTTCCTAAAGTTAAGTTCATACTGCAAAGTGCTAAAAATCCTGCTATTGTAGTTAATGAACTTCCTACTACTGATATCAATGTTTTTGATATTGCATGTGCCATTGCTTCATCATTATTATTATAATTTTCTTTTTCTGCTTTATAACTGTGATACAAGAATATTGCAAAATCCATTGTTACACCTAATTGTAAAACAGCACTAATTGCTTTTGTAATATAAGATATTTCTCCTAAAAATATGTTTGAACCCATATTGTATAGAATTGCAATTCCTATACTTGCTAATAAAAATACTGGTGCTAAATATGAATCTAATGCAAATTGTAAAACTATCATACATAAAATAACTGCAATGACCACATATATAATAATTTCTGAATTTGCAATGTCCTTTGTGTCTAATACTAAAGCTGACATTCCACTTATTTTACATTGATTATCTGCAATTTTTCTCAATTGCTCTATTGATTCTAATGTTTTGTCTGAAGATATTCCTTCTTTAAATGTTACTAAAATTGCTGTATCTCCATCTTTATATGCTATATCTTTTATCTCATCTGGTAGCATTTCTTCTGGTGTATTTGATCCTAATACATCTGCTACACTTGCTACTTTTTCTACATTATCTAATTCTTTAAACTTATCCTCTAATTTTTGTATATCTTTTGTACTCATGTTCTCTGTAATAACAATTGAATATGAACCCATATTAAATTCATTTGTTAATATGTTTTCACCTTGAACTGTATCTACATTATCTGGTAAATACGCTAATATATCATAATTAACTCTTGTTGCTTGCATTCCTACAAATGATGGAATTAACAACAACATTGCAATTATGAATATTATCTTTTTGTGCTTACATATTTTTTCTGCTATTTTTAACATTTTGGTCTTCCTTTCTTTTGATTTTATGACTGTTGGTCACTTCCTATATATTACTACTTTTATGACCGATGGTCAATACTTTTTTATAATTTTATTGACCATTGGTCAAATTTATGTCATAATAACTATAGATAATTTTATGAACAATATTTAAATTTTAATTATATATAGGAAAGAATGTGATTAATTATGAAAAATGATAAAGAAGGAAAACAAAATAGATTATTAAATACAGCATTTAAATTATTTACAGAAAAAGGTACCAAAGATACCTCTATACAAGAAATAGTTGATAATGCCAGTGTCGCAAAAGGTACTTTTTACCTTTATTTTAAGGATAAATATGAAATTAGGGATATTTTAATTGTACAAAAATCTCAAAAATTATTTTCAGATGCACTAAAATCTTTAAGAAAAAATTATATTTCAGATTTTTCTGATAGTATTATTTATATTATTAATTATGTTATTGATGAATTAACTAAAAATCCTTTGCTTTTAAAGTTTATTTCTAAAAATTTGTCTTGGGGTGTTTTTAATAAAACTGTTTTGAATTTGCATGATAAAAGTATGGATTCTGAAAATTCTGTTTATGATTTATTTATTAAAGGTATAAAAGAAAATAACATCAAGATTGAAAATCCTGATGTTACATTGTTTATGATTATTGAACTTGTTGGTTCTACTTGTTTTAATTCTATTTTATACAAGGAACCCTTACCTATTGATGAATATAAGCCTTATTTGTATAAGACTATTAGAGGAATGATTAGCTAATCATCCCTCTTTTTTATTCTTTACTTTTTATCAAATTTTGATATTTTTTACTATTTTATTAAAGAACTTTTTTCTTTATTAACACTACACCTGAGCTAATTATTATTAATGCACTTATTGTTAGAATTATATATGGCAAGTAATCTTTATTTTCACCAGTTGGCACCGTAATTACAATGTTTTTATTGCTGTCATCTTGTTCATGTGTTGAACTTTCTGATGGCACATAGTTTCCTGGTATTGAGTCTTTTATTTTTCTTTCTTTTAGCTCATTTGTTTCTACATCATTATCAAATGAATAATCATTTTCGTTATTTGATAATAATTTTGATGTTGACATTTTTACAGTTTTTATTTGTCCTGGTTCCATATTTGCAAATTCTTCTGTTTGGAATATTCTATTGTATTTACGTACAGCTTCAAATGCTTTTTCTGATAAATTACCACCTTTGCTTAAGTCTCTACTATTTACAACTGTCCATGAACCTCCATTTTCTTTTAAGTTACTGTCTTTAAAGTTTAAGTCATTTGATAAATAGTCATATAGTTTACTTACTGTTGCAATTTTCCAATTATTTGGATTTGTTATTATTCCATAAATGTAATAATCTTTTTCATTATAGTCTATTTCAGCTCTTGTATTGTCCACAGATACTTCATATTCTACTTCTAATGTGGCACCTTGCATTAATTCAGTATCAATCTCTACATGGATATTTCCATCTGGTAATACTTTTACATGTTGTAAATCGTCTGTTCTTGGGTCACCATCGATTATTACTTGGCCATTTGCTAAAGTAACTTTTACATGTGATATTTCTTTTCCTATTCTAACATCTTGTATAGGTCTTTGAATTATACCAAAATCTATATTATCAAATATAAATTTCAAGTTTGCACCAAATTCACTAATATTGTCTAAGTTTACATCATAATCTAATTTTATCTCAAATTTTTGAGTATTTGCTTCAATATCTTGTAAATTTTGTTCTGTAGATGTTCCATATGTTATTGTTTCTTCTTTTGTTCTTGTATCTACTATATCAAATTTACTTCCATCTGTATTTACTCCTAAGTCATCTTTTGCATCTGATAGTCTTGTAGCATCTCCTGTTTCTGTTCTATACCAATATTTGTTTGTTACCACTTCATTTGCTGATTTTTTGCTTCCTCCTCTATAAATAGTTGATTTATAGTTGATTATATTGATATTTTCTGTTGTTCCATCATATTTGTGTATTACACTATTGTTTCCATATGTGTAACGTATTAAATAATTTCCTGGAATTACACCGCTAAATTCATATGCTCCTTCTCCTGTTGTATATTGTGATGCTTCTTGTGTTTTTGGTTTTCCTTGTTCATTTTTTTCTCTTTTGTATAGAGTTGCAACAACTGCATTTCCATCTTCTGATGTTTTTATTTCTCCATTTTCTTTTGTCTCTAGTAATTCTACTTTAACTTTTTCTACTGTTCCATCTTTAGAACCATTTTGTGTATTATATATACCGTCACCTTTTCTTTGTCTATCTTTTCCTTCTTTGTCTAGCAATTCTTGTATTGCAGCATCTTCCCATACAGTTCCTTTTATTACTCTAGTGTCACCTTCTTGTACTTTTACTATAAATGATGGTGCTGAGTCTGTATCATCTTCAAATGAATCTCTATTATTTGGTTCTGTTGTTTCTGGATTAGAATCTTTATCTATTCCTGCATATCTACTACTAAATCCTTCATTTGAATATGTTGAATATGAACTTATTTCTGTAACAGAATTTAAAGTTATATCCTCATTTAACACTGCATTTATTGCATCATTTTTTAATTTATATTGTATATAAACTATTTTTTGTTTTTGTGGTGCAATTTTTTGGTTAGCACCTATTGCTACCTTTTTATATCCATTATTATTATAGTTTTCATCTACTTGATATGCTATGTCGTCTCCATCTTCTGTTATTATACTTGCAATATCATATCTATTATCAAAATAGTTTACTAATTGATTTGCTTGTGTATATAAATTTGTTGATTCATTTCTAATTGCTATTTTATATGTTATATACATTTGTAATTTTCCAGCATTTCCATCTTGTTGATTATATGAAACATCTGCTGAATACATTTCTCTTGTATATGACGCTGAACCCCATTTATTTCCGAATTTTACAGCCATATTAAATCCATCATCTGCTGTATTATTAAATCTTTGATTATATTTATATGTATGTGTATATCCATTTAATTGTATTTTTGCACTTTCTATGTCTTCTATTATTGCTAAATCTGGCATTTCTCTTTCATATAATCCAAGATTTATGTTTGGAATTTCTTCTACATTATTAGAATATAATTGTGCTAATGTAATAGATTGTCCTAACAGTCTATCTGGTGATGCATCTTTTGTATTTGCTATTAGCATATATTGGTTACTTACACCTGTTACAGGATATTTTTGACCATCATATCCATATATGTAATTTCCACCATATTTTAGTGTACTTACATGATCACTATATGAATAATCTAAGTTATATACTTTTCTATTTTCACCATTTCTAGATTCATTTTTTACTATTGTTGCATAATTATTATTAAAGTCATTTCTTAAATTATCATCTGTTGCTTTGCTTCCATTTGCTACTGTTGCTTTTACTGGTACAGATTTATAGCACATTCCATTATATTCAAATTCTATATATGCTCCATCTAAATCTTCTATTTGTATTTTTTTAGCTGATGAGTCTCTTTGGTAATCACCAAAAAGATATGCTCCTAATTCTTGTTGTCCACTTGTATTATTTATTTCTTTTGTTGTTTTTGTGTCTATAATTGTTCCATCTGATTTTTTCAATGTTACTGTTATATTATTTACTCTTTTGTCTTCTTGATCATTTTGATCATTTTTCCATAAATAATTTCTTATTGATGCTTTTTGAGATATTATATCTTCCCATACATATCCACTTATTTTTACATATAATCTTTTATTTGTATATGTTTGGTTTATTGCTTGTCCTACTGCAGAAATATTTATATTCCCCATTACTTCTGGACTTGATACACTAACTTCTTTATATCCGAAGTTTGGATTTACTACTTCATATATTGTATAATCTCCTGTTTTATTTATATTTCTTATTGTTGCTACACCTCGTTTTGTTATATAAATTGTTGCTTTACTTTCATCTGAAGTATATGTTGCTGGACTTCCATCAACAACCCAACCTCTGCCTTTACAATAAGCCTTAAATCCAACATTTTCTAATAATTTTCCACTATCTTGGTCTTTTTTTGTTATTTTTATATTTGTAAAATATACCCTTGGCAAATTAATGCTTACCTCTGTTGAGCCTGTTAATCTACCACCATATGAAGCCATATTTTGTCCACCATCTGATGCAAAAAATACCATTCTAGCTCTTAAAATATTATTTATTTTTTTATATATTTTTACTTCTTTTGCACTATCTGGCTTATTATTTTTAAATGCTAAATAAAATGTTGAACCATTTGGTATTGATGATATCTTGTTTACTCCATTTGGATTTGCTGAACTTGCCCATCCATCTGCTTCACAAGTTCCACCATCTTCTTTTGTTACAACTGCTTTGCTTATACTTCCTGCTCCTGTATTTTGTATTTTATATGGTCCTACAAATACATATTCTCCTTCTTCTATTATTGTCTGAACATTTGGTGAACTTGCATCTTTAAAATTAGAATTTGTTGTTGAATTAACATATGCGGTTCCTTCTGCTTTTAATGTTTTGTATTTGTTTCCACCAAATTGATTTATCATATAACTTTCACTAACACCTGATGGCAAACTTGAATTAAATAATCCTGCATTTACCATTGTTCCTGAGTACATTGCAGATGTTTGCATCATCATTAGTCTATATGGGCTGGTTCCTGTACGTCCCCAAGGTTCTCTATTTATGTATGATTTTGTAGCATAATATAATACTTCCATTGCATATCTGGCTGCTTGTGAGTTTGTAGTACTAAGACCATTTACACTTGACATTCCATTTGCTCCTACATCAACAACTGCTGTCGCCATATTTCTATGGTTTGCATTTCCATGATCAAATGGATCCATACAATAATATGCTCTTTTAGGTCCAGAAGTATCTGTGTTACCATCTGTCCATACACTTATATTCATAGAGAAAAATCTATCTAAATTACTATCTGCTTGTCTAATTATTTCTCCCATAGTTTGTGCTCTTGATGTTGTTACTACCATGAAAGCAAACATTATAAATATTATTATACTTGTTATTATCTTTTTTCTCATCGTTTTCCTCCTTTCCTTCAAAATTTATTCATCTATAAGCACTTCTTTTTTTATCAAATATACCCCTACACTAATTATTCCTATAATAATTATTATTAATGAAATATACATTACAGGTGAACCTGTTTTTACTGAGATAATTAATTGAGCTGTACTCATATCATCTTCTCCTGTTTGCCTATTTCCTGGTGTTGAATCAATATCTTGTAATGAATAATTATTACTTACTTTATTTAACTCTGCTGTATTTATACTTGTTCCTGTATTATCTAAGTTCATTGTTTTTGTAAGTGTTAATGTTAATGTTTTTGTTTCTCCTGGATTTATCATTTGATTTGATAATTCTTTTGTGTATAATTCTCCTTTTGTTGATTGATACCAATTGTTGTTCATTGCTGAAGAGAAATCTAAATCACTTGGTTTATCATCAAAAACTTCATTTACATATCCACCAACTTCACCTTCATTTGTTACTTGTAATTTGTATTCTACAATTACTGTTGTTCCAGCTATTTTCTTTCCATCTAGTTCTATTTTAGCTAATTGAGTATTATCATATTGTTTTACTGTTGTTCCTGTTTTGTCTTGAATTATAATTTTACTAATGTATTTGTCTAAACGTAAATCAAATTTTTCTCCTTGTACAAAACCTGCATCTATGTTAGATAAATTACTTGTAGCTAATTCTAATGTTTTTGTCATAGCAACTTGTTGTTCTTGTCCATTTAAAGTTATATTATTACTTACAACATCTGAATTTTCTTTTTCATTTATACCTTGTTTTTGGTATTCTGTAACTCTATAATTTTTTGTATCATATTTAAATACAACTATATATTTTCCTTGTTTTACATTTGTAAATTCATATTCTCCTGCTTCTCCAGTTTTTGCCGTAATTTCTTTATTTTCAAAGTTTGTTGCTATTTTTCCTGTTTCTTCATCTACTAATATTACTTCTATTCCGCTTAGTAGTTTTTCTGTGCTTTCTCTTAATCCATTTTTGTTTTCATCTATCCATGCTACACCTAAAATATTATATGTCATTTCTGGATCTGAGTTAACATTTTCTTTTCCTACTACCTGATATGTAACTGAATTGCAAGAAACTTCTTGTAATAATCCATTTATTTTTATTTCATTTGTTATTTCTTTTGTAAATATTTCATCTGTATTTATAACTGTGTTTATTTCAAATACAAGTTTTTGTCCTTGTTCTAAATATAAATTGTATGTTATAGTTTGTGATTTTTCTGTTATATCTATATTTTCTTCTTTTATTAATTTTCCATTTGCATATAATTTTGCTGTTGCACTTTGTATGTCTGCACCAATTGGCACATCGTCTGTAATATCAAGTTGTTTTGCTTTTGTTCCTTTGTTTTCTATTTCACAAGTATATGTTAATTTATCTCCATTTTTGACTTTCTCGCCATCTATACTTCCATATTGTTTAGCTGTTATATCTGACTCTGCATTATATATTACTCTATCCATTTCATTAGAAGTATATATTTCATCACCTAAACTTGCATTATATATAAAGTGATAGCTTTTGCTCTTAATACTTGTATCCATAGGATTTACTTGAAATCCTAATCTTATTGATATTGTTTTTCCTGCTTCTATAGTAGGTATTTTTAATTTTACATTTCTATTTTTATATTCTACAAATTGATATTCGCTTTCATCTGGCATAAATAGTGAATCTGTTTTAAAGTCAAATCCATCTGGTACAGGAATGTTTACTATTACATTTTGTTGTGTACTATTTGATATATTTTTTATATCAACAAAAAACGGATATTCTCTATTTGTTAATATATCATATTCTTCTTCAAATTTACTTCTCATTTGTAATTTTAATTTTCCTTGTTTTATTGGATTTGTTAGTGTTTCTATTTCTTTTTCTTCTATTCCATCTCCTGTAATTTTTATGTTTCCTGTTGTTGTTTGATTATTGTCTTCTACTTCTTTTACAGAAAATTTATATGAAATTTCTACACTTTCCCCTGGTTTTAAAGTTTCTATGATTTCTTGTTTTTCTGTTAAATTTGAATTTTCTTCAATTCTTGTGTAAGAAACATTTTCATCACCTGATATTGAGTCCCATCCATCTGTATAAACTTTTTTGTCATAGAATATTGCATTTGATTGTGTAGCTATCATTTTTATATTTTTGATTTCTTCTGATGAATTATTTTTTAATTTTAAGATATATTTTATTCCTTGGCCTTCATATACTTCTTGTCCATTTTTTAATGTTTCTCCACCTGTTCTTCCTGCTAATTCTATTGATAATTTTTCTGTATTTTCATTTGCTATTACATTTACTGAAGTATTTTCTGCAATTCCATTTTGTGTTGTAACATCACCTGTTTTTAAACATATTGTTGAACTTGTTTGTGTTTCATCACCTGCATATTGGTAAAAAACTTTTATACTATTTGTATTGCTTTTTCCTTTTTCTATATTTTCTGGAATTCCTAGTTTATATTCAAATCCAACTGCTTCTCCTTGTTTTATTGTTTCTTCTCCAAAATCTATTTTATAAGATTTTGCTTTTGTTATATCTATATCTGTTTTCCAGTTTGAACTATCTTTATCCTCATTAGCATTTTCTGAATAAGATATTACTACATTTTTTCCTTGTAATTGCAATTCTTGAACAAGGTTCATCTCAAATATTTCTCTTGAATTCTCTGAGTCTGAAAAATTTCCTACTATACATATTTTACTAATTTCATTTTCATAATTATTTAATAATGCAAATATCCCTTGCGCTTGTTTAGCTTCTGCATGATCCTCTATTACTGCTGTTTTTACTTTATCATCTGTATTTTCAATTACAGCATTTTGTGTGTTAAATCCTGTTAAATTATTTATTAATAATACTCCATATTTAGAATTCATTTTTACAGTTGTGTTTGTATTAAAGCTTTCTCCTGCTCTATTTTCATTTGTATAATTCATTGTAATTTCTGATGTTTTTGTTGGTGTTATTTTTGATATTTCTATATCTGCTGTAATTGATATTTGTATTCCTGAATTTATATTGTTTATAAATGTTGATTGTTCTCCTGTTAATTCAAAACTTATTGCTTGATTTCCCTCATTTGTAATATATTGCTTTGCATTAGCTATATTTAGTTCGTTTTGTCCATTTAATTGTGTAATATTTTTTACTGTTACTTTCATTTCTTTTGGAAATACTAATTCTACTGTAGCATTTTTATATAAGTCATATTGTTCATTATTACTTTTTAATGTTGCTAATAATTGAACATTTTCATTTTTTTGCAATGTTGATAATTCTGCATTATTAATGCTTATTGTTGCTTCTGTTTTTGTATCTAATAAATTTATTGTTGTTTCTGCTATTTCTTGCTTTGTATTTGCTTCTACAATAGTTTTTGTACTTAATTTGTTAAATCCTTTTAATTGTTGTTTTGTATAGCCTGTATTTCCTTCTATTGCTTTTGTATTTTTTATTATTAATGTTCCTACTGAAGTTGGAGCAGTAGTTTCTATTTCTATTCCTTTTGCTGGTGTTTCATAATTAATAACAATATTTCCATTTTCATCTGTTGGTAATGTGTTATTTACTGTTGCTAAAACTGTTTTGTTTTCATCATATATTGTAATTGTTCCATTTTCTCCAAATAGTTCACTTATATTTTGCTTATTAAATATTGTTTGTGTATATACTGTTTTATTTGAAATATCAAAATTATTTTCTTTTTCATCAACAAAGTTTTCTTGATTTTCTAATATTTTTATATTATCTATTTCTGTATTATTTGATACTTCTAATTTATTTATTTCATTATAAGTAGTACTGTTACTACTATCGGCATACATATATCCTTTGTAGATTGAATCTGTTGCAAATTTACTTGCACTTACTAAATTTCCTTTTGCTTCTAATGTAATTTCTCTGGTATCTGTTTTTTCTATTGCTCCTTGAACATACATTTCTGTATTTACTTTAGTATTTAGTGTTATATTTTGAGCTGTAAAATCTGTTTCATCATATTCATATATAATTTTATATTTGTTTACATTTGAACTCCAAATTCCTTTTGTTTCATTTGTTATTGTCAAAATATTTTTGTCTACATCATAATTCTTTTTATCTTCTGTTATTTTGTTTCCATTTACTAGAACTGATATATTGCTTGGTTTATTATCACTTAAATTTGGTACTGTTATTTCTAATGTTTCATTTTTTCTAGGCAATTTATCATCTTGTACTTGTGTTTGTATATCTTGTTCTAGTAATACTTTTTTGCCTGTTAATTCTATATATTTATTTATGTCTTGTTCTAAATTAATATCTGTTTCTTGTTTCCAAGATGTTCTTATTTTTACTTCTCCTGAAATATCTTTTTCTGAATCATTTGTATATTTCCCTGAAATTGAAATTGTCTCTTCTCTATCAAAATAATCTTCTCCAAATATTAATTGTTTCTCAAATTTTATTGGTATTTCTATTTGTACATCATTTTGATAAATTATTTGATTTAATTCAATTTCTTTTGTTTCTGTATTTATATCTTTTATGTATTTATTTTCTACTTTTTCTATCGCGAAGTTAGCATTTTCTATTTTTATTTTTGCATCATTTAATACACCCTTATTTTTGACATTTATATTTAAAACAAGTGTGTCTTTTTCATCTAAGTTATTTTCTTTGTGATGTGTTTTGTTTCCATCACTCAAAAAATATGCATCAAATTCTACATTTTTTTCGTTTGTTACTGTTTTTTGATTTTCTAATTCTTCATAAACAGCATTAACAATTCCATATCCGACAGAAAGAAAATCAGTTAATATGAAAGTTGATATTAATAATAATGTAATTGAAATTTTTAAAATTTTCTTTTTCATTTTGCTCCTCCACAAAAAAGATATTTATACTTAATATATATAGTAAGTTCTTTTCAAATTAATTGCAACATCAATAAATTCCATAAAAGGCAAATGTTACAATAATTGTATCATTTGCCTTTAGGGAAGCTTAATTCAAGCTTTTTTTATTCTATTTTTTAAAATTAAGTTACATTTTTGTTACAAGACTTTCTTTTTTATGATAGCTATACCTGCTGCAAGTATACCAAATACGCTAACGCCTAAGGTTATATAAGGTATATAATTTTTATTTTCACCTGTTGGTTTGGAATATTCTATTATATTTTTTAAGTTCTTTATATACATCTTCTGATAAATATCCCTCTGTAACCATATCACTACTTATCTTTATATCTGTCCATGTTGAAGTATTGTCTGCATTTGTATCGTCAAATGCTAATTCATTTGATAAATAGTCATATAATCTTGTTATAGTAGCTATCCTCCAACCTTCGTTATTATTTGTTACTGTTCCATATATGTAATAATCTTGGCTATTATAATCTATTTCCGCTTTTTTGTTATTTACTGAGATTGCATAAGTTACTTTTAATGTTGCACTTTGTATTATTTCTTGATCAGCTTCTATAAATACTCTACAATCTGGTAATACTTTCAAATGATTTATTGTTTCTCCTGTTTTTGTTTTAAGTTTACTATGTTTCCATCTTTATCTTTTAATCTTACTGTTACATTTTTAACTAATTTGTCATTTTTAGAATTGTACAGGTTATCTCTAACATTTTTGTCCTCCCATACATATCCTGATAAACGTATGTATTTCTTTTGATTTAATACTTCTAAAAAGTTATCCAAGTTATCTTCTTTTGCTTCTGTTTTTGTATCTAATAAATCTATACTTGCTTCAGCTTCACTACTTTCTGTATCTGTTGATATTTTTTCATTTGTATATAATTTATTAATATTTTTTAATATATTTTTGCTATATCCTGTTACACCTTTTATTGCTTTTGTATTTTGTATTGTAAATTCACCTTGTTTTATTGGTTTTGATGTTTCAATTTTTATATCTGTTTTTTCTCCATCATAATTTATTACTATAATTCCATTTTCATCTGCTTCTGTATTGTTGTCAATTCTTTGTATTACAACTCCATTATTGTCTTTAATGTCTATATAACCATCAGTTCCAAAGTATTCTACAAATTTTGATTTATTAATTGATGTTGTCTTAAATATATTTATGTTATTTGCATTATATTTTGTTGAGTTTTCATCTGTAAAATATGAGTTTGTTGTTTCCATTTTTATTCTGTAAATATTACTTGTTTTTTAAATGTCACTGGTACTTCAATCTTTGCATCATTTTGGTAAATTATTTTATTTAGTTCTATTTCATTTGTTTCTAAATTTACATCTTTTACATATTGATTGCTTATTTTTTCTTTTTCTATCTTGAAATTAGGGTTGTTTATTTTTATTTTTCCATTTTCTATGCTCCCCGTATTTTTTACATTTATATTTACAATCAATGTTTCTTCTTCATCTAAATCACTTTCTTTGGAATGTGTAGTATTTTCTCCATCTTTAAAATATGCATCAAAATATACATTTGATACATTTGTAGAATTGCTTTGATTTTCTAATTCTTCGTTTGTCATTGCATTTACTATGTTTTGACCTATTACTACAAATTCTGCCATTAATAAGGAAATATTTGTTTTTATATCATAAACACATAAGTAAGACACGATTGTTTTAGTAGTATATTACGAAAATCCAAATGTACAAAAAATGGTAGAAAACCCATATTGGTTATCTACCATTTTTTATATTGTTTAAATCATTTAGAAAATTATTTTTTTAATGCTTTTCTTTTAATTAAGAATACTCCTCCACCTAGTACTATTAATGCTATTGCTCCTACTATTGTTGGTATTATAAAGTTTCTATTTGCACCTGTTGCTGGTGTTACTATTACCGTTTCTGCTGTGCTATCATCTGATTCTGTTTTTCCAGTTCCTGGTACATAATTTCCTGGTGTTGAGTTTGGTTTTGATCCTCCTGTTTTATCTAAATGTGTTACCTCTGTTTCATTGTTTAATGATATATCTTCTGCTGTTGATAATACCTTAGATACATTTAAGTCTACACTTGCAGTTTGTGTTGGCTCTAGTTTTTTATCTTGTAAGCTTGTTGTATATAATATTGTCTTATTATTTATTGTTGATTCAGAATTATTATATACTACTTCTGCTACTAGTCCTTTTGCTTCTTCTAATGTTTTTACACTCCATGCTGTATTCTTATCTTGATCAAATGCCCAATCTTTATCTAAGTAATCTATTATTGCAGATGGTGTTATTGTAACAACTGGTCCTTCAACTTTTCCATATTTATAGAAGTCTTCTGATAAGTAATCAACTTCACTTTCGTTTGTTGCTTTTATTTCGTAACTTACTTCTAATGTTGAACCTTGGATTAATTCGTTATCTAATTCTACTCTAACAAATCCGTTCTTTGGGTCTGTTGTTGCTGATGGTTTCATGTATATTACATGGTCTTTTTGCCCTGTAATATTTCCATTTTCATCAATTGTTATATCTGTTACTACTTGACCATTTGCAAGTGTTATTTTTAATGATTTAACACGTTTATTTAATCCTATTTGTTGTCTTGCTCTTTCTACTATACCAAAGTCTATATTGCTTACTTTGTACACATATCTGTCACCAGATGATGCTGTATATGTTGATTCATATTCTACACCTATTCCCATTGTTGGTGTTGTTGAATTCATTTTATCTATTGTTGTTTTTGTATCATGTCTGATGCTCTTAATTTCATTGTCTATACTTTGTCTTAATTCATAATCATCTAAAGCATCTGTTAATCTCTTGTCAACATTTTCTTTATACCATTGTTTATTACTTTGATCTCTTGAGACATCATATATTGTTCCTTTGTAGTTTTGTACTGTATATGTTTGATCTCCCCAAGTATATGTTAATGTGTAATCACCTGGTATATAGTTGTTAATATAGAAGTCTCCGTTTTCATCTGTTGTTGCTGTATATACTTTTCCGCTTCCTGTGTTTTCTGTTAATGTTACAGCAACTCCTGGTATTCCTTTTTCTCCATCATCATATTGTCCATTTCCTTGTCTTACCTTTCCTGTCATTAATTCTCCTGATGTTGCATCTAAGAATACTTTACCAGACATTTCTCTTGCATCTGCTACTTCTAATTTTAATGCTGGAGCTGAGTCTGTATCATCTTGATATGATGTTACTTCTCCTGGTACTGCATTTCCTGGGTTAGAATCTTTATCTATACCTGCATATACATTTCCATTTGTATCAAATATTGAGTATGAATTAATTTCTGCAACATTGTCTAAGTTTTCTTTATCACTTAAGATATTTATTACTGCATCTCTATTTAATTCAAATTCTACATATATATCTGATGTTTTTTGTGCATCTATTTTTGCATTTGCATTTATTATTGTCTTTTTATAATTTGCATTATAATCAGACTCTGTATGGTTAACCTCTCCAGTTACACCACCATTATCATCTAATCCTGTACCTACTTTTGTTAGATTATATCTGCTATCATAGTAGTCTACTAAACTATTTATTTGTGTTATTAAGTTAGATGATTCATTTTTCATTTGTAGTTTATATGTGATATAAACTTTTAATTCTTTACTTGCATCTTGTTCATTTGTATATTCGTAGTCTGCTTTATATACAGCTCTTGAATATGACATTGAACCATATTTGTTTCCAAATTTAACGCCTACATTAAATCCGTCTCCATATTCACCTTGGTTAACAAATCTTTGTGCATAATTGTATACATGTTGATATCCATTAACTGCTACTCTAACATTTTGAATATCTTTTAATAATGCCATATCTGGTTGTTCTCTTTCATATAGTCCTAAGTTGATATATTTTATTTCTTCTTGACCATATGTAAAGTGATCTCTAATGTAATATCCTGTTTCAGATGTTTGTGCTGTAATTGGATATTGTCCGTTGTTTATTAGTGTTGAAGAATGTTCATTTTGATTTAATGAATATGATAATTGATGTTTTTCATTTCCATTACTGTCACGTGTAAATCCTGTATCTTCTGCTTTTCCTTCTACACTACTAAAGTTTTTGTTAAATGCATCTCTGTTTGCTGAACTTTCAGCTGCTTTTGAACCATTATCTCTATCTATATGTGGAACAACATTTGTATATGTTAATCCATCATATTCAAATTCGATATAGTAATCATTTAATTTGTCTATTTCTACATCTGTAAATAGATAAGCTCCTCCATTTGCTGTAGTTCCTTTTAATTCATTTCCATTTTTGTCTTTAGCAATTTGTCCTGTTGTTTTGTCCATAACTCTTACTGTAATTCCGTCTAATAACATATCACTTGAGTCATAGTCATTATCTTTGAATAAATCATTTCTTAATGATTGTTTTCCATAAATTTTATCTAACCATACATATCCAGAAAGTTTTACCCATCTTTGTTTATTTGGTATTTGTAATTCTGAAGTTTTATCAATTACTATGTCTTTTTGTTGTCCTTCTGTTAAGAATTCATAACCATAATTTGGATTTTTAGTTTCATATGCTACATATGTTCCTACAACTAAATTTTCTACAGTGAATTCACCATTTTGATTTGTTACAAATTCTGTTGCTTGATTTTTATCTGTTACAAATGTTATTTTTCCATTTTCTTGTTTTACATATTTGTCTAATTGTTTATTTTTGATTATAAATCCTACACCTTTTAATTTAACAATTGTATTATCTTTGTTTACTTTTATTACTTTTAAACCACCTAGTGTTGAAATATTTTCATCAAATGTAAATGGTATATTTTCTGTAGTTGTATATGGTTCTCTTACAATTAAGTTTTGATATGCTGCATAATTTGATTCTAAGAACCAAATATTTACTGCTTTAACTTCTCTTTGTAAGTTTCCACTAATTTTTGTTATTTTTGTTGTGTTTTCATTTAATGGTACTGAGATATAGAAATCACTACCTGATTTTATATTTCCTACACCATAAAATCTTTCTTCATTTCCATAGTAACTACTATACAATTTTTCACTTATTGATTGTCCATTTTGGTCATATACATTTACATCTGTAACTTTTCCACCAAATGTCCAATTAAATGGTCCTACTCTCATATAGGCTTTTCCATCTTTATTATATGCTACAACTTTTACATTATTTTTATTTGTATTGTCTTTTATTTGTTGGTCACCTGCTGTTAAATTATTAGCATAATTTGTTGATTCTTGATCCAACCAAGTTGGACTTCCTTTTGTGCTTGAGGCAAATCCATTATATAGTCCAGCATGATATTGTCCAACATTTGCCATCCATGTATATCCATAATTCCAAATTGCATTTGCTACTGGTCCTGTACTTTTAGCTGATCCATTATCTTTAGATAATATATATGCAAATTTAGCATTTGCCCAATTGTTTATAGTTTTTCCTGTATGATCTGTTGATTTTGTTCCTTCTATTTTAACTTGTGATGCTACTCTATAATACATTTTTCTAGAAACAAGTGCTTGTCCATGCTCTAAGCAGAATATATTTTTATTATTAAGATAATCATTATATGTTAATGCTAAGTTTTGATTTACATAGTATGCTTTTGAAATTGTACTTATTCCAAGTATTGCTACTATTGCCATTATAATTGTTATTATACTTTTCTTTACTCTACTCATTCTACTTTCCCTCCTTCCATACTATATTTTTGTTTCTGTTTCTTTTTTGTTTTTTATTATTCTTAAGATTGCAAATATTATAACTCCTAATATTGCAATTATTCCTATTGTAATTCCTGCATATACTTCTCCACCAGTTTTAACACCTAATATTAAGTCTGCTGATCCATAGTCTTTTTCACCTTGTACTTTGTTTCCTGGTGTTGAATTTTTATCTGTTAATCCTAAGTCATTATATACTTCTGTAATTTCTGCTGAGTTGTTTATTAATCCTAAATTATTTTCTGTCATTGCTTTTGTTAATGTTAATGTAAGTTCTGCACTTTGTCCTGCTGCTAATTTTTGATTTGCTAATGCTGTTGTACTTATTCCATCTGTTGTTTGATACCATTCTTTATTTAATTCAGAATTGAATTTTAAATCTGTTGGTGCATAATCTGATATTTTTCTTACATATCCATCTACTTCACCAATGTTTGTTACTCTAATTTTATATTCAATAACTACTGTTGTTCCATTTACTTTCTTTCCATCAATTTCTGCTCTTGCTAATGTTTCATCACCATATTCTTTAACTGTACTTCCTGTGCTGTCTTGAACAATTACTTTGTTAACAAATTTATCTAATTTAAATGAAAAGTCTTGTAATTTAATTAATCCAATATTGATATCTGAAACATTTGCATTATTTACATCTAATATATCTGTTGATGCTATTTCTTGCTCATTTCCGTTTATTGTTAATTTTTTTAGAATTGCACTTGATGTTTTATCTGCTGTTGTTCCTGATACTTTGTATTTAGTTAATCCATATTCAGATGTATTATAATCAAATACTGCTATATATTTACCATTTCCTATATTATTTAATACATATACACCATTATCATTTGTTGTTGCTTCTAATGTGTTTCCATTTGCATCTTTTACTAAGTTATTAGTTTCTGTATTATATAATCTTACTTTTATTCCTGATAGTGATTTTTCATTGTCACCTTTTTGTCCATTTCCGTCTTCATCTACCCATGCTGTACCAGTTATTATTGCTGTTCCCTTTGCTATATCATTGTTATCAATTTTGTTGTTTCCATTATTTCCATTGTTGTTATCACTTGTATTTGCTTCAATGATATGTGTAATTTCTGATGTTGTAGCTACTTTATTTGCTAATAATTCTGCATATGCTGTATTTGTTATAGTTTCTGCTTCTGTTCTTGATTCTGAATAATTAACTATTGTTTCTACTTTTATTGTCATTTCAGAACCTGCTGCAATGTTTAGTGTTATATCTAATTTATTTACTTCTTTTAGTGCTATTTCTTCTGTTCCATCTATTGTTACTTTATTTACTGTTAAACTTGCTGGAATTTCATCTTTTAATTCTAGTCCATCTATTCTTTGAGTTCCAGTATTTTTTACTGTAATTGTATATTCTAGTGTATCTCCTGCTTTTAAATATTTAGTTTCAGGATTTGCTGTCATTGACATGCTTACAGTTGCTTTTGTAACATTATCTGTTACTGTATTTGAGTTGTAATCTATTCCATCAGCTTTTACTGCTACTGAAAAGTCTATATTATCTACATTTGATAATTTATTGATATTTAAATCATAACTTAATACTTTATTTTTTCCTGGTTCTATTGTTCCAATATTTAGTTCATCTTTATATTCTATTTGTTCAACTTTTGCTAATTCATCTGTTGTTTCTTGTAATTCCGAATCATTTTGTTCTGTTGCAACACCACTATCTTGTAAAGAATTGTTTACATCTTCATCACTTACAGTTTCTTGTGGTAAATTATCAATTAGCATTAATCTGCTTACTGATAATGAATTTGATAAATTTGTTGTTACTTTTACATCATTTTGTGTTTTGTTTGATATATTTTCTATAATTGCAAAATATTGAACCATTCCAGATTCATATAAGTCTGTTCTTCTATCTGTTACTCTTTTTACAGTTACACGTATATTTCCTGTTTGTGTTGTTACTGCTGGAGATTTTGCTTCTTTGCTTACATCTCCATATTTTATATTATTTATTGCTATTAATTTTGTTCCTACTGCTGTATCTGATTTTACTCTTACTTCATATTCTTTTGTTATAACTTCTCCTGTTTTTAACATATCTATTTTTGTTTCATAAGTTTTGCTGTTTAATTCTTTATAATATGAAGATCCTGTATATTCATAATTTGATTCTGGTTCTACTAAAGTTGTTCCTTCTGGTACTGTTCCTTGAACTGTTATATCTTTTACATCTTCACTACCAACATTTGAAACTGCTATTTTATATTTTATAACTTCTCCATTTTTTACTGTACTTGTATCTGTAAGTTCATTTCCTAATGAAGTAGCTGTTATTTTTGCTTCTACTTTTGGTCCAATTCCAGTTTCCATATTTATTGTAGTTGCTTTTATCTCATTTGTTGCACCTGTTGTTGCATTTTCATAATTTACTGTATATCCTTGTTTTGCTTGTTGATTGTATTCTAGTGCTTGTGGTATCTCTGTTTTAAATGTTCCCTCTACGCTAGATCCTGTTTGCATTTCTGGAACTTCTACTAAATATTTTCTAACTGTTGTTCCATCTTCAATTGTTTCTTTCCATGCATTTTCTGTATTTTGTAAATCTGTTGTTGCATTTTCATTTTCTGAGTAATATATTTTTGCATTTTCTACACCAGAAATTTGAATTCCTTGTGTTATTTTTGTATTGATATTATTGTCATTATTTTTTGTTGCAAAAGTACCTAATATTTTTACATTTTTCATAGTACTTTCATTATTATTTATAACTTCTATATTTGTGTTTAATTCTTTGCTGTTTTCTCCTCTTGCTAATGTTGCTTTTGTACTTTCTTCTTGTCCTATTGTTTCTACACCTAAACTACTAATATTATTTATTACAGTCATATCTGTTGGTGCTACTACTTTTGTTGCACTTTCTTGTGTTGATGTTTCTCCACCATTATTTACTGTCATCACTATTTTGCTGTCTTGTGTTGGCGCTTTTCTATTTAGTTTTAATTCTGTATTTAATACTAATATAGCACCTTCTATTCCATCTTCTTTATAAGATGTTTGTGTTCCTTCTAAGTTTACTGTTATTGTTTTACCATTAACATTGTAATTCTTAATTTTTAATTCTGATTCATAAATTAAGTCTATTCCTGTTATTGTTGCACTTTCTACTGCTTCTGGTAGTTCAAATTGTAAACTTGGATTTGTATACAAATTATATTTTTCATTATTTGATTTTAATATTGCTCTTATTTCCACATTATTTGCTACTACTGTTGATAATGTATTTCTACTTACTTGTAATGAAGTTTCTGTAACAGCATTTTCTAAAGTCATATTATTTTCTGCTTTTTGAGTTGTTTCTGTTCCATATGTTACTTCTATTTGTGTATTTATTGATGTAGCTTGTTTTGTTATATTTTGTGGTACTATTGTTTTTACATGGTTTAATTCTAAGTTTCCTTCTGCTACTGGTTTAGAAGTTTTTACTTCTATTGAAGTTACTTCTTTTTCTCCATAGTCAACAACTATATTTCCGTTTTCGTCAATTTGGCTTGCATTTGTTATTGTTGTTAAAACTTCACTATTTTGATTTAAAATTGTCATTGTTCCATTTTGACCTAATATTTTGTCAAAATTTTCTTTATTTATATATGTTTTATTATATTTTACTTCTGCTTTTTCTGTTTTGTCTTCTGGTAAAACATAGTTACTAGCATTTTCTTTTAAATCAATTCCTGTTCCTACATTTGCTATATTTACTTCTATTGTTGTTTTTGATGCATAATTACGTTCTATATTTGAATTTAATTTTCCTTTATAAATAACATTTTCTGTATTTGAAGTTGATATTTGGACCATTGCATCTTTTTCTTGTTTATCTATTATTACAGCGTTTTCCGCACTTAATGTATTATTATCATATAATTTTACATCTTCTTTTAATGTAATTTTTGTATCTTCTACTTTTGCATCTTTATTATAAACAAGTGTTAAGATTATATTTTCTGTTCCTTGTTTTTTCCATAATATTTTATTTTCTGAATTTGGTTCATTTGTAAAGTTTAATTCTATTTTAGAATTTCCATCATAATTATATCCAAAATTTGTCATAGTATTAAAATTAGATTTTGCTACTACTGTTGGTTTTTCTCCATTAATTTCTGGTAATGTAATTTCTGTTTTTATTTCTTTTGTTGGATATTCATTTGATTTTAATCCCATATTTAAAGAAAGTTGAATTACTCTTTTTTCTTCACCATTAACATTAGTTATTTTATTTGTTATTAAATCTATACCATTTTCTACATTGTCTTCTTTAGAATAAGTATAGTCTAATTTAACATTTCTTGTTGATTTAATGTTAATATTTTTTTCTGTTCTATCTTTATATGTACCACTCAAATTTATTTTTGTTTCAGCACTTAATAAGCCTACATTTAGTTGCTCATCTTTTATAGGTTCTATTTCTACTTCTATTTGAGCTTTTGTACCAGCATTAATTTGATTTAATGCTATTTTATTTTCTTCAACTTTATTTACATATTCACTGTTTGAAGATTTTAATTTAAAATTACTATTTTCTATTGTAATTTCTCCATTAAAATATCCTTCATTTTTTACTGTGACTCCTAAAGTTAAAGTTTTGTCGTCTTTTAAATTTGTTGTAAATTCAACATTTTTATGGTTTGTTTCTACATCACTTGCAGCATAACTAAAAAGCCCTGCACCAACATAAATAAAATTGGTTAAGGTTAATGTTGCAAGTATCATTAATACAACCATAGTTTTAAATATCTTGCTTTTCATAATAAACCTCCTTAGTTTACAATAACTCTCTTTTATATTATACCTTGTACAGATGGATTTTTCAAGCTTTTTCCAATTTTAAATTGCATTTTTTGTAAAAAGTTACTGTTTATGTAAATTTTGCTTATTTTCCGTATGTTTTTTTCTATTTTGTAACATATTTTTAATATTTTGAATATAATTTATAGAGGTGATTTATGTGAGTAATAATTTTAATATTGACCAAAATACTATTAATAAATTAAATGATATGATGAAAAATGGTGATGTTTCTAAGATAATGTCCAATATTCCTCCAGAAATGTTAGACAACTTTTCTAAAATGATGAATAATAGTGATTCTAATAGTCCTCAGTCTGATAACACTAACACAAATACCAGTTCTAATGCTTGTAATAATAATGCTAGCACAACAATATCTAATAATTTAAATAATTTTGATTTTGGTAAAATTGATATAAATACCATTATGAAAGCTAAAAATATTATGGAAAAAATGAATAATTCAAATGATCCACGCTCCAATTTGCTTGCTTCCCTAAAGCCCTACCTTAGAGAGAATAAAAAAGAAAAGTTAGATCAATATGCTAATTTAATGAATTTTACTAAAATTGCTGAAATTTTAAAGGCTGATAATAATTTTAACAATAATTCTAATACGGAGAAAAAATAATATGTTTTATTATAATCATTATCCATATTATACATATTATCTAAAACGCAACCATTATTCCCCTAAACTTTATAATAGCTATTCTAATAATTTAGTAAACAATTTGTCTGATTCAAATTCTGCTAATTATAATGATAATGAAAATAATTCTGATGTAGGAAACTTTAATGGTACACAAAAAAGGTCATATAAATATAATAATAATTTTGCCCATATTAATCTTGAATCTTTATTCAACTCTGATTTGGAACATCCCATAGTTGAATTTCTGGGTATTAAATTATATTTAGATGACCTTATTATTCTAGGTTTATTGTTTTTTCTTTATAAAGAAGATGTTCATGATGAAATTCTATTTTGCATTTTGCTTTTATTATTAATTAGTTGAAGGACTATTACTTAATTTTATTATCACTTAGTTAAATTTTTATAAGTATTTTATTAGTCAATAATAACTTTTCCTTCTACAATACTTATATATGTTTGCTTGTGTAATGGTTCTTCATCTCTATTTATTTCTTTTACAACATTTGCAATTCTTACTTGAACAGCATCAAATAATCCTGCTGCTATAATTGCTTGTTTATTTCCTTTTGCACCTGCATGTGCCAATCCTCTTAATGCTCCTAACACTACAATATTATCTGATGCAATTACTTCTGCTCCTGAGTTTACATCACCAAGTATTACTAGACTTCCTTCAGTTTCTAATCTTTGACCTGAACGTAATGAACCTCTATGGAACTTTGTTTCAGATGTTGCTATTTCTTTTTCAAATGTTTTTTTAATATTTGATAATCCTAATCCTTTTGGACTGTCAAATTCTATTTCTACATCAATTTTTGATTTTATTAATTCTTGTATCTCATCTATTTCTTTATTTTTTAATATTTTTCCTGTTACTCTTATTGGGGTTTTTTCGTCTTTATATAGTTTTTTTAATTCTGTTAATTTCTTTTTTAATCCTTCTACTATTTGTTCTTGTGTTGCACTTTCATTTAGTTTTATTACAATTTCATCTTTTCTTAAATTTATGCTTATAATAGTACTTCTCATTTTTACATCCTTAAATATAAATTTGGGTTTTTATAAAGGATACCCATAAACCTTTTTATTAATTCATTATTTGTATATATGGTTTAGCACTCATATCTTCTTCTACAGTTTGTGTATTCATTCCAAAATATTCTTCCATAATGTCTCTAACTACTTCTGCCGTATAATTTCCATGCCCACCATTTTCTACCATAACTACTATTGCTATTTCCGGATTTTCAAATGGTGCAAATCCTACAAACCATGCATTTACTTTGTTTCCTGGTGCTTCTGCAGAACCTGTTTTACCACCTACACTTATACCAAAATCTTTAAATCTTACATATGCCGTACCTTCTGAATCTTGTGTAACAGATTCCATACCTTTTAGTACTGCATCTAGATTTTTTTGTTGTATTTGTAAGTCTTCTGTTTCTTCTTCTTGAATTCCTAATTTATTATTTACAAATTTCTTTATATCTTCTTTTGAGCTTTCTGAACCATTTGCATTTCTTATTGTTTTTATTATTGTTGGTTCTATTTTGTTTCCTCCATTTGCAAGTATGCTTATATATTTTGCCATTTGTAATGGACTAAATTCGTTGTCTCCTTGTCCTATTGAGGCTTGTAATGTATCTCCTGGATTCCAATTACCATCACTACTATTTGGACGCAATTTACTTTTTGTTTCTTTACTAGCTAATTGCCCTGATGTTTCTCCTTGTAATTCTATTCCTGTTTTAGTTCCTAATCCAAAATATTTTGCATATTTTGCAAGTGTGTCTATTCCCATTCTGTCACCTGTTTCATAGAAGAAAAAGTTACATGATTTTTCAATTGCTCCTGATACATTTAATGATCCATGTCCTCTATGATAATCTGTATAATACCAACAAACTGGTTGATAATCTCTATATTTCGTATATCTTCCTGTATCATTTATTGTTGTATTTGTATTTATTACACCTGATTCAAGTCCTGCTATTGCTGTTATCATTTTAAATGTAGATCCTGGTGAATATGAATTTTGTATAGCTTTATCTACTAATGGATGTGATGTATCATTATTATATTTATTCCAATTTTCTGTACTGATACCTCCAACAAAATCTGCTGGGGTATAGGTTGGATAACTTGCCATTGCAAGGATTTCTCCACTATTTACATTCATAACTACACAAGCACCTGCTCTAGCATCATACCTTTTTCCAAATCCACCTGATGAAATTTTTTGTATATTTGCTGCTAATGCATCTTCAGTTACTTTTTGTAAGTTTGCATCTATTGTAAGTACTATATCTGAACCCGCAACTGCCTCTTTTGATGTATATTCACCTGTTATTGTTCCATCAACATCCATATCTATTTGTTTTGTTCCATTTTTTCCCTTTAAAAATTCTTCAAAAACTGCTTCAATTCCAGTCTTTCCAATTATGTCATTTTGTGTATATGTATCTTTTCTTGATTGATATTCTTCTGAACTTATTTGTGAAGCATATCCTAAAATATGTGCTGCTAATGTTCCTGATGTATATTCCCTTGCTGGATCTACTACTATATTTATTCCTGGAAATTTTGATGAACTTTCGCTGAATTCTGCTACTGCTTCTCTTGGTAATCCACTTGCTAATGTTATTGATTTTGTACTACTATAACCTTTTTGTGATATTTCGTATCTAATTCTCATAATTTTTCTAATTTCTTCTAAATTATTTGTATTAGTTATTTCATATTTATTTTTTAATTTTTCAAATGCTTCTTCTGCTGTTGCATTTTCATCTAAATTATTACTTTTTTTCCATTTTGCTAGAGTGTCATCAGATATTGTATAATTGTATGGGTTTATTGTTATTGGCAATGAATCTGGATAACTAATATCATATTTTTCTAATACTTGTATAATATTTAAAATTGAATCATTTAATCCATTATTATCAATTTTAGTTTTATATAGTTCTAAAGAAAAAGTCATGTTTGAACTTACCAATGTTGTTCCTGTTCTGTCTAATATTGCTCCTCTTGCTGCTTCTACTGTTGTTTCTCTTGTTAATCGTGTATTTGATTCTTCTCTATATTCTGCTCCATGCACAATTTGAAGGTTAAATAGTCTTACTATTAAAACAATTCCTGCAATATATGTAAATACAACTAATAAATTAAATCTTAGATTTATGTTTGGCTTTTTCCAACTTCTGCCTATCAAACCTTCACCTTCTTCCTTTTTTTCTTCTATTTTTGTTTGCCACGTTTTTAAACTTATTTTTTAAAAATATCTTGTTAAAATTTTGTTTCCTTTATATTCATTTTCTATATAATATCCTGCTTTTTGTATTAATGGATATAAAATTATTGTTAATATACAATTAAATATTATTTCTATTACTAAAATTGTTATAAAACTCCATATTTCTACATTGATTGATAATATCACATATCTTAATAAATAATTTGCACTTTCTACTAAGATTGTAGCACAAAGTACCATTAACATTATTGTCATTCTACTATCTTTGGAAAAATTTCTGTCAAATTCACCTGCTAAAAATCCTATTATTCCTAATGTTGCTGCATTTGCTCCAACATTGTTACCTAATAGTAAGTCTAGTATTAATCCTATTACAATTCCATATATTGTTCCCATTGTTCTTGTTGAAAATAATCCAATAAATAATGTTAATATTATAAATAAATTGGGTAATATTCCAGCTATGTTAAACCATGTAAAAAAGTTTGATTGCAAATAATATATAATTAGTATTGTTAATATTAAAACTATATTAATTATCGTTTTTTTCATTTTTTAACATTTTCCTTTCTATTGGTTCGTAACAACAAGCACCGTATCCAACTTGCTAAAATCAACTGCTGTTTCCACTATTGCATATCTATCTGTCATATTTTTACTATTAGAAACTTTTTTTATTGTTCCTACATGTATTCCTTTTGGGTATATTCCTCCAAGTCCTGATGTTTCTACGCTATCACCTTGAATTATATTTGCATCTGTTGGTAAATACATTGCTTTTAATGCTGATTCTTCATCAAGTGTTCCTTTACATACTATACTATCTTTGGTTGTACTCATTGAACAACTTATAGAACTTGCTGTATCTATTATTGTTTGAACTTTTGCTGTTGATGATGTTACTGAAATTACATGTCCAACTAGACCTTCATTTCCTATTACTGTCATATTTTCTTTTACTCCATCATCACTACCTATATTTATAACTATTGTTTTTGAATAATTACTTATGTCTTTATTTATTACATATCCTGGTATTGTTTTGTATTCTCCATATTTTTCAGTCAGATTCAAATATTCTTTTAATGTTTCATTTTGTGTTCTTATATTTTCCAGTTCTCTTAATGATTGTTCCAATTCATCATTTTTCTTTTGTAAGTTTTCATTTTCTTGTTTTAAATTATTGATATCTGCGAAAAATGTACTATTACCACTTAGCTTGTTTTTTAGATATGTTAAACCATTTTGTATTGGCATAACTAAATTAGTTGCAGCATTTTCAAAAAAGTTACTATTACTTTTACCATTTGAAAATATTACAATTAATATTAAAATTATTACAGTTACAACTATTCCTATAATTCCACTTTTTTTGTTTCTGTACATTTTTTACTCCTATTCTTGAGTTTTAAAAGAATTAAATTTTAGCAAGGAAAGTTCTATTAAAAAGTCAAAAGCGCATACTTTTGTATGTAACTGCGTTTTAAATAGAACTTGACGCAGATAAAATTGTAATTATTTTAAAACTAGTATTTTTTATTTCGAGCATTAACTAATACTCTACCCAAACGTTCTATATCTTCTAATGTTTTTCCTGCTCCTCTTACGACACAGTCTAATGGTTCATCTGCAATATATACAGGCATGCCTGTTTCAGTACTTAATAATTTGTCTAGATTTTTTATTAATGCTCCTCCACCTGCAAGTACTATTCCTTTTTCCATAATATCTGCTGCTAATTCTGGTGGTGTTTTTTCCAAAGTCAATTTAACTATATCAACTATTTTTGTTATTGATTCTTTTATTGCTTCTTCTACTTGTGTGGATGTTATTGTCATATTTCTAGGTAATCCTGTTGTTAAATCTCTACCTCTTATTTCCATTGACATTTCTGTCATAAGTGGCATTGCACATCCTAATTGCATTTTAATTTGTTCAGCTGTTGTATCTCCCACTGCTAAGTTCATTTCACGTTTTATATAGTTTACGATTTCTTCATCTAATTCGTCTCCTGCAACTCTTAATGAGTGGCTTACAACTATTCCTCCTAATGATATTACAGCTACTTCTGTTGTTCCACCACCAATATCTACAATAATATTTCCACTTGGTTCTCCAACATCTAAAGATGCTCCAATAGCTGCTGCCATTGGTTCTTCTATTAAATAAACTTCTTTTGCTCCTGCCTGCATTACTGCTTCTTCTACAGCTCTTTCTTCTACTTCTGTAATTCCTGATGGTACTCCTACAACAACTCTTGGTCTACCTATATTGTATCTTTTTCCTACTTTTCCAATTATATTTTTTAACATTAATTGTGTTGCTGTAAAGTCTGCTATTACACCATCTTTCATTGGTCTTACAGCTTTTATTTGTTCAGGTGTTCTTCCTAACATTTCTTTTGCTTCATTTCCTGTTGCAACTATATTTCCATTTCTTCTATTTATAGCTACTACTGATGGTTCTTTTAGTACAATTCCTTTTCCTTTTAAAGTTACTAAAATGTTAGCTGTTCCTAAGTCAATTCCTATATCTTTTGATCCCCATGCAAAAAATTTCATATTAATTCTTTCCTCTCTTTTTATTGGCATTTTTATTTTTAATTTTGTAATTCTTCTTTTGTTAACCATTCCATAAAAATACTTGTATAATTCATTCCAGCAATAATTATATGATCAATTAATTCAATATTAAATAATTGTGACAATTTATATAATGTTTTTGTATATTCTATATCATTTTTACTTGGTTTTGCACTTTCTCCTGGATGATTATGTACTAAAATATATTTAGGTGCTTTCATTTTTATTGGTTCTGTTAATATTTCTTTTACTTCAATATTTACAAAGTCTATTCCTCCACTTGCAATATCTTGTATTTTTAATAATTGATTTCTTGAATTTAATATTGCAATTTTTACTTTTTCATTTGTTTCTGATTTTATATTTCCTATTAAAATTTCTGCTAAATCTTTTGGCTCATTTATAAACATTTTTTTATATTTGGTTTTGCTAAACATACGTGCAGAAATTTCTCCAACTGCTTTTAGTTGTATTGCTTTTACTTTGCCTATTCCTTTAACTTCCATTAATTCTTCAATTGAAAGTGTTTGTAAATAATTTAAATCTTCTTTAGTTGTTTTATTTAGACTTAACAATCTTTGTGCTAATTGCACTGATGTTTCTTCTTTTGTCCCCGTTTTTATTATTATTGCAAGTAATTCCGCATTTGAAAGTGTTTTTTCTCCATACATTTCTAATTTTTCGTATGGTCTTTCTAATTCTGGTAATTCCTTTATTTTTATTGACAATAGTATTTTCCTTTCCCTGGTCTTTATTGCCCCTTGTTTTGTTTTATATTTTTTTATAAATAAAAACTGCTAATACTAAACCTATTATGCTTGAAATACTTATTTTAAACATTAATGCAAATGTTATTTGCATTATGCTTAAGTCTAATGTTATTGGTGTTTGTAGTCCAAAACTTTGGCTATATGATAGCCACCAAAGCCAGTCAACTCTTGATGCTAATTCTCCTAATAATCCACCTACTACTAGTCCAGATAAAATAAATATTAATAATATCCATATATTTTTTTCTTTTGTTGCCATTTTTTCTACCTCCAAAATTCCGCTTTTACTTACGGCTGTTTATTTTTTACTCCATTGATATTATATATTGAATTACTAAATTTTTCAAGTGAATTTTGTGTAAATTTTTCACAATTGATTTGTATTTTGTTATGTGCTATAGTATAATAAATTTTCAAAATATATTACCAAAATTTATACATTTAAATATAATATTATTAGTAGTATAATAGAATTAGTATTTAACAAGGAGGGACTTGTCTTTATGAAAATAGAAAAGTTGACTGAAAATAAAATACGTATTATTGTAAATTCTTATGATTTAGAAAATAAGAATTTAGATTTCAAAGCACTTTTGTCAAGGACTTTAGATTCTCAAGGCTTTTTTCTTGATATGCTAGAAAAAGCTAAAACTGAAGTAGGTTTTAATACAGATGGTTGTAAAATTTTAGTTGAAGCATTTTCTACTACAGATGAATATTTGATTTTTACTATAACAAAATATGTTGATAAATCTAATACTCAAACAGGTAAACGTCCTAAAGTAAAAATGAAAAATTTAAATATTTCTGCAACTAAAGCAATTTATAAATTAGATAATTTTGATGTCTTTTGCGATTTATGTACATATTTAAATAATAATTTTTCTAATATAACTAAAATTTCTAAATGTTCTAGTTTGTATTTATATAATAACAATTATTATTTATTAATTAGAAATAATAATATTTCCAAAGATATTATGCAAAATTTTTATATTTCTATTTCTGAATTTTTATCTATGGCTAATTTATCTTCTAATTTTGAAAATAAATTATTTGAACATGGCAAAGCTATTATAAAAAACAATGCTATTTTAACAGGTATTAAATATTTTGTGCATTAATTAAAATATAACTTTGATAAAGTAAAAAATACCTCCCTCAAATTTTTAATATTTGAAGGGGGATTTTTTATTTTTATATTAATTAATATAAGTAATTTTGTGGATTATATGCAACTCCATTTACACGTATTTCTAAATGTAAATGTGGCCCTGTTGAATTTCCAGTAGAACCTACTGCTGCTATTGTTTGACCTTGTGATACTTGTGTTCCAGCTGATACATATAGTTTGCTACAATGTCCATAATATGTCTGAACTCCATTACCATGAGTTATTACTATCATGTTTCCATATGATCCTTTATATCCAGAAAATGTTACTGTTCCAGAAGCTGCAGCTGAAATAGGTGTTCCAGTTTGAGCTGATATGTCTAACCCGGTATGTGTAGAAACCCTTATTGAACTTCTAGCACCAAATCTTGATGTTATTATTCCTGATATTGGTTTTATTAAACTAATTCCTAAATTTGCTTTCCCTCCTGATGTGTTTAATGCTGTATTTACTTGACCTGTAGAAGCATATTTAGTTGTAGTTGTTGTAGATGTTTTTTTAGCTACTTCAACTTTTGGTTTTTCTACATATAATTCTGATACAGCTGTTTCTTTTTCTGTTAGATTTTGCATTTCTGTTTCATATTTTTCTTCTATTGCTATATTATCTATATTTGAGCTATCCTTTTCTTTTAAAGTATTAACCACATTTTCTGCCTCTTCAAAATTTGAAACATATAATTTTTCTTCTTGATTGTCTGTTATTGCATAATATCTATAATATGTTACTCCTGACTCTTTGATTTGGTCCATTATCTCATCATCATTTGTTACTATATTTTTCTTTAATAGGCACAGTTTATATTCTGGCAAATCTTCAACTTGAACAAATGCTACATTTGAATTTGTACCATCTCCATGATCAACATAATCATTTATTTCATGTTGTAATTTTCCCCTATCTTCTGTATATCCAATTTGCTCTCCTTTTATATATACACTATAAGTTGGTTTATACAAAAATGCTATTGCACCTACAATTAGAAAAGTTGCAATTATAATAAGAACTACCAATTTTATGCTTCTCCTTGTGTGTATTAATACTTTTTTTAACATTAAAATATCTCCTTTGTACCCCATTTTACACTTGTAATAATATTGTAATATTTGTTTTTTTGCAAGAATATTTAAAACTTAATTTCCGTAGGTTTTCAAAGTTTTTTAAGCTTAATCTCTTTTTTATTCGTTTTTTCTCGTTTTTTCATTTTTTGAATTTTTTTGAATAAAAATTTTAAAAAAGCAAATAATATATTTGTAAACAAAAATGAAAGGAATGATTAAAAATGCCAGATTTAAATCAAATGGAATTACAACATTTAAGACATTTAATTGGTGCACATGAAAATGTATATCAAAAATTAAACACTTATTCAGCTCAATCTGTGGATCCACAGATAAAACAACTTTTTACTAAGTCAGCTCAAGATGCTTTAAATACAAAGCAAAAACTTATGAGCTTTTTAAATAATAATTAGTTGTAGTTTAAATTGCACTATTTAGTAAAATAAGGTTTATAGGTTTCCTTTTCCAAGCCTAAATATATTAGTAAGGAGTATCTAATTATTTATAAGTAAAAATTAAATAATTAGAAAAAAGTTTTATGGACGAAAAAGTTATGGTTAATGATATTTTAGCAGGTGTAAAATCTGATTTAACAGCTTATCAAACTGCGATTTCTGAATGTGAAAATATGCAATTAAGACAAACTTTCCAACAAATTAGAAATAGTGATGAAAGTTTTCAATATGAGTTATTTAAAATTGCTCAAGCTAAAGGTTATTATGTTCCTGCTCAAAAAGCTACAGTAACTGAAATTAATACTGTAAAAACAGAATTAGAACAATAGATTTTTTAAAAGATTGCAAATTATAATTTTAAAATTTGCAATCTTTTTTATTATTTTTCTTACTTAAATATTTTATTCTGAAATTACTTCTAATTTAGCAAATTTTGCCATTAATCTTTTATGTCCAACTTTGTTAAAATCTATATCTACTTTTAGGTCGTCTCCTTCTGGTTCTACTTTGCTTATAATTCCTTCACCAAATTTCTTATGGAATATTTTTACCCCTGCTTGATATTTAGATAAATCTACATTTTGAGATTCTGATTTTTTAGTTAAATTATTTAAGAAACTTTCTGCTGTTCTAAATGCAAAATTGTTTGATGTTGATTTTGTACCAACTGTTGAAGCCGCTTCTTTATTGTCAATTTTATAACTCGTTACTTTTCCATTTCCTGTACCGCTTCTTCTGCTTCCAGCTCCATATGACCAACTAAATCCACTGTCACTATCTCTTAACATAGAATCCTTATTGCTTGTCTCTCCAAATGCTTCTTCATATCCTTCTAATAAATCTTCTGGAATTTCTTTTAAAAACCTTGATGTTTGATTATAACTTGTAGAACCAAATATTGTACGTTGTTTGCTACATGTTAAAAATAAGTTTTCTTTTGCTCTTGTTATTCCTACATAACATAGACGCCTTTCTTCTTCTAGTTCTTTTGGTTCTGATATTGATTTATATCCAGGGAATATTCCTTCTTCCATTCCAACTAAAAATACTACTGGAAATTCAAGTCCTTTTGCACTATGTAATGTCATAAGTGTAACTGAATCTTCTGTTTCCTCTATATTATCTAAATCTGATGATAATGTAATTCCTTCTAAGAATTGACTTAATGAATTTTCAGCATATTGTTCTTCAAACTCAATAGCTACTGTTAAAAATTCTTCTAAGTTTTCTATTCTGTTTTCTGCTTCTATAGTATTTTCATTTTCCAAAGCTTTAGTATACCCTGTCTTTTTCAATGTTTCTTTTATTAATTCTGAAATAACTAATTTATCTTTTTTAGTTTTTAATTCCTCTATTACATTTACAAACTCTCTAGAATTTAAATAAACTCTATTTAATCCATATTGTTCTGCATTTTTTATTACTTCATACATTGAAATTTCATTTTCTTCTGCTAAATTTTCAACCTTTTCTAAACTAGTTTTTCCTATACCTCTCTTAGGCTCATTTATTATTCTTTTTAAACTTAAATTATCTGAACTATTTTGAATAAGCCTTAAATATGCAATAATATCTTTTATTTCTTTTCTTTCATAGAATTTTAAACCACCAACAATTTTA
>ERZ827440.689-NODE-689-length-44138-cov-10.222104_pt1 | contig 44138 bp, 43 predicted proteins | sample MGYA00519774_ERZ827440 | MGnify/ENA primary metagenome ERZ827440 (study PRJEB31778, sample SAMEA3449302) | human gut metagenome | biome: human gut; feature: human-associated habitat; material: faeces | place: United Kingdom | collected 2010/2012 ... | reverse complement strand
AGGCGAAAAATCCCTCGCTGTTGGTCATATTCCCGGTTTTCAGATAGACCCTAAGAAATAGTATTATTACAAACATAATTTCGATTATTGCAACGTTAGTATAACACGGAAATCCAAAAAAGTACAGAGGAAAATGTGGGCATCGTTCCAAAAAAGAAGTGGGTTCTGCGGGGGAAAGTGTGCTCCCCGCGGAACCCGCGTGTATAAAGTGGTTTTTAAGAATTTCCCAGAAAATTGTCCAGAATCTTTTCCTGAATGCGGATATATTCCCGGGCGTCCTCGGGGCCGAGTGCTTCCAGCAGGGACGATACCCGGGAGATGACCTCCGCCCGGGCTTTCTGTATCGTATTTACGCCGTTTTCCGTCAGCCGGACAAAAATCTGCCGGTTGTCGCTTAAATCGGAGGAGCGGGCGATCAGTCCCTTTTCCTCCATGTGATGCAGAAGAAAGGTGACACGGGCGGTGCTGACGGCCATCTTTTTGCTGAGTTCCTTGGGATGGATCGCCGTCTCGTGGGTGGCAAGATAGTTCAGAACGAACAGCTCTCCCCGCACCATCTTGGAAAGCTGCTGATAGGCCGGGACTTGCAGGAGATTCGCCTGCACATTGAGAAGCTGCCCGGCAAGTAACGAATAGTCCATGCTGCCAAAATCACTCCCGTTCTTCCATGACGCTCATGTACGCCGGACGGATGATCTTATCCATGCAGATCAGTTCCTCGATCCGGTGGGCGCTCCAACCCACGATCCTCGCCACGGCGAACATGGCTGTGTACAGCTCCTGAGGAATTCCCAGCATGTCGTAGACAAAGCCGCTGTAAAAGTCCACGTTGGGGCTGACGCCCTTGTAGATCCGCCGGTGCTTCGCAATCAGCTGAGGGGCAAGCTCCTCCACGTTGCGGTACAGCGTCAGGTCGTCCCCGCGCCCCTTTTCGGCGGCGAGCTTTTCCACATAGCCCTTGAAAATCCGCTCTCTGGGGTCGGACAGGGAATAGACGGCGTGACCCATGCCGTATACAAGCCCCTTACGGTCAAAGGCTTCCTTATTGATGATCTTCGCGAGATAATCCTCCAGAGCCTCCTTGTCCGAGCAGTCGGGGACGTGCAGGCGGATGTCCTCCATCATTTCCATGACCTTGATGTTGGCGCCGCCGTGCTTGGGGCCTTTCAGGGAGGACATAGCCGCCGCGATGGTGGAATAGGTGTCGGAACCGGAGGAGGTGATGACACGGGTGGTGAAGGTGGAATTGTTGCCGCCGCCGTGCTCCATGTGGAGAATCAGCGCCGTGTCCAGCACCTTTGCTTCCGTGGTGGTGTATTTTTTGTTGGGGCGGAGCATCATGAGAAGATTTTCCGCCGTGGAAAGGGCGGGGTCAGGCCGGTGAATGACCATGCTGTCCATATTTTCATAGTAGTTGTAGGCATGGTATCCGTAAACGGCCAGCAGCGGGAACTCGGCGATCAGCTGGATGCACTGCCGGAGGGAATTGCTGACGCTGGTGTCGATAGCGCGCTCGTCGTAGGACGCCAGCGTCAGAATGCCCCGGGTCATGGAGTTCATGATGTCCTTGCCGGGGGCTTTCATGATGACGTCCCGGGTGAAGTTGGTGGGGAGCGTCCTGCACTCGCCCAGCAGCCTCCGGAATTCTTCCGCGGCGGCGCTGTCCGGCATCTGTCCCATGAGCAGAAGATAGGCGATCTTTTCGTAGCCAAGCTCCGTTTCCCCAAGGCTGCCGATCAGGTCTTCCACCCGGTAGCCCCGGTACCAGAGTTGGCCGTCGCAGGGAATCTTTTTGCCGTCCACAATTTTGGAGGACGTGATCTTGGAAATGTTCGTCAGTCCGGCGAGAACGCCGTTGCCGTTTTCGTCCCGAAGCCCCTTTTTGACACCGTATTCCTCGTACAGCCGGGGGGAGATGGTGTCGTTCCGGCGGCACACCACCTCGCTGCGGGTAGTGTAGTCATTCAACTGGGTCATGTCCATGCGCCGACCGCTCCTTTCGCAAATACTTCGTTCATGACGCTCTCCAGACGGGAGATCTGTTCCAGAAGGTTCTTCAGATTTTCGTAGCCGAAGGCCTCGATTACCCGGCTGTAGTAGGCGTTCAGGATATTTGCCTGCCGCTCCATGGCTCGGACGCCGGAATCGGTGATAACGACGTAGGTGCCGTCGCGCCCGTCGCCGCTGTGGGACCAGAATACCAGCCCCCGCTCGTGAAGCTTGCGGATCATTTTGGACGCCTTGGGTATGGGCATTTCCAGTCGCTCGGCCAAATCCCGCAGGTAGGTTTGCTCCGCTGACCCACCCTGACCGGCAGCTTCCGCAATGCTGTGGAGGGCAATGTAGTCGGAAAGGGACAGCTCCGTGAACAGGTCGTGCACGATGTCCCGGTTCAGCAAGTAGCGCTGACGGGTCATCGCATAGGCCAGTTTTTCCACTTCATGTTGATTTTTCATTGGCATCGTCCTTTTCTTAAGTGCGTTTCCGGCGTGAAATTGCCGGGGTATTGCAAGTTTCTGAGAGCGACATTGCATAGCGGGTGCCGGCTCTCCGGGGAGACGTTCATAATTCGCAGAAGCCTTTCACGGGCGATGGTGCGGACACCGGGAAGAAAGGCACCGGAGTGACAAAACGGGGAAACCATTCGGGGCTGGGCGGAAAATGAAATTTGCTAACATTGTTAGGTATTATAACAGGCGCGGGTCATCTTGTCAATAAACCGAAAACAGGCTTGTAAAATTTGAACAAAAAATGAATGATCGGCCACCAATTTCTATCGTAATTTACAATTGCAATTTTGCAGAAATTCATATATAATTTTCCATATCACAAAAACAGATGTCCACCGACTATGGATGCTGCTTTTGAATGGAGGTAAAGAAAATGAAAAGAGTAATTGCTGTTATCTTAGTACTGTGCATGGCTCTGTCCCTGTGCGCCTGTTCCTCTTCCGGCAGCGGCTCCGCTTCCGGCGAGAAGGTCATCAAGATCGGCGTGTTTGAGCCTTCTTCCGGCGACTCTGCGTCCGGCGGCAAGAAGGAAATCCTGGGTATGCAGTATGCCAACAGCCAGGAGCCCACGGTCACTTTGGGCGGCGAGACCTACAAGGTTGAGCTGGTCTACGGCGACAACGGCTCCTCCACCGACAAGGCTCCCTCCGCTGCTTCCTCTCTGGTCAGCGCGGGCGTGTCCGTGGTTCTGGGCTCCTACGGTTCCGGCGTTTCCATGGCCGGCGGCCCCAAGTTTGAAGAGGCCGGCATCCCCGCCATCGGCATCACCTGCACCAACCCCAACGTCACCGCGGGCAATAGCTACTACTTCCGTATCTGCTTCCTGGATAACTTCCAGGCCGACGTTCTGGCCAACTTCGCCATGAGCAAGTTCAGCGCCAAGACCGCCTACTGCCTGGGCGAGAGCGGCAACGAGTATGACCAGGGCCTGATCGCCTTCTTCACCAAGGTCTTTGAGGCCGCGGGCGGCAAGGTCATCACCGACTCCTTCCCCACCGGCAACTCCGATTTCGGCTCCTACCTGAACAAGGCCAAGAGCGAGGGCGCGGACGTTATCTTCACCCCTGTCTCCATCGCCTACGCCGTGCAGATCATCACCCAGGCCGCGTCTCTGGGCATTGAGGCTCCCTTCCTCGGCTCCGACACCCTGGACGACAACATGGTTCTGGAAGCCATCAAGGGCACCGACCTGCAGCTGTACGTCTCCACCTTCTATCAGGAAGGCGGCGCTCCCGAGTTTGATACGGGCGTTAAGGAGTACATCAACGCCAGCTCCGAGGCGCTGGCTGCCAACGGCGGCAACGACACCATCTCCGCCGTCACCGCCATGGGCTACGACGCTTACTTTGTAGCTCTGGAGGCCATGAAGAAGGCCGACAGCGGCGACAAGGCCGCCATCATGGCCGCTCTGCCCTCCGTCACCTACACCGGCGTTTCCGGCTCCATCGCCTTTGACGCTCAGGGCGACGCCATCCGCGACACCGCTTACATCAAGGCGGCGGACACCGCCAGCGGCGCGTGGGTTCTGGAAACCGTCCAGACCGGCTCCGGCAGCTGATATTATCTCCAATTGAATTGTTTGGCGGGGGGCGAATCCCCCCGCCAAACAGTCGTATTATTATGACAGGGAATCTCTGAAAAAACCGTCCGGAGCGGGGCTGCTGACGGCTTCTTCGGGGATTCCGTAAAGAAAGGGAGGAACCCCTGTGGAACAACTGTTTTCTCTGGAATACATGGTATCCATTCTGCTCAGCGGCATTTCCCTGGGCGGGCAGCTGGCGCTGATCGCCATTGGCTACACCATGGTCTACGGCATTCTGCGCCTGATCAACTTCGCCCACGGCGACGTGTTCATGGTCGCGGGCCTGCTGGGTATCTATATTTCCGCCGTGCTGCCGATCTACGCGGCAATTCCTGTTGTCATCATCCTGACGGTGGCGCTGGGCTTTTTCATTGAGCGGGCGGCCTATAAGCCCCTGCGCAATGCCCCGAGAATGTCCGTCATGATCTCCGCCATCGGCGTCAGCTATCTGCTGGAAAACACTGCGACCTACGTCACCGGCGGCCAGCCCATGACTTATCCCACCATCGGAATTCTGAACAAAACCATCGACATTGTCGGCACCTCCACGAAGCTGGTGGTCATCATCACCCCTGTTCTGGTGCTGGTGCTGATCGTGCTGCTGACCCAGCTGATCAACCACACCAAGATCGGCATGGCCATGCGTGCCGTTTCCAAGGACTTTGAGACGGCGCGGCTGATGGGCATCAAGATCAACAATGTCATTTCCATGACCTTTGTCATCGGTTCTGCTCTGGCAGTGGTGGGTTCCATTCTGTACTTCACCACTTATCCAGCCATTACCCCCACGGCGGGCGCCATGCCGGGACTGAAAGCCTTCGTGGCGGCGGTGTTCGGCGGCATCGGCTCCATCCCCGGCGCGGTGATCGGCGCGTTCCTGATCGGCATCTGCGAGACCATCATCAAGGGCCTGCCCTCGGCATGGAATGTTTCCGTGTTCTCCGATGCCTTCACCTTCGCGCTGCTCATCATCATCCTGACCTGCAAGCCAACCGGACTCTTTGGCGAAAAGGCCACGGATAAGGTTTAAGGAGGTGCCGGATATGCTGAAACAGAAAACAAACAAAAGCGGCAGCTTCGCTGCGCTGATCTCCATTTCGGTGCTGCTTTTGCTGATTATCCTGCTGGAAAACATCAGCGACCGCATTCCCGGACTGCCTGCGGTCTTCCTTCCCACCAGCCAGTTGTTTACCGTGCTGAAAAAGGGCGCGGTGTATTCTCTGGTGGCCGTTTCCATGAACCTGCTCAACGGCTTCACCGGCCTGTTCTCTCTGGGACAGGCGGGCTTCATGCTGCTGGGTGCGTATACCTATGCCATTCTGACCGTTCCCATGGCTGCCAAGGATCAGGTCTACTACCTCTACGGCGGCTCGGCCGTGAAGTTTTCCTTGGTGGATATGTTCCAGAGCTTTCTGGGCAGCGCCGGTTTCGGCGGCGGGCTGGCGTTGGTTCTGGCCGTTCTCGTGGGACTGATTCTCGCGGGACTGGTGGCCGCACTGTTCGCGGCGCTCATCGGCCTGCCGGTTCTGCGGCTGAAAAGCGACTATCTCGCCATTGCCACACTGGGCTTCGCCGAAATCCTGCGGGCCATTTTCCAGTGGCAGACCCTTGGCCCCATTACCAACGGCGCGAATATGATCAAAGGCTTCCCCACCTTCTCCGATTTCAATATCAAAAACGGCGCGGGGCAGGTGATTCTGCGGCTGAGTACATTCGTTCCCTTCCTTGTGGCGATCATCTGCATTGCCCTGATCGTTCTGCTGATCAACTCCTCCTACGGCCGCGCCTTTAAGGCCATCCGAGATGACGAGGTGGCGGCGGAGGCCATGGGCATCAGCCTGTTCAAGCACAAGATGCTCTCCTTTGTGATTTCCAGCTTCTTCTCCGGCGTGGGCGGCGCGCTGTTCGCCATGTATGTTGCCAACGCGCAGGCGAAGGTGTTCACCTCCACCATGACCTATGAGATTCTGCTGATCGTGGTCATCGGCGGCATCGGCTCCGTTTCCGGCTCCGTCATCGGCACGTTTCTGTACGTGGCCTGCTCTGAGTGGTGGCTGCGGTTCCTGGATCGGGAGACCTATATCGGCTCGTTCAAGGTGCCCCTGCTGCGCAGCGGTTTCCGGATGGTCGTATTCTCCGTGGTCATCATGATTATTGTTCTGTTCTTCTCCAAGGGCATCATGGGGGAGAAGGAGCTGAGCTGGAAGGGCATCGGCGGACTGCTGAAAAAGCGGAAAAAGGCTGCCCCGGCGGCGGAAAAGGAGGACTGAAGCGGCATGAGCGAAAGAAACGTTCTTCGTATGGAAAACGTCACCATGCAGTTTGGCGGCGTAGTTGCTGTGAATGACCTGTCTCTGGACGTGCCGGAGGGTCAGATCGTCGCCTTGATCGGCCCCAACGGCGCGGGCAAGACCACGGCCTTTAACTGCATCACCGGTGTGTATCAGCCGACCAACGGCCGGGTGGAATTCATGGGCAAGACCATGATCCGCAACCACCCCACCGGCAAAATGAAAAAGAACTATCTGGGCACCAACGGGGATAAGTATGCAAATGAGCGCAACATTGACCCGACTCCGGACCACGTAGTCTCTCTGGGCATTGCCCGTACCTTCCAGAACATCCGCCTGTGGAAGAGTATGACGGTGTTTGAAAACGTGCTGGTGGCCAAGCATATGCGTGCCAAGCAGAACGTATTTTCCGCCATTTTCCGGGCGAACGCCAAGGAAGAAGCGAGAATGCGGGAAGAAACCATGGAGCTGCTGAAAGAGCAGGGACTGGAGCAGTACAAGGACGAGATCGCTACCAGCCTGCCCTACGGCCTGCAGCGCCGTCTGGAAATCGCCCGCGCTCTGGCGACGGACCCCAAGCTGCTGCTGCTGGATGAACCGGCGGCGGGCATGAACCCGCAGGAGACGCAGGAACTGGCGGAGTACATCAAAGAGATTCGGGACGGACACCATCTGACGGTCTTCCTTATTGAGCATCACATGGATCTGGTCATGAAGATTTCGGACTACATTTATGTCATTGACTTCGGCAGTGAGATCGCCCGGGGCGTACCGAAGGAAGTGCAGCAGAACAAGCGCGTGATCGAGGCGTATTTGGGGGTGACGGAGGATGCGTAACATTCTGGGAATTCGGGACTTGCAGGTGCATTACGGCGGAATCGAAGCGGTGAGGGGCATCAGTCTGGACGTGCCGGAAGGGGAGATCGTGACCCTGATCGGCGCCAACGGCGCTGGCAAAAGCTCCACCCTCCGCGCCATCGCGGGGCTGGTGAAGCCCTCCGCGGGAAAAATCTCCTTTCTGGACGAGGACATCACCGGCATGGATTCCAGCATGATCGTGTCCAAGGGCATCACGCTGGTACCCGAGGGACGGCGTATCTTCCCGGACATGACGGTGCTGGAAAACCTGAAAATCGGCGCTTACCTGCGCAAGGACGATCTGACGGAGGACTTAAACTGGGTGTTTGACCTGTTTCCTCGGCTGAAAGAGCGTTCATGGCAGGCGGGCGGCACGCTGTCCGGCGGCGAGCAGCAGATGCTGGCGGTCGGTCGCGCGCTCATGAGCCGCCCCAAGGTCATCATGATGGACGAGCCGTCTCTGGGACTTGCGCCCATCATCGTCAAGGGCATTTTTGAGATCATCAAGGAGATCAACAAGCAGGGCGTGACGGTTCTGCTCATTGAGCAGAACGCCAACATGGCGCTGAAAACCGCCAATCTCGGCTACGTCATGGAGACCGGGCGTATCACCCTCCACGGCAGCGGCGAGGAGCTGCTGGCCAACGAGGCGGTGAAGGCGGCCTATCTTGGCACGTGATAAGTGAAGAATGCAGCCGGGCTTTCAGAGCGATACGCTCCGAAGGCCCGGCTATTTCTGCCTACGAATAAATTTCATAATGGGGATTGACATTTCAGAGATATGTGCTATTATATCGATAGTAATATATCGGTAACAAAATACTGATAATTAATGTTCGGAAAGGTCGATTTTCATGGATAAAACATATGCACCTGTAACCACCGCTCAGGAACTGACCGAAGCATTGGCAAAGTGCCGCGCGGCACAGGAGAAATTTGCCACTTATACGCAGGAGCAGGTGGATAAAATTTTTCTGGCTGCCGCTACCGCAGCCAATCAGATGCGCATTCCTCTGGCCAAGCAGGCCGTAGCCGAAACCGGTATGGGCGTAGTGGAGGATAAGGTCATCAAGAACCACTATGCCGCTGAATATATTTACAACGCCTACAAGGATTCCAAGACCTGCGGTGTCATTGAGGAAGACACGGCCTACGGCATTCAGCGCATTGCCGAGCCTATCGGCGTCATCGCGGCGGTCATTCCCACCACGAACCCCACTTCTACCGCCATTTTCAAGACCCTGATTTCCCTGAAGACCCGCAACGGCATCATCATCAGCCCCCACCCCCGGGCGAAGGGCTGCACCATCGCCGCCGCCCGGGTGGTGCTGGAGGCGGCGGTCGCCGCCGGTGCGCCGGAAGGCATCATCGCGTGGATAGACAAGCCCTCTCTGGAGCTGACCAATCAGGTGATGCGGGAGGCCGACCTGATCCTTGCCACCGGCGGCCCCGGCATGGTGAAGGCTGCCTACTCCTCCGGCAAGCCCGCTCTGGGCGTCGGCCCCGGCAACACCCCCGCCGTCATTGACGACAGCGCCGACATTCTGCTGGCGGTTTCCTCCGTCATCCATTCCAAGACCTTTGACAACGGTATGATCTGCGCTTCCGAGCAGAGCGTGGTGGTGCTGGACAGCATCTACGACCGGGTCAAGGCGGAATTCATCAAGCGCGGCTGCTACGTCCTGAACGGGGAGGAAATCGACAAGGTTCGCGCAACCATCCTGATTAACGGCGCATTGAACGCCAAGATCGTGGGGCAGTCCGCCCATACCATCGCGGCGCTGGCGGGCGTTGACGTCCCTGAAAGCACCAAAATCCTCATCGGCGAAGTGACCTCCACCGATCTCTCCGAAGCCTTTGCCCACGAGAAGCTGTCCCCTGTGCTTGCCATGTACCGGGCGTCCGACTTCACCGACGCCATGAACAAGGCGGACACCCTTGTCAAGGATGGCGGCTACGGCCACACAGCTTCCGTCTATCTGGACACGGTGAGCGGGAAGGAGAAGCTGGACGCCTTTGCGGAGAAAATGAAAGCCTGCCGCATTCTGGTGAATACTCCGTCCTCCCACGGCGGCATCGGCGACCTGTACAACTTCAAGCTGGCTCCCTCCCTGACGCTGGGCTGCGGCTCCTGGGGCGGCAACTCCGTTTCCGAGAACGTGGGCATCAAGCACCTGCTGAACATCAAGACTGTGGCAATTAGGAGGGAGAACATGCTCTGGTTCCGTGCGCCTGAAAAGGTTTATTTCAAGAAGGGCTGCCTGCCCGTGGCTCTGTCCGAGCTGAAAAATTACAAGAAGGCATTCATCGTCACCGACGCGTTCCTGTACCAGAACGGCTACACCAAGCCGGTGGAGGAGAAGCTGGATGCTATGGGGATCACCCATACCACCTTCTACAACGTAGCCCCCGATCCAACCCTCGCCTGTGCCAGAGAGGGCGCGGCGCAGATGGCAGCCTTCAAGCCCGACCTGATCCTCGCCATTGGCGGCGGCTCCGCCATGGACGCGGGCAAGATCATGTGGGTTCTGTACGAGCATCCCGAGGCGGATTTTCAGGACATGGCCATGCGCTTTGTGGATATCCGCAAGCGTGTCTACACCTTCCCCAAGATGGGCGGAAAGGCGTATTTCGTCGCCATCCCCACCACCGCCGGTACCGGCTCCGAGGTGACCCCCTTCGCTGTCATCACCGATGAAACCACCGGCGTCAAGTATCCGCTGGCGGACTACGAGCTGCTGCCGAAAATGTCCATCGTGGACGCCGACATGATGATGAACGCCCCCAAGGGTTTGACTGCGGCCTCCGGCATCGACGCCGTGACCCACGCTCTGGAAGCCTACGCCTCCATGATGGCCACGGACTACACCGACGGTCTGGCGCTGCGGAGTTTGAAGCTGATTTTTGAGAACCTGCCTTCCGCCTATGAAAACGGCGCGAAGGACCCCAAGGCCCGCGAGAACATGGCGAACGCCGCCTGCATGGCCGGTATGGCCTTCGCCAACGCATTTTTGGGCGTGTGCCACTCCATGGCGCACAAGCTGGGCGCGTTCCACCATCTGCCCCACGGCGTTGCCAACGCCCTGATGATCGACGAGGTTCTGCGCTTCAACGCCGCCGAGGTTCCCGCGAAGATGGGCACCTTCTCCCAGTACGACCACCCCCACACTTTGGCGCGGTATGCTGAGGTTGCCGACTATCTGAAGCTGGGCGGCGCCACGGACGAGGAGAAGCTGGAGAACCTGATTGCGGCCGTCGACGAGCTGAAGGCCAAAATCGGCATCAAAAAGACCATCCGGGACTACGGCATTGACGAAACCGACTTCCTGAACCGTCTGGACAGCATGGTGGAGCAGGCCTTCGACGACCAGTGCACCGGCGCAAACCCCCGGTATCCCCTCATGAGCGAGATCAAGCAGATGTACCTCAACGCCTACTACGGCACCGACGAGACGAAATAAGCAAAACAGAACCGACGCCCTCCGGCCTAAGACTTCTCAGGCTGGAGGGCGAACTGTTTTGATGAAATCGGAAGGACACGGTCGATACGGGCAGGTTGATTTTTCCCGTTTCCTTGCTATAATGTAGCGGGTAAACCGTGCATCAAACCATTTTCAGGAGGAAGAACATGCTTGAGTATCACAAAATGACCGAAGAAGAAAAATACTGCATCGCCCGGTGGAAATATCCCGGGGAATACGCGATTTACAACAGCCTTTCCTATGAGGAACAGAAAAAGCGGGGGTTTGGGTTTGCGAATCCGGAGAACCATTTGTATTCCTTTTATGACAGGAAAGATCTGGTCGGCTTTATCAATCTGAACGGGGAAGACCCGGAGGTGTTCTTCGGAATCGGGGTGAATCCCGATTGCTGCGGCAAGGGCTACGGGCAGCAGATGACCCGGACAGCGTGGGAAATTTCGCAGACGCTGTTTCCCGGGAAACCTATGTACCTGGAAGTCAGAACATGGAATCAGCGGGCGATCCGGTGCTATGAAAAGGCGGGATTCCGCATTGTCGGCGAGCCGATTCAACAGACAACATCCATTGGAGGAGGTGCGTTTTACCACATGGTACGTCGGGGCTGAACAGGAAAACGACGTGGCAAAGGGGATGCAGCGCTGCCCGGCCAATTCTATGGGGAAAGAAGCGGATTTTGCGGGTGTTGTCTGGATGGGCGAGGACGGATGCTCTGATCATCGACCACCCTTCCACGAAAAATCTGCGGGGCGGCTGCGTATCTTTTACGACTTTCCTCTTGTTTTTTTCCACATGTGCGGTTATAATAGTCGCAGATAAAAACAAGGAGGTCATTATAATGGCTGTAAAAATTGAAAAGGATACTATCATCGGGGACATTCTGGACGTCGCGCCCCAGTCCGCACCCCTGTTCTTCGCCATCGGTATGCACTGTCTGGGCTGTCCCTCTTCCCGGGGTGAGACCGTTGAGGAAGCCTGCATGGTCCACGGTGTGGACTGCGAGCCGTTCCTCGCCCAGCTGAACAATTTCCTGGAAGCCTACGAGGCCAACGAAGCCGCGAAGCAGAACGGATAAAATACCGGCAGCGCCATCCCGGACAATTGCCGGGATGGCTTTTTTCGTATAGAAGGAGGGACGCCCGTGAAAATACCCCTTTCCAACCGCTTGTTGGCCTGCTGCGGCTATGTCAATCCCGGCGACCGGGTGGCGGACGTGGGCTGTGACCACGGCTATCTCGGCATTTACCTTCTGAAAAACGGCATTGCCGGCGCGGTCATTGCCTCCGACGTCCGGGAAATGCCCCTGCAAAGCGCCGTCCGCAACGCGGAAAAATTCGGCGTGAAGGAGAGGATGTCCTTCTACCTGTCCGACGGCATCCGCGATGTCCCCCGGAAATTTGATTGCATGGTCTGCGCGGGGATGGGGGCGGACACCATGATGTCCATTCTGGACGCCGCGCCATGGCTGAAAAGCGAACGCTACCGGCTGATCCTCCAGTGCCAGAGCAAGCGGCCGGAGCTGCGCCGGTATCTGTACCGTCAGGGCTACGCCATCCGCCGGGAGACGCTGGCGAAGGACGGAAAATTCATCTACCCCGTCATGGAAGTGGTCTACGCCCCCGGGGAGACGCTGACCGACGGCGAGTATTACATCACCCCGGCACTGCGCCGCAGCGGCAGCGAACTGCTTCCGGCTTTCCGGGAGAGTGTGCTTTCCGGCCTTCGCAAGACCGTTGCGGGGCTGTCCGGTGGGGACGAGGAAAAATACAGGCACTACAAAGCGATTTTGGAGGAACTGACCGATGACGACTGTAGCTGACATTCTCAAGTACATAGAGACCCTTGCCCCAACCTACATGAAAATGGACTGGGACAATGTGGGGCTGCTCTGCGGCAGCCGGGAGACTTCCGTCACCAAGGTTCTGGTGGCACTTGACCCCTTCGAGGGGGTGTGCCGGGAGGCGGTAGAGTGGGGCGCGGAGCTGATCGTCACCCACCACCCGATCATTTTCGACCCGCTCAAGTCCGTGACGGAGGAAACGACCGTCGGCCGGAGCATCATGACCCTTTGCCGCCACGGCATCAGCGCCGTCAATGCCCACACCAATCTGGACTGCGCCCCGGGGGGCGTCAACGACGTGCTGGCGGCTACGCTGGGACTGAAGGACGTGGAGACCATCCCACCCTTTTTCCGGGACGATCAGGGGCGGCAGTGCGGCCTTCTGCGCCGGGGCAGGGTAGAGGAGCAGTCCCTTTCCCAATTTCTGGAAACCGTCAGGAGCAGCCTGAACGCCGAGGGACTGCGCTACGTGGACGGCGGCAAGCCGGTTCGCGTGGTGGCGGTGGGCGGCGGGCATTGCTCCGACGAGCTGATGAGCGCCTTCGAGGCCGGGTGCGACACCTTCGTCACCGCGGACATCAAGTACAACGAGTTCTGGGACGCGCAGGCGCTGGGGATGAATCTGATCGACGCGGGGCATTTTGCCACGGAGAACCCCGTTGTGGCCGTGCTGGCGGAGAAAATCGCCGCCGCGTTCCCGGGCATTCAGGTGAAAATTTCCGAAACCCACCGGGACTGCATGAAATTCTATTGAGAAAGTGTTGATTTTTGTCACGGATTCTGATAAAATAGATAAGATTTTTGAATATACTCGCTGAAGGGAAGATATATCTATGTCCGGACATTCCAAATGGCATAACATCCAGAAAACCAAGGGCGCGCAGGACGCCAAGCGCGCGGCAGCCTTCACCAAGATCGCCAAAGAGCTGATCGTCGCGGTGAAGGAGGGCGGCAGTGCAGACCCCGCCTATAACTCCCGTCTGGCCACCGTCATCACCAAGGCCAAGGCCGCCAACATGCCCAACGACAACATCAAGCGCTGCCTGGAAAAGGCGGCGGGCGCGGGCGGCGACAACTACGAGACCATTACCTACGAAGGCTACGGCCCCGGCGGCGTGGCGGTGATCGTGGAGACCATGACCGACAACCGCAACCGCACCGCCGGTTCCATGCGCCACCACTTCGACAAATTCGGCGGCAATCTGGGCGCGACGGGCTGCGTCAGCTGGTCCTTCGACAAGAAGGGCGTGCTGGTGATCGACAACGAGGACGGCGACTACGAGGAAGACCAGGTCATGATGGACGCCATGGACTGCGGCGCGGATGATTTCGAGGCCGAGGACGACGTGTTCACCGTGTACACAGACCCCGACGATTTCAACGCCGTGGCCGACGCCATGACGCAGAAGGGCTACAGCTTCGTATCCGCCCAGATCGAAATGGTACCCCAGAACTACCAGAAGCTCACCGACCCGGAGCAGATCTCCCTGATGGAGAAGCTGCTGGACATCATGGACGACGACGACGACGTCCAAAACGTCTGGCACAACTGGGACGAGGATTGAGGAAGAACGGAAAGAACCGCAGGTTCAGGCGATGGCTTGAACCTGCGGTTTATTATGTAGAAATGGAAAAAAGCGAACTGACTGACATGCGGCATCAGAGAAGCTCAAAAGCATATAAGACACCCATACCTCCGATTATTATGCCCAGCACAGCCCAAAATACTCCCTTTTGGTGCTTGTCAAGGCAGCCGAACACTCCTGATACGGACACAACAACGGAACGCTGAATGTTTCGGAATTGGCAAGGGTTTGTGATTTGAGCAGGACAACGGTTTACAAATATCTTTCCCTTTTGGAGGGGTAACGGAAAAGGGAGTGGACGAAAACCCACTCCCTTTTCCGTTACTATTTCAGCGAACATTATAAACAGCGATCGGCGCAGTACTACTTGAGGTATAGAAAATCACAGAAAGTGTGTTTTCTTGATTGTCTCGAACTTCTTCGGGGACAAAGAATGAAAAAACACTTCCAAATTTCGGGGTCAAAGGTTCAATTGTGCCCGTGTTCAGCCACGCATCCACACCGTTGTCATAAAACCAAATCCGCTCACTATAAAAGGTATATCCATCGCCATAGACTACTTCGCAGGAGAAGAACGGGAAGCTAATCGCTCTCTTTCCATTATATTTTACATCAAAGTAGATGTTTGCAACGGTTTCTCCGTTGCTTGGAATCAATGCTCCACCCTTGCCTTTTTGGGGATTTTCTGCTTTCGCAGTAAAATCAAAATTGGTGACAGTGATTTCGAAATTTTCGAACGAAGCGGTTTCACCCAGAACAAGATTCACGGCTTCGGGGGCCTCAGTTTCTTTGGGAGGCTCGGTCTCTTGGGAAGTCTCTGCTGTTTTGGATGCCTCATTTACTTTAGAGGGATCATCCTTACTTCCACAAGCACACAGGGACAGGCACATAACAGGTGCCAAAAGTAGAGAGATTGCCTTGTTCATTTGCGCTCCTTCTTTCTTGTAGTATGACAGTAACCGATATTGGTTAATATGATTATACACCATATTCGGTTATCATGTCAAGTAAGAAAGGGGGCTGCGTCCCGTGATTTCTTACGATAATCTATGGAATGTCATGAAAGAGAAAGGCATCACACAATACATGCTTATCAAACGGTATAATATCAGCCCCGGACAGATTACGCGGTTAAAACGAAACGAGAGCGTCAGTACCCATACCATTGAGATGTTTTGCAGAATTTTGTCCTGCGAAGTCGGGGACATCATGAAGTATATTCCGGATGATTAGAGCAGAGAAACCTGCTCTTTTTCTCTTGGGAAGCACATCCTCATTTTCTTCATCAAAAACACCCCTAAAACAGCAAAAACAGGAAGCACATCTTGCCGGATTTCTTCGGCAGGACGTGCTTCCTTGCTTCATTTTTGCGAAAAGTGGGGTTTGAACTTTTGAGGTTCAAAAGAAGGGGTTTAACCTTACTTCTTCAGCGCTTCCTCAACAGCAACAGCCACGGAAACGGTAGCACCGACCATGGGATTGTTGCCCATGCCCAGGAAGCCCATCATTTCCACGTGGGCAGGCACGGAGGAGGAACCGGCAAACTGGGCGTCGGAATGCATACGACCCATGGTATCGGTCATGCCGTAGGAAGCGGGGCCGGCTGCCATGTTGTCGGGATGCAGGGTACGACCCGTGCCGCCGCCGGAGGCCACGGAGAAGTACTTCTTGCCCTGCTCGATGCACTCTTTCTTGTAGGTGCCGGCAACGGGATGCTGGAAACGAGTGGGGTTGGTGGAGTTGCCGGTGATGGAAACGTCCACGCCCTCGTGGTGCATGATGGCCACGCCCTCGCGGACGTCGTCAGCGCCGAAGCAGCGGACAGCCGCGCGCTCGCCGTCGGAGTACTTGTACTCCTTGACGATCTTCAGCTCGCCGGTGTAGTAGTCAAACTTAGTCTGCACGTAGGTAAAGCCGTTGATTCGGGAGATGATCTGGGCGGCGTCCTTGCCCAGGCCGTTCAGGATGACCCGCAGAGGCTCCTTACGAGCCTTGTTGGCAGAGCGGGCAATGCCGATGGCGCCTTCGGCAGCGGCGAAGGACTCGTGACCGGCCAGGAAGGCGAAGCACTTGGTCTCGTCCCGCAGCAGCATGGCGCCCAGATTGCCGTGGCCCAGACCGACCTTGCGGTCCTCGGCGACGGAACCGTCGATGCAGAAAGCCTGCAGGCCGATACCGATGGCCTCGGCGGCCTCAGCGGCGGTCTTGACGTTCTTCTTCAGAGCAATGGCAGCGCCCACGGTGTAAGCCCAGCAGGCGTTCTCAAAGCAGATGGGCTGAATGCCCTTGACGATCTCGTAGGGGTCGAAGCCCTTCGCCTTGCAGATCTCCCGGCACTCTTCCACGGAGGAGATGCCGTACTGAGCGAGGACGCCGTTGATCTTGTCAATTCTTCTTTCGTAACTTTCAAACAAAGCCATTGTTTCGTCCTCCTCTTATTCCTGACGGGGGTCGATGTACTTGGGCGCGTTGTCGAAGCGGCCGTAGTGACCCATAGCCTTCTTGTAGGCGGTGTTGGCGTCGTCGCCCTTCTTCATGAAGTCCATCATCTTGCCCAGGTTTACAAACTCATAGCCGATGATCAGGTTCTCGTCGTCCAGAGCAACGCGGGTGACATAGCCCTCGGCCATTTCCAGATAACGGGGACCCTTGGACTTGGTGGCGAACATGGTGCCCACCTGACTGCGCAGACCCTTGCCCAGATCTTCCAGAGAAGCGCCCACGACCAGACCGCCCTCGGAGAACGCAGACTGGCTGCGGCCGTAAACGATCTGCAGGAACAGCTCCCGCATGGCGGTGTTGATGGCGTCGCACACCAGATCGGTGTTCAGAGCCTCGAGGATGGTCTTGCCGATGAGAATTTCGGCGGCCATAGCGGCGGAATGGGTCATGCCGGAGCAGCCGATGGTCTCCACCAGAGCTTCCTCAATGACGCCCTCCTTGATGTTCAGGGTCAGCTTGCAGGCACCCTGCTGGGGAGCACACCAGCCGATACCATGGGTAAAGCCGCTGATGTCCTTGATCTCCTTGGCCTGAACCCACTTGCCCTCTTCGGGAATGGGAGCGGGGCCATGGTAGGCACCCTTGCCCACGGAGCACATATTCTGTACTTCTGCACTGTAAATCATGGCAAATTTCCTTTCTTTCAAAAGACGTTTCCGTCTTTGGGTTTACTTTTCCGGGAAACCGGAACTCACGGAAACTCTGAATAAATCGCCTGCGGCTGTGAGCGGATCTTTTCCGCCCACTCTTCGGTATCGAAAACGGGAAATACATACAGTATTTCACCGCTTTCGATGCCTCGATTGGCCGAAAAATCTCCCGCCCACAGCTCGTGCCGATTTAATCAGAGCTTCCTTAGCGCATACATTATACATGCCGCCGGGAAAAATGTCAATTCCCCGGCGGCAAAATCGTTGTAAATTTCGGGCGGATACGACGTTATATCCGCTTGAGCGGGTGGGAACTGTCCTGGGCGATGAGCAGGTCGGTGATGATATCGTTGCTGACCAGATACCCCTGAGGGGTCAGCACCCAGCGGCCGGAGTCGTTCTGGGTCGCCTGATAGTAGCGGCGGCGCTTTTCCAGCACATCTTCCAGCGGGGCGAAGGGCAGCAGGAACAGCTTTTCGTATTCCGCGGCGCTGATGCCCTGACTGGTGCGCAGACGAAGCATCAGATACTCACCCGCCCGCTCCCGCATGGGGATCTCCTGTAAATCCTCCATAATGTCGCCGCCGTCCCGGATACCGGCGATGTATTCCTGCAAATCCCGTTTCAGGGTGAAGCGCTTTCCGGCAAAGTCCGAGCTGGCGCTGGGGCCGAAGCCCAGATATTCGCCGCCCGTCCAGTATTTCATGTTGTGCCGGGAGTACAGACCCTTCCGGGCAAAATTGGAAATTTCGTACTGCCGGAAGCCGCGGCTGCGGAGGGCTTCCACGGCGGCGAGGTACATGTCCGCCTGCGTCTCGTCGTCAGGGAGGTTCAGCATTTCCTTGTAGTCATAGAAGGGGGTGCCTTCCTCGATTTTCAGGGCGTAGCAGCTGACGTGTTCCGGGTTCAGGCGCAGGACATTGTCCAGCGTTTCCTGCCAGTCCTGCAGGTCCTGCCCGGGCAGGCCGTACATCAGGTCGATGGACACGTTGCGAAAACCCGCCTTGCGGATGCGCTGGTAGGCGGTGGCGGCCTGTGCGTAGGTGTGGGGACGGCCGATTTTTTTCAGAATTTCATCGTCGTCGGACTGAACGCCCAGACTGACCCGGTTGAAGCCCTCGGCGTAAAGCCGGTGGAGCAGCCGGTCGGAAACGGAATCCGGGTTGCACTCCACGGAAATTTCGGCATCCGGCACCACGTCGAAGTTCCGGCGGATGGTGGTGAGGATCACGGCCAGACCGTCGGCACCGAAGAAGGAGGGGGTGCCGCCGCCAAAGTAGACGGAGTCCACCTTGTAGCCGGGCGCCAGCTCACCGGCTTCCTTGATATGGTCGCATACCGCGTCCAGATAGCCGTCCATCAGCTTGTCGTCCTTGGTGGCCATGGAGTAGAAGTCGCAGTACTGGCACTTGCTGCGGCAGAAGGGGACATGGACGTAAAGTCCGAGGGGCGTTTTGTTCGCACGTTTATTGAGAATCGGCATGGGGATACCTCCGGGTGTTGAGAATGTGAGAAAACTGTCAATCTTCGTCCAGCTTGAGGACGGCCATGAAGGCTTCGGAAGGAACCGCGACGGTGCCAAAGGTACGCATCCGCTTCTTGCCTTCCTTCTGCTTTTCCAGCAGCTTCTTCTTACGGGTGATGTCGCCGCCGTAGCACTTGGCGAGAACGTCCTTGCGCAGCGCCTTGATGGTCTCCCGGGCGATGACCTTGCCGCCGATGGCGGCCTGAACGGGGATTTCAAACTGGGCGCGGGGGATGTTCTCCTTCAGCTTTTCGCAGATCTTCCGGGCGCGGGGATAGGCGTTGTCCGCAAAGAGGATGAAGCTCAGCGCGTCCACAACGTCGCCGTTGAGCAGGATGTCCAGCTTCACCAGACGGCTGGGGCGGTAGCCGATCAGCTCGTAGTCCAGACTGCCGTAGCCCCGGGTGCGGGACTTCAGGGCGTCGAAGAAGTCGTAGATGATCTCGTTCAGGGGCATTTCGTAGTGCAGCTCCACGCGGCTGGCGTCCAGATACACCATGTCCTTGAATTCGCCCCGGCGATTCTGACACAGCTCCATGATGTTGCCCACGTATTCCTGTGGGGAGATCAGGCTGACCTTGGCGTAAGGCTCCTCGGCCAGTTGGATGTCCGCCGGGTCGGGGTAGTCCAGAGGCGTGTAGACATACATGGATTCGCCGTTGGTCTTCGTTATCCGGTAGACGACGTTGGGAGCGGTGGTGATGAGGTCGAGATTGTATTCCCGTTCCAGACGCTCCTGAATGATCTCCATGTGCAGCAGACCAAGGAAGCCGCAGCGGAAGCCGAAGCCAAGGGCGATGGAGCTTTCCGGCTCGTAGCTCATGGAGGCGTCGTTGAGCTTCAGTTTTTCCAGCGCGTCCCGTAAATCCTGATATTTGGCGCCGTCGGCGGGATAGATGCCGGAGAACACCATGGGCTGGGCTGGGCGGTAGCCGGGCAGGGGCTGGGCGGCGGGATTCTCCACGCCGGTGACGGTGTCGCCCACCCGGGTGTCCGCCACGGTTTTGATGGAAGCGGTGATGTAGCCCACTTCCCCGGCACCCAGCGCGTCCGAGGGGTTCAGCCCGCCGGGGATCATGGTGCCCACTTCCACCACCTTGTAGACCGCGCCGGTGGCCATCATTTTGATGTCCATGCCGGGCTTCACCGTTCCCTGCTTGATGCGGGTGTAGACGATGACGCCCCGGTAGGAATCGTACTGGCTGTCGAAGATCAGCGCCTGCAATGGCGCGTCCCGCTCCCCGGTGGGAGCAGGGACGTCCTGGACGATCATCTCCAGAACGGCGGGGATGTTGATGCCGTTTTTGGCGGAAATTTCGGGGGCGTCTTCGGCGGGAATGCCGATGATGTCCTCAATCTCCGACTTCACCTCAGCCGGACGGGCGGAGGGCAGGTCGATCTTATTGATGACGGGCAGGACTTCCAGCCCGGCGTCGATGGCGAGATAGGTGTTGGCGAGAGTCTGGGCTTCCACGCCCTGAGAGGCGTCCACCACCAGAATCGCGCCCTCGCAGGCGGCAAGGCTCCGGGAGACCTCGTAGTTGAAGTCCACGTGACCCGGGGTGTCGATCAGGTTCAGGACGTATTTTTCGCCGTCGGCGGCGGTATAGTGCAGGGTGACGGCGCTGGATTTGATGGTGATGCCCCGTTCCCGCTCCAAGTCCATGGAGTCCAGCATCTGCTCGGCGCGGATGCGCTGGTCGATGGCGTGGCACTGCTCCAGCAGCCGGTCGGCGAGGGTGGACTTGCCGTGATCGATATGGGCGATGATGGAAAAGTTGCGGATGTTGGATAATTCGGTCATATGGATTACCTCATGAATGTGGGATCGAAGGAGCTTGCGCGCCCCCGAATGGGCATACTGCCTTATTCTCACAATTATAACGAATTTTTCCCAAAAAGTAAACCGTATGTTTTCCCGAAATCAGGGGAAAACTGTCCTCGATGAAAGAAAAATTTTTGGGAAATGCCCTTGTCATACCGAAAAAAACGGGGTATAGTTTAACGGCACAAGAGTTTTATGGATTTTTACATAGAAAAAAGGAGATTCTCTATGAGTAGTAGTACGCCGAAGAAGGCTCCAAAAGCCAATATGGACGATGTTCATGCCGCATTGCAGGCGCTCATCACGCAGGCGAAGAAGGACGGCATGATCCGTGCCTCCGACCTGAACGCCCAGCTGGAAAAAATGCAGCTGACGCCGGAGAAGATCGAGGACATTTACGACCGTCTGGACGCCATGAATATTCAGGTGGTCACCGCCGATCTGGAACTGGATCTGGGGGACGACGATCTCGACCTGGGGCCGGACGACGATATCAATCTGGCAGGCCTTGACGAGGAGGAGCTGGTCGACCCCGTTGACCTGGCCGCCGAGTACAGTCTGGACGACCCGGTGCGGATGTACCTCAAGGAGATCGGCCAGATCAAGCTCCTTTCCGCCGAGGAAGAGGTGGAGCTGGCCAAGCGCGTCTCCGAGGGGGATCAGGAAGCGAAGAACAAGCTCACCGAGGCGAACCTGCGTCTGGTGGTCTCCATCGCAAAGAAATATTCCGGCCGCGGCCTGCACATTCTGGACCTGATTCAGGAAGGCAACACCGGCCTTATCCGCGCGGTCGATAAATTCGACTGGACAAAGGGAAACAAATTCTCTACATATGCCACCTGGTGGATCCGGCAGGCCATCACCCGCGCCATCGCGGATCAGGCCCGGACGATCCGTGTCCCGGTGCATATGGTGGAGGTCATCAACAAGGCAACCCGCTGCAACCGGAAGCTGGTGCAGGAGCTTGGCCGCGAGCCTACCGTGGAGGAGATCGCCGCGGAGCTGAACCTGCCTGTTGAGAAGATCATCGAGGCCAACCGTACCGCCGCCGACACGCTGTCTCTGGACACCCCTGTGGGTGACGAGGAAGATACCTCCATCGGCTCCTTCGTGGAGGACGAGCGCACCCCCGGCCCCGCCGACGCCACCTCCAACGCCCTGCTTGCCGAGGCGCTGAAGGAAATTCTGGACACCCTGACGGAGCGGGAAGCGGACGTTCTGCGGATGCGCTTCGGCATGTACGATGGACGCACCCACACGCTGGAAGAGGTGGGACAGATTTTCGGCGTCACCCGGGAGCGTATCCGCCAGATCGAGAACAAGGCCATCCGCAAGCTGCGCCATCCCAGCCGCGCCAAGAAGATTCGGGACTTCTACTGCTGAGCACACACAATCCGAACCCGGTTCCCAGATGGGAGCCGGGTTCGTTTCTTACGGGAAAATGGTTACGCGCGAAGGGCCTTGACGAACGCCGCCCGGTCGGCGGCCTTGAAATAGGCCGAGCCGGTGACCAGCGCTTCCGCACCGTTTTCCCGGCAGGTTCTGTACATCACAGCGTCTACGCCGCCGTCCACCTCGATGATGCAGGCGGGGTTTACCTCGTCCAGCATCTGGCGGATTTTTTTCACCTTGGGCATCATGTCGGCCATGAATTTCTGCGCCCCGAAGCCCGGCTCCACGGTCATTACGAGCACCATGTCGCACTTGGCAAGATAGGGGATTGCCGCCTCCGCCGGGGTTTTCGGCTTCAGGGAAATGGCGGCTTTGCAGCCCAGCGCCCGAATCTTGTCGAGACAGGCCAGCGTGTTCTGGGGCTGGTCGGATTCCAAGTGAATGGTCAGCCAGTCCGCGCCGGCTTTGATGAATTCCTCGGCGTAGCGGATGGGGCGGTCGATCATCAGATGTACGTCCAACGGCAGGGAAGTGACAGGCCGCAGCGCCTTCACCACCGGAATGCCGATGGAGATGTTGGGGACGAAAATTCCGTCCATCACATCTACATGCACCCAGTCGGCGCCGCTGCGCTCGATGTCGTGAATATCCCGTTCCAGATTGGCAAAATCGGCGGACAAAATAGAAGGAGCAATGACAGGCATAGAAAGACCTCCAGCAAAAATCCTTTTCCTCTAGGATACCACAAAAGCCGCGGGAAAGCAACATTGGAAAAAAGTTCCTGTATGCTTTGCCGACGGCGGCGCATACTATTCCCGAATCCAAAGAAAAGGAGGCTGCTACTATGAACTGTCATGCCAACAAGAGCATCGAGTGTACTGTCCAGCAGTGCGCCAACCACTGCGAGGGCGAGAACTACTGCTCTCTGGATCGCATTCTGGTGGGTACTCACGAGGCTTGCCCCACCGTGGATCAGTGTACCGACTGCATGTCCTTCCGCAAGAAGTAACTTGTTTCGCGGCAGTGAAAGCTGCCGCGATTTTTTCTTAGGAAACTCTGAATAAATCGTCTGCGACTGTGAGTGGATCTTTTCCGCCCACTCTTCGGCATCGAAAACGGGAAATACACAAAGTATTCCTCCGTTTCCGATGCCTCGATTGGACGAAAAATCTCTCGCTCACAGTTCTTGCCGATTTAATCAGAGCTTCCTTTATTATTTGCTGTTCCCCTTGACGAAAAGCCGGAAAAATTGTAAAATTCAAATATCCTTCACATGTCGATACATATTTCTTCATATGTGACGGATAGAGTAGGATAAGAAAAGAGAAGGAGGTAACCACCATGGACACCTTTGCAAATAGCGAATATCCGGAAGAAAATAACCCGGCTCCCGAAGCGGGTTTCGACGCCCCGCAGGAGCCGCAGAACGAAGCTCCTCAGGAACCACGGAATGAAGTTCCTCAGGAGCACCAGAGCGAACCCCAGTCCGGCACCTATCACGCCGCCGGTACGGGCCGCAGGGAGTCTCCCTACGCCAATTCCCCCTATATGACCGGCCAGCCCCGGCCGTATCAGTATCAGTACCAGCCCCAGACGCAGCCGCCCGAGAAGCGGGAGAAAAAACCCCGTAGATCCGGCAAGTCGCCTTGGAACAAGTCGCCTTGGAAGACCGTTATCGCCGCCGTTCTTGTTGTGGCGCTGGTGGCTTCCGGCTGCCTGATCACGGCTTCCGGCGTCAACCGGAAGTGGGAGCAGAAAACCAGCCAGATCACCCAGCAGCTGGGCAGGCAGATCGACGATCTGCAAAAGCAGATCGACAGCGTTCCTTCTGGTACATCCGGCGCGCTCCCGGCAGCGGATGGTTCGGCCATGACTCCGGCGCAGCTGTATCAGAGCAATGTTGACAGCGTGGTCGCCATTTCCTGCACCATGCAGACCACCGCCTACGGCCAGAGCGTGGAGGGAACGTCCTCCGGTTCCGGCTTCATCCTGACGGAGGACGGCTACGTGGTGACCAACTACCACGTTGTGCAGAATGCAAGCAATATCACCGTCACCACCCACAGCGGCGACGAGTACGACGCTACGGTGAAGGGCTACGACGCGACCAACGATGTGGCCGTTCTGAAGGTGGAAGCCGAGGGGCTGTCCGCCGCGACCATCGGCAGCAGCGGCAATCTTTCCATCGGCGACATGGTGGTCGCCATCGGCAATCCCCTTGGCCGCCTGGCAGCCACGGAGACCGTGGGATACGTCAGCGGCATCAACCGGGAGGTCACCACCGACAACACCGTTATCAGTATGCTGCAAACCGACGCGGCCATCAACCCGGGCAACTCCGGCGGCCCGCTGTTCAATATGTACGGCGAGGTCATCGGCATTACCACGGCCAAATATTCCGGCACTACCAACTCCGGCGCGTCCATCGAGGGCATCGGTTTCGCCATCCCCATTGACGACGTGATGGGCATTATCTCCGACCTGATCGACTACGGCTACGTCACCGGCGCTTACATGGGCATCACCGTGAAGGACAACGACAAGGAAGCCGCCGCTCAGTTCGGCCTGCCCACGGATGGCGCTTACGTCGTGGACGTGACGCCGGGCAGCAGTGCGGACAAAGCCGGTATCCAGTCCAAAGACCTGATTACCGCAGTGGACGATCACAAGATCGCCACCAGAACCGACCTGACCCGCGCTCTGCGGAACTACAAGGCGGGCGACACTGCCCAGATCACCGTCGTTCGCAGCGGACGGGAACTGACGCTGACCATCACCTTTGACGAAAAGCCCCACAGCACCACCGTCGAGACCGCCCCGCAGGAGGATTCGTCCATGCCCAGCGAGGGGGACTACAACGACTGGTACGAATACTTCCGCCGTTTCTTCGGCGGCTGATAATTGAGCTGAGCAGCAAATTGCCCCGGACATCTTTGGATGTCCGGGGCGTGCTGTTTTTATGGGATTACTTGCCCAGCAGCGCGGTGATGTCCGCGTCAGCCAGTGTGAAATTGGCTTCGCCGCCGGAGAGGGTCAGGCGGTAGACGTCCGAAGACGCGCCCTTGGCGATGACCTCGGCCAAAGAGAAGCTGACGGAGATGGTGCCGTTGGTGAAGGTGACGGTATCGATGCCCCGGCTTTGCAGGGCCTCCAGCCCGGAGATCGCGCCCTCCAGAATGGCAATGTCGGCCTGAGCGGTGAGCAGCAGAACGCCGTCCTCCTGCTTCGTCTCCACGGGGAGCGCCTTGCCCGCGTCGTCAATGACGCGGTAGAGCGCCGCTTTGACCGGCTGGGGTTCTTCTTCAACAGCAACGGGGTCGGGCGTGGGCTTCGGGAAGCTGCTGCGGGGCTTGGGCTGGGGGATGTCAAAGGTCGTTCCGGGGTCTAAGCGCTCGACGCTGCCGTCGGGAGACAGGCCGGAGGTGTCCGCAGCCCCCTCCTGAGCAGTTGTCCCCTGATGCGATCCGCCCGCGCCAATGGCCGCACCTGCGCCGTCCATACTGTCGCCCACGCCGCCGGCGGCCTTTACATTTGCGCTGCCAGAAATGGAGATGTTCGTCCCTTGTCCGACGATGCCATTGCCGAGGCGACAGCCGCCGCCGATACCTGCGGCGCATGTGCCGCCTATGGCAATCACTTCGGCGTCGGAAATGGTGATGTTGTCGCCGTTGGAGCCAATGCTGCCGCCGATACCCGCAGAGAAATTGCCGCCCACCGCCGTGACACGTCCGCCGGTGATTTTGAGATTGCTGCCGCCGCCGGCGTTTGAACTCTGAGACCCGCCACCACCAATGCCTGCGCCGCCAATACGGTTGGGATTGTCTTCTTTTCCTACGGCTGTGACATTTCCGCCGGTGATGGTGATGTCGGAGGCACCGCAATACCATCCGCCGCCAATGCCTGCGCCGCCGCCGTTGCCGGTGGCAAAAATATCGCCGCCGGTGATAGTGATATTGCCGACGTTGTAGTTACCGGATGCGAGACGGTCTTCACTGCCGATGCCCGCGCCACCGTCGGCGCCGACGGCTACCAGCTGGCCGGAGCCGGATTCGGAGCCGATGGTCAGATTGCCGCCGTTGCCCTTTTCCACACCGGCGTGTGTGTTTCCGCTTTGCAGGGTGTTGTCCAGTTCAACGTTCAGGTTGACGTTGCCGGCGCCCTCGGTTCTCACCGCCGCGTCGCCTGCACCCTTCGGCCCTGCGCCGCCGGTGGTGTCGATGTTGGTGTCCTCCAGGGTCACGTTGGCCGTCGCCCCCGCGTCCGCCCTGATGGTGACATTGTTGGTGGTGGAAGCGGAAGAATCCCGGTTCCGGATGACGGGGGCGGAATCCTCCTTGGTCACGCCGCCCTGGCTGACGTTCTGGCCGCTATCGGTGGCGGAGACGGTGATGCTGCCGTCCTCCAAGTACCAGGTATCCGCCATTGCGACAGTGGGCAGAAAGACCGCGATCAGTGCCAGAGAGACGAGCCGGGTCAAAAGCTTTCGGATGTTCATAGCGTTGCCTCCTTACAGTGGGAAGGTTTCGTGGTGTACAAACCAATCATAACATGGATTGGAAGAAAATGCAAGAGGATTAACGGATTTATTTCGGGAGCATCTGCCGGTTTCCCTGTTGCAAAGGGTTCCCATTTATGATAAGATAGCTATAACTATATGCTGGAGGGGAACCATGGACGACGCGACTTTGAGAAATCAGATCGGCTCCAATATTGCCGCGTACCGCAAGCAGGCGGGACTGACGCAGGCGGGACTGGCGGAAAAACTGAATTATTCCGACAAGGCCGTCTCCAAATGGGAGCGGGGAGAATCCGTGCCGGATGTGATGACGCTGGTGCAGCTGGCAGAGCTGTTCCAGATACCGGTGGGGGAACTGCTGGCCGACCCCAACGCCCTGCCGGGAAACCCCGGCACGCTGGAGCGGGCCATGACGCAGGTGTCCGAAAAGGCGCTCAAGCGCAGGGCCAACAAGAATGTGATATTAGCGCTGTCGTCCACGCTGGTGTGGTTCATTGCGCTGCTGATATTCGTCATCATGTCCTCGTTCAGGGCCGTGGAGCGCTACAGCTGGCTTGCCTTTTTCTACGCCGTACCCATCAACGCCATCGTGATGCTGAGCCTGCTGTCGGCGTGGCACGATTTCCGGAAAAACCGGCTGCTGATTTCCGCCATCGTGTGGGGATTCCTGATCGCCATTCATGTTTCCGGACTGCTGATCTTCCGGTATAATTTCTGGAAAATTTACCTTCTGGGCATTCCGGGGCAGATCGCCATTTTCCTGTGGTTCCGGATGTTCCACCCGGTGAGCGAGAAAGCGGAGGGTACGGACAATGGATAAGACAGAGCTGCGCCGCCGGATTCGGGAGAAAAAACGGGCGATGACAGCGGAAGAGATCGAGCGGCGGAGCCGGGAGCTTGGCCGCCAGTTCGCCGCGACGGAAGCCTACCGCAAGGCCAAAACCATTTACGGCTACATGCCCTACAACCAGGAGGTGCGCACCGTCCCCATGCTGGAGCAGGCGCTCCGGGACGGGAAAAAAGTGGCCGTGCCCAAGTGTTACGGCGACGAAATGAAGTTTATTTACTTGGACGACCTGACCAAAGTGGCGAAGGGCTACGCCGGGATTCCGGAACCCATCGCGGACGAGCCGGTCGCCCATGACGAGACGGCGCTGGTGCTGATGCCCGGGCTGGTCTTCGACCCCCAGGGACACCGCATCGGCTACGGCGGCGGTTTTTACGACAAGTTCCTGTCCCGGGAGCCGAACCATCCCACGCTGGCGCTGTGCTACGATTTTCAGATGCTGCCCCATCTGGACACCGAGGAACATGACATCCCTGTGGACACGGTGCTCTGGGCGTAGGCGCATATATACAAGGAGAGAAAGATATGCAGTTTGTCATTGTTTTGCTGATCGCAGCCGCCGTGTTCGGCGTGTGCTATCTGGTGGATAAGGGCTTTTCCAAGGCGTTCCGGGGCAAGGCGCAGCACCGTTCCGGCATGGCCGTCCGGGCGAACAAGCGCTTCGGCGTGTTTGGCGTGGTGCTGACGGTGCTGGGCGTCATGGCGTTCTGCATTGGCATCGGCGACGGGCCGGTGCTGATCGTGGGCGGCCTGATCGTGTTTGCCATGGGCATTTTTTTGGCGGTGTACTACCTGAGCTTCGGCATTTTTTATGACGGGGAAAGCTTCCTAATGTCCCAGTTCGGGAAGAAGGACGCTGTGCATCGCTATGAGGAGATCGTGGGGCAGAAGCTGTACGTGGTGCAGGGCGGCAGCATCGTGGCGGAGCTGTACCTGAAGGACGGCTCCACTGTCAGTCTGCAATCCACCATGGACGGCGTATATCCCTTTCTGGACACCGCCTTTGCCGGTTGGTGCCTTCAGACGGGGCGCGACCCGGAAAGCTGCGATTTCCACGACCCCAGCAAGAGCCTGTGGTTCCCGCCGGTGGAGGAAAGCTGATGGCGCACATTCCCAGCGGAACGACACAGGAGCTGGAGCTGGTCACCTTCCGGCAGGCGCTGGAAGCCGCCGACACCCCCAGTGACGAATACGATATCAAAAAGTGGATCTACGCTCCCAATTTTTACTCGGAATACCGTTACATATTGGGGACGCGGGGGAAAAAGCCGCTGATCTGCATTGGCATCAACCCCTCCACGGCCAGACCCGACGCGCTGGACAATACCCTCAAATCCGTGGAGCGCATCGCCTTGGGGAACGGTTTTGACAGCTTCATCATGTTCAACGTCTACGCCCAGCGGGCGACCTCTCCCGACGATATGGAAAAGGTCTGCAACCCGCTGCTCCACGCGGAAAACCTGAAAGCGTTCCGGTATGTGCTGTCTCTTTCAGAGCATCCGGTGGTGTGGGCGGCATGGGGCGCGATTATTGAAAAGCGGAAGTACCTGCCCGACTGTCTGCGGGATATGCTGCTGGCGGGGGAGGAGTACGGAGCCGAGTGGTGCTGCGCCGGTGCCATTTCCCGGAAGGGACACCCCCATCACCCGCTGTATCTGCGGAAGGATGAGAAGCTTAGGCCTTTCGACGTGAAAGCGTATTTGGAACAATTATAAAAATGGGGTCGGTGGCTTCACCGACCCTTGCAGTGTTTGGAATACGGAGGATTTTTTATGAAATTGCTGATTGCGTCCGACATTCACGGCAGCGCCTTCTGGTGCCGCCGCCTTTGCGACCTGATAGAGACTGAACGTCCGGACAGGCTGATCCTGCTGGGAGATTTGCTGTACCACGGCCCCCGGAACGACCTGCCCCGGGATTACGCGCCAAAGCAGGTGATCCCCATGCTGAGCCAGTACCGGGATATTATCATTGCGGTGCGGGGCAACTGTGAGGCGGAGGTTGACCAGATGGTTCTGCCATTTCCCTGTATGGCGGAGTTTTCCCAGCTGCTTCTGGACGGGAAAACCTTCTATCTGACCCATGGACATCACCACAACCCGGATAACCTTCCGCCTTTGCCGGAGGGCAGTGTGTTCCTCTTCGGACACACCCATGTGAAGATGGACGAAGTGCGCTCCGGCGTCCGCTGCCTGAACCCCGGCAGTGTCTCCATCCCCAAGGACGGGAGCCACAGCTGTCTGATTTATGAAAACGGAGAATTTTCTTTTCGGATTTTGGAGGAATGACCGTGGATTCGACAGAATGCGAGACCTGCTGGTATTATGATTATGATGAGGAGTACGACGAATACTACTGCATGATGGATTTGGACGAGGACGAGGTTTACCGCATCGCCAATTCCCCCTCCCGGCACTGCCCCTTTTACCGGCAGGGCGACGACTACACCCTTGCAAGGAGACAATAGATGAAACGATGGTATCCCGCGCTGATCCTGCTGTGCCTGCTGCTGGCGGGCTGTTCCGGGAAGGGGGAGGAAACGACGTTCCCCACCCAGACGGAGGCCGTTCCCGTGGAAGCAGCGCCGCCTGCCGGGCTGCATGACCCGGATGACCCGGTGGAAGTGCGCTATGGCGACGCACTGCGGGCGTATCCCCTGAGCGCCCCCAATGTGGCCGGAATGAAGGCCATGGGCAGTGACCTGCTGGTGTTCTCCGACACCGAGGTCAGCACCCGCATCACCCGGCTTTCCGGGGAGGAACTGTACATAGCGGCCACCGCCCGGCTGGATTTTGGCCTTACTCCGGATAACCCGTCCCTACAGGTCACGGAAAGCGGCCTGAGCTATTTTGACCCGGTGAACCGGCAGACGGTGGTGCTGGATGCTTCTCTGCGGGAGATCACCCACATTCCCGTGCCGGAGGACTTGGAGGGAACGCCCCTGCTGTCCCGCGACCGGGAGACCTTGTACTACTGCACAAAAGCGGGCGTCCGCGCATGGAATCTGGAAACGGGCATCCGCCGGATCATCAAGGAAGCCGGGTTCGCCCAACAGAGCGTGACGGGGCTGCACCTGAACGACACCGTCCTGCAATGCCGCGTGGCGGACAACGAGGGCAATGCCAGCACGCTGCTGCTTTCCACGGAAAGCGGGCGGATATTATATGAAGGGGCGCAGGAGCTGACGATGCGCTCCCGGGGCGACAGCTATTTTATCTCCTTCCCCACAGGCTGCACCCGGGCGCTGCTGTTCGGGCAGGCGGGGGAGGAAGCCCCTCTGGCGCTGACCCCGGCGGAGCTGAGCGGGGAGGACTTTCTTCTGGAGACCTTCGCCGACGCGGTGACGGCCAGCGTTGCGTCGGATACGGAGATCAAGCTGGACTATTACGATCTGGAAACCGGACGCCGCCGCAGTTCCGTGACCCTTCCGTTCTTCGGCCTGCCCCTGACGGTGGAGGAGTCCGCCGACGGCTGGGTCTATTTCCTGCTTTACAACAACGACGGTCGGCCGGTCATTTACCGCTGGGACACAGCTGCGCTGGAATTCGCCGTTTCCGACACGGAGGTCTACACCGGCCCCTATTATTCCAACCAGGAGCCGGACTATCACGGGCTGGTGTGGTGCGAGTATTACGCGAGAACCATCGGCGATACCTACGGCGTTGAGGTGCTATTGTGGGAGGACGCCAATCTGGTGCAGCCATGGGACTACAATTTTGAAACGGAATATCTGGTGCCGGTTTTCAAACGGGAGCTGGACTGGCTGAACGAGCGCCTTGCCAATTTCCCGGAGGGGATGCTGGAAGCTGCAATTTCCCATTTTTCCTCTCTGAAGATCTGTCTGGTGCGGGAGATCATCGGCAGCGCCGAATCCGGCAGTGTGAGCAGGGCGAACGGCATCCAGTTTATGAACGGGACGGACGCCTACATCGTGCTGGCGGCGGGGGATACCTCGGAAAAAGCGCTGTACCACGAGCTTTACCATGTGATGGAGACCCACATCTTAGGCAACAGCATCGCCCTCGACCAGTGGGCAAAGCTGAATCCCGTAGGATTTGAGTACGACTACGATTACCTTGCCAACGCTCAGCGGGACGGCAGCGAATTTTTGCAGCCGGACACCCGCAGCTTTGTGGACACCTACTCCATGAGCTATCCCAAGGAAGACCGGGCGCGGATCTTTGAGTATGCCATGACGGCGGGAAACGAGCCGCTATTTGCGGCCTCGCCCCTGCAATACAAGCTGAAAATGCTGTGTCAGGGGATACGGGAGGCTTTCGGCCTGAAAAAATCCCCGGAAAACTTTCTATGGGAGCAGTATCTGAACCAACCTATGGCGTATACGGGAAAATAACAAAAGCGCTGTCATTCAGAACCATCGGTTCCAAGTGACAGCGCTTTTTCATTATGGATTTGCCGCTATGTAGTTGATTCTGACGGTAAACGATCAGTCCTCGGGGAACAGCTTTTCCCGGCAGTAGCGGATGATGGCCTTTCGGGTGATGAGGCCGATGAACGCGTCCTTGTCGTCTACTACAGGGACGAAGTTCTGATTGGACGCCCGCTCTACCAGCTCGTGCATAGAGGTGGTGACCCGGACGGGGACGTTATCCTTCCGGCGGGCGATCTCCATGACCCGGCGGGCTTCGGCCTGACGCATATCCATGTAGCACATGTTCTTCATGGCCCACAGAAGGTCGCCCTCTGTCAATGTTCCCCGGTATTCGCCACGGTGGTTGAGAATGGGAATCGCGGCGTAGCCTGCGGATTCCATCTTTTCCAGTGCCTGCCGGATGGTATAATCATCGTACAAATATGCACACATCGCCTTTGGTGTCAGAAAAAACAGAATATTATTCATGGGGTTCTCCTTTTCGGCGCGGCTGATTGGGAGGATGCCTTACTGCCGCCTTATACATTATAGCATAAACGAAACGGAAAAGTATGAAATTTTCTTGTTAATTTGCAATCAGCCATCCAAAAAATCACGATTGTTTTTGTGCGGAATGACGGTTCTATTTTCCAAAGTGAAAATCAGAAAAATCGAAGGTCGCGAAATAGTCCTCCGGCGTCTCGGCGCGGCGGATGAGCTGGAAGCTGCCGTCCTCTTTCAGCAAAACCTCCGCGGAACGGAGCTTGCCATTATAATTGTAGCCCATTGAGAAGCCGTGAGCGCCGGTGTCGTGAATGGCTACAATGTCGCCGATCTGGATTTCCGGCAGACTCCGCTCGATGGCGAATTTGTCGTTGTTTTCGCACAGACCGCCGGTGACGTCATAGACGTGATCGAGAATGGCGTCCTCCTTGCCCAGCACGGTGATGTGGTGGTAAGCGCCGTACATGGCCGGGCGCATCAGGTTGGCGGCGCAGGCGTCCAGACCCACGTATTCCCGGTAGATGTGCTTTTCATGAATGACGGTGGAGATCAGGTGACCGTAGGGCGCCAGCATGAACCGGCCAAGCTCGGTGAAAATGGCGACGTCACCCATGTCGTTGGGGGTCAGGATCTCCTCATATTTCACCCGCACGCCCTCACCGATGACGCCGATGTCGCATCTGGGCTGCTCGGGGCGGTAGTCCACGCCGATGCCGCCGGACAGGTCGATGAAGGAAATATGCGCGCCGGTGGCGTTGCGCAGCCGCACCGCCAGACGGAACAGCTGCCCGGCCAGAGCGGGGTAGTATTCATTGGTGGTTGTGTTGGAGGCAAGGAAGGCATGAACGCCGAAGTGCTTCGTGCCCAGCTTCATCAGCCGGGTGATGGCCCCTGCCATCTGGTCTTCGGTCATGCCGTATTTGGCGTCCCGGGGCATGTCCATGATGGTGTTGCCAAGAGAGAAGGAACCGCCCGGGTTATACCGCAGGCACACCGTCTCGGGGACCGGCCCCATGGATGCCAGAAAATCCACATAGGTGGCATCGTCCAGATTGATGTACACGCCCATATCCCGCGCCTTGCGCATATCCAGTTCCGGGGTGACGTTGGAGGAAAAGACCACGTCATGTCCCGTGATGCCCACGGCCTCGGACAGCAGCAGCTCCGTATAGGTGGCGCAGTCGCAGCCGCAGCCCTCCTCATGGAGGATTTTCAGCAGGAAGGGGTTGGGGGTGGCCTTGACGGCAAAATACTCCCGGAATCCGGGATTCCAGGAAAACGCCGCCTTCAGTAACCGGGCGTTGGCGCAGATGCCGGCCTCGTCGTAAACGTAAAAGGGGGTGGGGATCTGCTCGCGGATTTCCTTTGCTTTTTCCAGAGTCAAAAACGGTATCTTTTTCATAGCTCGAACCCTCTCTATTCTATGCAAAAAACGGCGTACTTTACGCCGTGACTAGGAGAATTGTATTGTATGGAAGGACATTTGTCAACCCCGTATCCACTTCTCACCCTGGTAGAAATCGAATTTCTCCGCCGGGGAGAGAACTCAACAAAATGGCGGTTTCTTTTTTGTGAAAAATGTGCTATACTCCCTCCATCTTCACAAAGGAAGGAAACCAAAATGAAACGAACGAAATTGTCCGACCGCCAGCTCCCGGATTACAGCCGGGGCGAAGAGATCATGAACATGGTCACCCACATCGTCGGCGGCGCTGTAGGCGTCGTGGCGCTGACACTGTGCGTCATTTTTGCCGCTCTCCACGCCAATCCCTGGGGCGTCGTCACCTCCGCTATTTACGGCAGCGCCATGGTCACCATGTTCACCATTTCCAGCGTCTACCACGGTCTGAAGCCCACACTGGGCAAAAAGGTGATGCAGGTACTTGACCACTGCACCATTTATTTCCTCATCGCGGGAACCTACACCGTGATTCTGCTGTCCGCCATCCGTCCGGAGAATCCCGTCCTTGCGTGGGTGCTGTTCGGCTTTGAGTGGGGCATGGTAGCGCTGGCCACGACCCTGACGGCCATTGACCTGAAGAAATACCGGGTCTTTTCCATGATCTGCTATATCGGCATGGGCTGGGCGATCATCTTCTTTGCAAAGCAGGCAATGCAGGCGCTGACCTTCCCGGGCTTTCTGCTTCTGCTGCTGGGCGGCATTGCCTACACGGTCGGCTCCATTCTGTACGGATTGGGCAAGCGCAGGAAGTGGATGCACTCCGTATTTCACATTTTTGTCGTTCTGGGGGCGCTGCTCCAGTTCTTCTGCGTGCTGTTTTATGCAATCTGACGAAAAAATCAGGGTCACGCCACTCCCCGGAAGGAAAAAAACCGCCATAAATTTGTTTAATGCTACGAAAATCTTTTTTCGCCATACTAAGGGTTGATTTGTTCACGGTTTAGACATATAATGATACTCGCCAGGCGGTGATACGCCACCGCAGGGTAACTAAACTAAGGAGGAAACCTATGCTTACTTTCATTCTCTGCATTGCAGCTCTGGTCGTCGGCTACATCTTCTACGGCAAGCGCGTAGACAAGATCTTTGGCTCTGACGACCGGGAGACGCCTGCCATCACGCTCAACGACGGTGTTGACTTCGTCCCGATGAAGGGTTGGAAGATCTTCCTGGTTCAGCTGCTGAACATCGCCGGTCTCGGCCCCATCTTCGGCGCTCTGAACGGTGCTCTGTTTGGACCTGTCGTCTATCTGTGGATCGTCTTCGGTACCATCTTCGCCGGCGGCGTCCACGACTATATGTGCGGTATGCTGTCCATGCGGCACAAGGGCGCCAGCATTTCCGAGATTACCGGTACTTATCTGGGCAAGGTCATGCTGCAGGTCATGCGCGTGTTCTCCGTCATCCTGCTGGTCATGGTCGGCGTCGTGTTCTCCAAGGGTCCCGCCGGTCTGCTGGCTCTGCTGACCCCCGAGAAGCTGGACGCTACCTTCTGGCTGTGGGTCATCATCATCTACTACTTCATCGCCACCTTCGTTCCCATCGACAAGGTCATCGGCAAGATTTACCCCATCTTCGGTATCTGCCTGATCATCATGGCCGTCGGTGTTGCGGGTGTTCTGCTGTTCTCTCACGAGTATCAGATGCCCGAGCTGTGGAACAACTTCTATAACCAGCATCCTCAGAACATCCACATCTGGCCGTTCATGTTCGTCACCGTGGCCTGCGGCGCCATCTCCGGCTTCCATGCCACGCAGTCTCCCATGATGGCCCGCTGCTGCACCTCTGAGAAGCAGGGTCACAAGGTGTTCTACGGCGCAATGGTCGCCGAGGGCATCATCGCCATGGTCTGGGCGGCTGCCGGTGTTTCCTTCTACGAGAACACCCAGGCTCTGCTGGAAGCCGGTGCCGGTGTGAACGCTGTTGTTTACGAGATCTGCACCACCACCATGGGCAAGATCGGCGGCGTCCTGGCTATGCTGGGCGTTATCGCCTGCCCCATCACCTCCGGTGATACCGCTTACCGCAGCGCCCGTCTGACGCTGGCCGACTGGTTCAAGATCGACCAGAAGGATTGGAAGAAGCGTCTGCTTCTGACCGTCCCCCTGCTGGGCGTCGGTGCCATCATCTGCCAGATTGACTACTCTGTGGTATGGCGTTACTTCTCCTGGTCCAACCAGACTCTGGCCATGATCGCTCTGTGGGCGGCTGCCATGTATCTGGCACAGAACAAGCGCAACTACTGGATCTGCGCGGTTCCTGCCACCTTCATGACCGGCGTTTCCATCACCTACTTCTTCGCGGCCGGCGAGTGCCTTGGCCTGCTGTGGAAGCCTATGGGAATTGCCGAGAGCGTGTACTATCCCATCGCCGTTGTCGCCGGTGTTATCGCCGCGGTCGGCTTCCTGGCGCTGTTCCTGAAGAAGAGCGCAAAGTACAAGACCAGCACTCTGGCACAGTAATATATCATCTTATGGCCTCCCGCTTTACGGCGGGAGGCCATTTTTGGATTGCCGTCTGCTGCCCGCACGCCTCTGCGGACGGCCTGCGAAGGATTCGCGGGATAATACTATTTCTTAATAAAATGATTTCATCATTTTATTCTGCCGTTACACGGCAGACCGCCTGGGCGGCGGTAAGAAATGTATTGACTTCGTTTTTTAGCGGCAGTGGCCGCTGGCCGCAATCCTGCGGCCTAATAAAACGCTTTTAAGCGTTTTATTAAAAACTCGTATAAAATGGTGTTAACCATTCTATCGAGAAATAATGACAGACCCTGATAAGAACCCCGTATGACATGCAGAAACGGCGCCGGATGGCGCCGTTTCTGTTTGCAGCATTAGGTCAATATTTCCGGGACAGGAGAGCCTCGGCTTCCTCACGGGTGATCTCTCCGGCGTTGCACCGCGCCATGATCTGCACGTCCTTGTCGTTGAGCTTGTAGCCTAAGTAGAAGAACGTGGAAATGATCATGCCAATGACAGGCACCAGCGCGTACACGATCCACAGTCCTTCCAGCGCCCCTGCGCTCTGCTGGATGTTCAGCGCCTTCAGCGTCTCGAAGCTCTCCGCCTCCACGGAAATCCAGTGGAAGCAGCCCAGCAGCGCCAATGCCAGCGAGGACGAGACCGCAGCGGTGATCTTTACGGAGAAGGTCTGAATGGCGAAGGTGATGCCCTTGGCACTAATGCCGGATTTATACTGGCCGTACTCGGCGCAGTCCGGGGTGAACATGAAGGCGAGAATGCCCACGATGCTCATGGGAATGGTGCGGACGCAGGTCAGCGTCAGGAACAGCGCCCGGTTTTCGTAGCCAACGAAGAAAATCACCAGACCTAAGATGATGTTGACGATGTTGCACCAGAAAAGCGTCTTGAATTTGTCCAGCTTTTTCAGAATGGTGGGCATGAGCATGGCGGCGAAAACCCCCGGCACCATGTTCAGCAGATTCAGCACGATGGAGTAAAGGGAATTGCCGAACAGGTAGAAGGAGACGAACAGCGTTACGGCGGCGGAGGTTTTCAGCGCGTCGGTGGCGCAGTAGCCGCCATAGTAGGTCAGCAGGTATTTGTTCTTCCCCAGATAGGAGAACATCTGCCGGGGAGAGAAGTTTTCGTCTTCCTCTTCGGGCTTATAGTTGCGCTCCTTGCAGTTGAGGGACAGGGGCACCATGGTCAGGGCGCTGAAAATGGACAGCGTGGCAATGGCCAGACTGGCGCTCATGCCCACATTTTCGCTGATGAGGATGGGCAGCACCACGCCGTAGATCAGCACGCCCGCCCCGGAGAACACCCGGTTGACGGAGAGCAGGGTGTTGCGCTCCGGCAGATTGTCGGTCATGGTGTTCAGCATGGCGTAGGCGGGAATGTCCGTCAGGGTGTACACGGTGTCCCACAGCACGTAGGCCACGCCGAACCAAACAAGTTTCCCGGTCTCCCCCAGCGCCGAGGGAATGGAGAACAGGATGATGGTCACAATGGGGATCAGTGCGGTGGAAATGCGCAGCCAGGGCAGACTTTTCTGCCCGTTTTTGAATTTCACCTTGTCGAAGATGAAGCCGAAAATGGGGTCATTCACGGCGTCCCAGATCTTGACGATCAGCAGCACGATAGCGACCTTGGCAAGGTTCACGCCCTGCATGGCAAGGTAGGTGGAGATAAAAGCTGCCGTGATGTTGTAGTAAATGTTCTGTCCGATGAAGTATGTCCAGTAGCTCAAGCGCTCCTTGAAGGTGGTCATATACCCCGGATGTTTGTCTGCCATGGCGATCCGCCCCTCTCTTTACAATGAATGTATTCTACCATTGCGGAAAATGGAAGTCAATCGACGGAGAAATCTTTGACATTTTGAACGGAATTTGGTAGTATAGGAAGGAAAAAAGCGCCCCGTTTTTTGGCAGATTGTCATGGGGTGGAGGATAAGGAAAGGAACGCTATGGCCAACGTCATTGAAATAACGGATTTCTCCGCGCCGGAGCTGGACGTGTATGCCCGGCTGACGGAGGCGCAGCTGCTCAACCGGTTTGAACCGGCCAAGGGGATGTTCATTGCGGAAAGTCCCAAGGTCATCCACCGGGCTTTGGACGGCGGATACGAGCCGGTGTCGCTGCTCATGGAGCGCAAGGACATTACGGGCGCGGCGCGGGAGGTCATCGCCCGCTGTCCCGGCATACCCGTGTACACCGCGGACGAAGAATTGCTGTGCAATCTCACCGGCTACCACCTGACCCGGGGCGTGCTGTGCGCCATGCGCCGCCCGGGGCTTCCCGCCGTGGAGGACATCTGCGCCGGGGCGGCGCGGATTGTGGTTCTGGAAAACGTCCAGAACCCCACCAACGTGGGCGCGATCTTCCGTTCCGCCGCCGCGCTGGGCATGGACGCCGTGCTGCTGACTCCCGGATGCAGTGACCCGCTGTACCGCCGCAGCGCGCGGGTCAGCATGGGGACGGTGTTTCAGATTCCATGGACGTTTACGGGAGACTGGCCGGGGGAGGGAATGGAGCAGCTGAACCGTCTGAGCTTCAGAACCGCAGCCATGGCGCTGAGCGACGATTCCGTCTCCATTGACGACCGCCGACTCATGGCGGAGGAAAAGCTGGCGGTGATTCTGGGCAGCGAGGGCGACGGCTTGACGGAGACGACCATTGCCCGGTGCGACTACACCGTAAAGATCCCCATGTACCACGGCGTGGACTCTTTGAACGTAGCGGCTGCCAGCGCCGTGGCCTTCTGGCAGCTGAGAAAGGAAAAATGACTATGGAACTGGTAAACGGACGTCCCGCAGACTGTGCCGGACGGCTTGAGAAGGAAATCCGCTGCTACGATCTGCTGGACAGTCTGGGAATCGACTACCAGCGCATCGACCACGAGGCCGCCATGACTATGGAAGCCTGCGAGGAGATCGACCGGGTGCTGGATGCGGTGATCTGCAAAAATCTGCTGCTGTGCAACCGGCAGTGTACGGAGTTTTATCTGCTGATGCTGCCCGGGGACAAGCATTTCAAAACCAGCGTCCTCTCCAAGGAGATTGGTTCCTCCCGCCTGAGCTTTGCCGCGCCGGAGTATATGGAGAAATTTCTGGACATCACCCCCGGCTCCGTCAGCGTTCTGGGGCTGATGAACGACCGGGAGAACCATGTGCAGCTTCTCATGGACGAGGACGTGCTGAAAGGGGAGTACATCGGCTGTCATCCCTGCATCAACACCTCCAGCCTGCGCTTTCGGACGGCTGACCTGATGGAGAAAATTCTGCCTGCCGTCCATCATGAACCCCGAATTGTCACACTGCCGCAGGAATAAAACAGCCTAAAGCGCCCCGGCGGGGCGCTTTTTTCACCCCCAAAACCTGCCTATAAAAATAGTAGGAAAAAGACTTGACAAACGGAGCAACATCGTGTATGATACAGCCAGTTAGCAGAGGCTAACCAAAAAGCGAACAAAAAAGATGATCTTATCATTATGAATACGGGAGGTTCGAGCTATGGAAATTGCCACGATTCTGTCCGGCGCCGGTGCCGTTGCGGCTGTCACCGTAACGTCCGTGGGCGTCATTTCCATCCGGAAAAGCCTGCGCCGAATCGCCCGGGGCAAGGAGGACGGCCATGTCTGAGGAACAGGTGGTTCGCAACTGCGCCCCCACCTTGGCGGGGCTGAAAACCGGAAGCCTGTTTGCCTGCCCCTACGAAAGCCGGGAGGACCTGCTGGACTTTCTGCGGAGCCTGAACCGGCGGCTTGGGAAGAAAGGTGTCCGGGCAGTCCCCCTGCGTATCCGTCAGGACAGGGCGCTGATCTACCTCTACCGGCCAGCGCGGCTGGAAAAAGACCTCTCCTGCGCATCCTGCGAAGCGCTTCTCAGCGAGTTCGGCTACAACTGCCGGGGCGGCAGCCGATGCCTGACAAGGCTTGCCCGGAGATTAAAGCAGCAGGAGGATTTCCCCCACGAGATCGGCTTGTTTCTGAGCTATCCGCCGGAGGACGTGAAGGGATTTCTGGAACACAAGCCCTGTAAATGCGTGGGCTGCTGGAAGGTTTATGAAAACGAGGAAGCGGCCAAGAAGACCTTTGCCAAGTACAAAGCCTGCACGAGGGTTTACTGCCGCCAGCTTGCCAGCGGAATCGACATCGAACGGCTCACAGTAGCCGGATGAAATAAGAAAGGATTTTTGAAAATGAAAGTTGCAGTTGTTTACTGGAGCAGCACCGGAAATACCGAAGCCATGGCGCAGGCCGTCGTGGAAGGCGCAAAGCACGCTGGTGCGGAAGCGGAGCTGTTTACCGCCGCCGAGTTCGACGGAGGAAAGATGGACGAATTTGACGCGGTCGCTTTCGGCTGCCCCGCCATGGGCGCGGAGGAGCTGGAGGACGGCGAATTCGCCCCCATGTTCGAGACCTGCGAGAGTAAGCTCTCCGGCAAGAAGATCGCTCTGTTCGGCTCTTATGGCTGGGGCGACGGCGAGTGGATGCGCACATGGGAAGAGAACTGCCGGGACAAGGGTGCAAATCTGGTCTGCGACAGCGTGATCTGTCAGGAGACCCCCGATGACGAAGCGCTGAGCGCCTGCCGCAGTCTGGGCGAAGCGCTGGCCTGATATAACCTCAGGAACCTCTGAATAAATCGTCTTCGGCTGGACAGCGGATCTTTTGCCCCAGCCTTCGGTACGAAAAATGGGAAATACATACGGTATTCCCGCATTTTCCATACCTTGTCTGGAGACAAAATCTCTCGCTGCCAGTTCTCGTCGATTTAATCAGAGCTTCCCTCACTGTACAAACGGATGCCAAATCGCAAAAATACCTCCTAATCCGATTTCCTCAATCTGTATTGCACACACATCCTTCAAAACACACATCCTTCAAACTGTACCGCGATTAGGCAGCCGACAGATAATCCCCCAAGGCCTATCGAAAGCTGTCAGAACGTGCAGGCGCGCGTTTGCCTTCCAAATCCCCCTTGGAATACGATCCGGCATTCCCGTGAGAAATGGCTTACCAAGGGCAAACAGCCGCAGCCGAACCGTTCTGCCAGCTTTCGGATACGGCCGGTAACGGCACAGCCGTAAAAAAGCACGCCGAAGGCGGGGCTGGAAAATGAAAAGAGAGGCATTCTTTGCGGAATGCCTCTCTTTTGCTATGAAAGCGCCCCCCAAAGGGCGCAAAACAGCCCCCACCGTTTGATATGTTTCCCCCCAATACTGTACCCCCAGTATTGGGGGGATATATATTAATGTGGTTACAGGGGGAAGAAACGACAGGAAGCTTGTAGAAGTTGCAAACTGCCCTTCTTGTGCCGTCTCTTTAAGGTTATATTAACGTTTCAAAAAATCCTTGACTTTTCTGTCTACAGGTAGTAGAGTATAATTGTCTACTGACAGTAGAGCGAAGGAGGCAACTCATATGGCGGAATATAAGCTGGGTGAGATCGAGACCATTTTTGCGGATATTATCTGGGATAATGAGCCTGTCACTTCTCGCCGCTTGACGGAACTGGCGGAGGAACGCCTGAACTGGAAACGAACCACGACATACACGATTCTGAAACGGCTTTGTGATCGGGAGCTGTTCCGGAATAAGGATGGCAAGGTAACATCTCTGGTCAGCCGGGAGGAATTCTATGCACGTCAGAGTGAAATATTTGTGGATGAGACATTTCACGGTTCTTTGCCTGCGTTCTTAGCCGCATTCGGCAGCCACAAAAAGCTGTCTGACGGCGAAATCGACGAACTGCAAAAGGTCATTGATTCCATGCGGGAGGATTCCCATGCGTAATCTGTTTTCTCAAGTGCTGAATATGAGTATGACGGGCAGCATCGTCATTCTGCTGGTCATGCTGGCCAGACTCATGCTGAAACGATCTCCAAAGATTTTTTCTTATGCACTCTGGTTGGTGGTTTTGTTCCGGCTTCTGTGCCCGGTGGCATTTACAGCACCCGTTTCCGTTCTGAATGCGTTGGAACCGGAAATTCGGGAGACATCAGGCGCAGCCAGCGTGGTTTATTTTCTTCCTGCCGAAGCCAATCGGAATCCTGATTTTACTTTCGCTCCGGCTGAAAATCAGTCAGGGCCGGAACTTGCGCAGGCAGGGGAGTCAGAGCATGCCGGATTGGATATTATGGCAATCGTTCCTTATGTCTGGATTGCCGGAACCGGTATCATGATTCTTTACAGCATCGTGCAGTATATCCGTCTGAGACGGAAACTGGTGGGCGCTGTGGCTTACACAGGAAACGTTTATCGTGCCGATTATATTGACACGCCATTTGTTCTGGGCATCCTCGCCCCCAAAATCTATTTGCCCTCCAATATCCCAACACAAGAACAAAAGTATATCATTGCCCATGAGCGGCATCATATCCGCCGCTGTGACCATATCATCAAGCTGCTGGCATATTGTGCCCTGTGCATCCACTGGTTTAATCCTCTGGCGTGGGCCGCATTCATTCTGGCGGGCAAAGATATGGAGATGAGCTGTGATGAGGCGGTGATCCGGGAAATGGGGCCTCAAATCAGGGCGGACTATTCCGCTTCATTGCTGAGGCTTACAACGCATAAAAAGATGATTGCCGGCATGCCCCTGGCCTTTGGCGAGGGAAATACGAAAGGTCGCATTATGAATATGGCAAAATGGAAGAAACCCAAGTTATGGGTAAGTATGATTTGTGTATTGCTGTGCGCCGCTGTTTTAGTGGCTTGCGCAGTCAACCCCCAAAAGTCAGACACCATCGACGACACCCCTGCCGACGGCGCCACAGCACCTACCGAAGAGCGCACACCCGCTGCCGACGGTTCTGCTGTCATTACAGATACGAAGCTGGTTCAGTATGGCACCCTCAAACTGCTACTCCCTTCCGGTTTTTCTTTCAGGGAGCAGGATGGCAACGTTGTGCTGACAAGGGATTCTGTAGATGTTGGCGGCATTACCAGTTGGGATTATCCAGAATTTCAACTTTCTGATATCATTGCATTGAAAGAGGAAGAGTCTGGTGCTCCTATTGGATATACGTCCAGCAGTTCTATATACGGAGATGTGGAATGTGAAATCTTCTGGGATGGCAATCCGGATGCACTCTGTGAGCAGCATACATTCTTCATCGATGGTGATATTATCTATGATATATGGTATGATGAGAATCAGATTTCCGGTGGCATCGCGGAACGGTTCCTGAAGACTGTTGCTATCAATGCAGATACTGTTGTTGAAGAAAATCCGGATGAACAGGCGGCCTTTGCAAAGTGCCGTGCTGTTTTAGAGGCAGTTCAGAATGGCAGCTGCCATATCGTAGTTGACCAATCTAAAGGCGATCAAAGCCATTGGTCTACCGCCAATTACTATCAGGACAACGGAAACTGGCTGGAGATTGTGGACGTTGACCCGGAGTCGGTAAATATCGTAGATGGCGAGCAATACTCATTAAGAATGGCTTTTATGGCTGCCAATGGTGTCCGCTACAGTAACGAGGGAAAATGGGGCAAGGCCTATACCAATATCGAATGGAGGGCAGATGAAATGACCTTCGGTGATAGCGTAAAACCATGGCTTGCCTACTTTCAGTGGAATGATTCTGTTGTTGCCTATATGGATACGCTCGAAGACGAAAGCGGAATCACGGTAATGCTGCGGATCGACCAGCCTTTTGCCGAAGGTGAAAATGAACAGCCCCATTATTTCGTAAATTTCAATTTTGATACGGATGGCGCTTTCAGGAACGTCTATGTGCAGACCAATCTTTTCATGAATTATTCCACTTCAAGAACAGAATCTGTTGTATCGCTTGATTCTGAGTTGATTGAAGCGGAGATTCAGAAGGAATATCAGAAAGCGATCGGATAGCAGTCATACTGAACTCCAATTAGGGTCTATCTGAAAACCGGAAATATGACCAACAGCGAGGGATTTTTCGT
>ERZ827440.687-NODE-687-length-44196-cov-6.684511_pt1 | contig 44196 bp, 40 predicted proteins | sample MGYA00519774_ERZ827440 | MGnify/ENA primary metagenome ERZ827440 (study PRJEB31778, sample SAMEA3449302) | human gut metagenome | biome: human gut; feature: human-associated habitat; material: faeces | place: United Kingdom | collected 2010/2012 ... | reverse complement strand
GATAGAAAAAGGCTCCGAGAAACATGCTTTCTCGGAGCGCTTTGTCTACAGTCTGGAAGGCATTGGTTTATCCAATGCCTTTGTTGATAAATATAAATAAAAATTGAGATTAATTGTGGTTTAGAATATAATACCATTAAAAACACTCACAAAGTATCGTGACAGGAAACAAAATCACCCGAAATTGCACACCGCTCGATTGCCCACATCCGGCAATTCTCCTAAAATAAAGATAGAAACAAAAGAGAGAAGGAGTGGTTTGGATGATGGAACAGATAACAAGTCAGGCAGTTATGTGGAGGGCAGTTGCAGGTGTTTTAGGAGTGCTCCTGCTAATTGTAGTGCTGTTGATATGGAAGAGGAAAAAGGTGAGTTTAAAACCGGCAATCGTAGGAGCAATTACCTTTGTCGTGTTTGCACAGGTATTAGAGGGAATCCCAAAACTGATCTTTTTTACATCCGATACCGATTTAACGGAATATGTGTGGACACATGCCTGGGCATATGTGCTGATCGGGTGTCTCATGGCAGGAATCTTTGAAGAAACAGGACGGTTCGTAGCCTTTCGTTTTTTCCTGAAAAAATATCAGGATCGAAAAGATGCCATTACTTATGGCATTGGTCACGGCGGGATCGAAGCGATCCTTGTGTTGGGAATTTCCGGTATCAGCAGTATTGCTTTAGCGGCAGCCGTCAATGACGGAAGTCTTGCACAGAGTCTTTCCGGTATCAGTACGGGACAGTTAAAATCCGTAGAAATGCAGATTACAGCATTAGCAGGCTATGGAGTTGGCAGGATGCTGTTAGAGGTATGCGAACGGTGCATTGCAATGACACTTCATATCGCACTTTCCGTCGTAGTTTTTAAGGCAGTTCAGGAGAATCAAAAGAGATACCTGTGGATTGCCATGCTGCTTCATGCAGTCTTTGACATTCCGGCAGCCCTGTGCCAGTGCGGAGTGATTGGGATGGGCGTGGCAGAAATATGGCTGTTTGTCAGTGTTTTGGTGTGCGTGTGGTATGCAAAAAAAGTCTATGGAACGTTAGAGGAGAAAGCATGAGTTTTTTGAATTTGAGTCAGAATCTTACAAGATTACGAAAAGAAAAAAAGATCACGCAGGAAGAGCTTGCAGAATTCGTAGGAGTCACCAAAGCATCGGTGTCTAAATGGGAGACCGGAGCGACAACACCGGATATTCAGATCCTTCCGGTGTTAGCAGCCTTTTTTGATGTATCTGTGGATGAGTTGCTTGGATATGAAGCACAGCTTACGAAAAAGCAGATACAGTATCTGTATCATGACCTTGCAAAAAAGTTTGCGGAGCGGGAATTTGCAGAGGCGTGGAAAGAGAGTCAGGAACTCGTGAAAAAATATTACGGATGTTATCCGTTTTTATTACAGATGGCAGTATTATATTTAAACCACAGTTCCCTTGCAAAAAGTGAAGAACAAAAGGCAGAGGTACTGATGCAGGCAGAAAAGTTGTGTGTCCGTATTTTAGAAGGGAGCAGAGAGAGTGGACTGATAGAAAAGGCAGCGGCTTTCAGAGCCATCATATGGCTGCAGCAAGGAAGGGCAGACCGGGTGATCGAAGCATTAGGAGAAGAGATTTTAGATGTCAATCAGGTCGGCGATAAAGGAGATCTGCTGACGTTGGCATATCTCTCAGCCGGTGATCCGGGCATGGCGGAAAAAAGCAGCCAGATCGGGATCTATCGGAATCTGATGGAACTGATCGATCAAAGTGTCTATCTGTTGATGAGTGTGCCACAGGACAAGGAATATTGCCGGAAAATTTTAAACAGAACAGATGAAATGATCCAAAACTTTCAAATAGAAGAATTACAGCCGAATGCGGTAGCAGGATATCAGTATCAGGCAGCAGTCGTCCTTTGTGGATTTTATGAGAAGGATCAGCAGGAAAGTGCTTCAGAGAACGTAAGTGAACTGGAAGAAGAGATCTATCAGCGTATCGAGAAATATGTGCAGATGGTATGCAAGTTAGTAAAAGATGGGAAAAAACTGCATGCAGATGCATTTTTCTATCGTTTAGAGGACTGGTTTGAAAATTTAGAGTTGGGAACGAAAGGAGTCCGAAACGATAAAGTCACCCTTGCGGATACGATTGACAGTTTACGGCATCCGGCATTCGCTGTGCTGCAAAACCACAGTCGAATGGACAGATGCGTCAAAAAACTTCAGGAGTTATAAAATTCAATCATATGCTCTAGTCTGGAACTCATATTTTCCATCAGGGCATCGACAAGAACCAAAGCTGCCATAGATTCTACTACTACGACGGCTCTTGGTACAATGACAGGATCATGCCGGCCTTTGATCTCTAGAGTGATGTTTTCGCCGGAACGGTTTACCGTCTGCTGGGCTTTAAAGATCGAAGGAGTCGGCTTGACTGCCGCACGAAGCACGATCGGAGCACCATCGCTCATGCCGCCTAAGATACCGCCGGCATGATTCGTCTTTTTACATACATTTCCGTTTTCATCATAGAAAAAAGCATCATTGTTTTCACTTCCCTTTGCAAAAGAAGTTAAGAATCCATCCCCGATCTCAAAGCCTTTTACGGCACCAATAGAAAAAATGGCTTTTGCAAGATCTGCATCGAGTTTATCAAAAACAGGTTCCCCGATTCCGGCAGGCATACCATCAATAATACATTCGATCACACCGCCGGAAGAGTCATGCTCCTGCATACAGGTGTCTAAGTAAGCAGATGCTTTTGCGGCAGCGTCCGCATCCGGCATATAGAGTGCATTATTTGCAATTTCTGCTAAATCTAAAGTAGAAATGGAGATGTCGCCGATGGATTTGGTATAAGCGGTCAGGGTAATGCCGAGTTCTTTTAAGATCTTTGCGGCAACAGCACCGGCAGCAACCCTTCCGATCGTTTCACGTCCGGAGGAACGGCCACCTCCGCGGTAATCGCGGAAACCGTATTTTGCGTCAAAGGTATAGTCCGCATGTCCGGGACGGTAGCAGGCAGCAATTTCGCTGTAATCTTTGGATTTCTGGTTGCGGTTGTATACAACGAGAGAAATCGGAGTTCCGGTGGTTTTTCCTTCAAAGACACCGGAGAGGATATCTACCGCATCATCTTCCTTCCTTGGGGTCGTAAACCGGGATTGTCCGGGTTTTCTTCTATTTAAATAAAGCTGGATATCCTCACTGCTCAAAGAAAGTCCTGCCGGACAGCCGTCGATGACAACACCGACACCGGCTCCGTGGGATTCTCCCCAGGTAGTGATCTTAAATTGCTTTCCAAATGTTGAACCTGCCATATATGTAAAGTCTCCTTTTTATAGTCTGGCTTTATTGTAGCAGAGAGAAAAAAAGTTTGCAATGCGTATCGGACTGTACATTTTTATTTCTAACGGTTATAATAGAGCAACAGACAAGAGGAGAACAGATATGTATAAATTGATCAAAAAAGATGGAAATGCAAAGCGGGGAGAATTTCATACCGTGCATGGTGTCATCCAGACCCCGGTATTTATGAATGTTGGGACCGTGGCAGCCATTAAAGGGGCTGTTTCTACGGAAGATTTAGAACAGATAAAGACACAGGTAGAGTTGTCAAATACCTATCATCTGCATGTGCGTCCGGGAGATCAGCTGATCAAAGAATTAGGTGGACTGCACAAATTTATGGTATGGGACAAGCCAATCTTAACGGATTCCGGCGGATTTCAGGTGTTTTCTTTAGCAACCTTACGAAAGATCAAAGAAGAAGGCGTTTATTTCCATTCCCATGTGGACGGCAGAAAAATCTTTATGGGACCGGAGGAAAGTATGCAGATCCAGTCCAATCTCGCTTCCACGATCGCCATGGCATTTGATGAGTGTCCGAGCAGTGTGGCAGAACGATCTTATGTGGAAAATTCCGTGGCACGGACAACCCGCTGGTTAGAACGCTGCAAAAAAGAAATGGCACGCTTAAATTCCTTAGAAGATACCATCAATAAAAACCAGATGCTTTTTGGGATCAATCAGGGAGCCATTTTTGAGGATATCCGTATTGACCATGCAAAGCGGATCGCAGAGATGGATTTAGACGGTTATGCGATCGGCGGACTTGCGGTTGGTGAGAGCCATGAAGAGATGTATCACATCATTGAAGCCGTTGTACCGCATCTTCCGGTAGAAAAACCGACTTATCTGATGGGCGTTGGAACACCGGCAAATATTTTAGAAGGGGTAGAAAGAGGCGTTGACTTCTTTGACTGTGTTTATCCGACCAGAAACGGACGGCACGGACACCTTTATACGAATCAGGGAAAGATCAATCTTTTTAATAAGAAATATGAAAAAGATATGCGTCCGATCGAAGAAGGATGCCAGTGCCCGGCATGCAGACGATACTCAAGAGCATACATCCGTCATCTGTTAAAGGCAAAGGAGATGTTAGGAATGCGTCTTTGCGTTCTGCACAACCTCTATTTTTACAATACCATGATGGAAGAGATCCGGGATGCGATCGAGAAAGGGGCATATCAGTCTTACAAAGAAGAAAAATTATATGGTATGGGACAGCTTACGTCCGGCATCAGCAAGGGAGATCTGTAAAAAGTTTGAGAATAATGGGAAAAAGTATTGATGAAAAAGGATTTTTTAGGTACAATAGGAAAAGTGAGTTAGAAATTTAGGAGGAAAAAATATGTATATTTTAGCAATGAGTAAAGCAGGCGGCACGATCGGAATGCTTCTTTGGATTATTGTATTGTTCGGATTCATGTATTTCTTCATGGCTCGTCCACAGAAACAGGAGCAGAAGAGAAAAGAAGCAATGCGTGCAGATTTAGCGATCGGAGATACTGTTCTTACTACCAGCGGATTCTACGGAACCGTTATTGACATCAATGATGACACTGTAATTATTGAGTTTGGTAACAATAAGAACTGCCGTATCCCTGCTCAGAAATCAGCAATTTCAGCCGTAGAAAAACCGGACGATGCAGTAGAAGAGTCCAAATAAAGAGCGGACATGCTGACAGGATGTTAGACAATGGAAAGCAGACCAGTTTTCGTAGGAAGGCTGTTCTGCTTTTTACTTTCTATTCCATACAGTTATAGAATACATAAAAAAGAATAATAACAATTCATGTTGAAATCAAATCCTAAATATACTATGATATTATGAAGTATTAAAATGGCACAGGAGGTAGTACGGCAATGAAATTTCGAGTGGGAGTCATTTCCGGTGACGGGATCGGACCGGAAATCGTAAAAGAAGCAAAAAAAGTATTAGATAAAGTAGGAAGCGAATTCGGACATGAATTCGAGTATGAAGAAATTTTAATGGGCGGATGCTCCATAGATGCAACCGGAGTACCGTTGACAGATGAGGCGATCGAAGCGGCAAAAGCGTCAGATGCAGTATTGATGGGTTCCATCGGTGGCAATACCAGCACTTCACCATGGTACAAGCTCCCGCCAAATTTAAGACCGGAGGCAGGGTTACTCAAATTGAGAAAGGCATTGAATCTTTTTGCAAATTTAAGACCTGCATACCTGTATGAAGAATTAAAAGAGGCATGCCCGTTGCGGGAGGACATTATCGGGGACGGCTTTGATATGATGATCATGAGGGAACTGACCGGAGGACTCTACTTTGGAGACCGTGTGACCGAAGAGCGTAACGGAGTCATGACAGCCGTAGATACCCTTACATATAATGAGAATGAGATCCGAAGAATTGCAGTCCGTGGTTTTGACATTGCAATGAAGCGTAGAAAAAAAGTAACCAGCGTGGACAAAGCAAATGTACTAGATTCTTCAAGACTTTGGAGAAAAGTGGTAGAGGAAGTGGCAAAGGATTATCCGGAAGTGTCCTATGAACATATGTTAGTGGATAACTGTGCAATGCAGCTTGTCAAAGATCCGGCACAGTTCGATGTGATCTTAACAGAGAATATGTTTGGAGATATTTTATCCGATGAAGCGAGCATGGTGACCGGTTCGATCGGAATGTTATCCTCTGCAAGTTTAAATGAGACAAAATTCGGACTTTATGAGCCAAGCGGCGGTTCAGCACCGGATATTGCAGGAAAGGGAATTGCAAATCCGATCGCAACGATCTTAAGTGCGGCTATGATGCTTCGTTATTCCTTTGATTTAGATGCAGAAGCAGATGCAGTGGAAAATGCTGTAAAACAGGTGTTAAAAGACAAATACCGCACAATAGACATTATGCCGCAGGAGGCAGAGCGCGCAGGAGAAGTGACACAGGTAGGTACCTCAAAAATGGGTGATCTGATCTGTGAGAGAATACAGAAATAAGGAGAATAGATATGAAAAGTGATAACGTAAAAAAAGGGATGCAGCAGGCACCACACCGTTCTTTATTTAATGCACTGGGATTTACAAAAGAAGAAATGGACAAACCGTTAGTAGGTATTGTCAGTTCCTATAATGAGATCGTTCCGGGTCATATGAACCTGGATAAAATTGTAAATGCCGTAAAAATGGGCGTTGCAGAAGCAGGCGGAGTACCGGTTGTATTTCCTGCCATTGCAGTCTGTGACGGAATTGCCATGGGACATATCGGTATGAAATATTCCTTAGTAACAAGGGATCTGATCTGTGATTCTACTGAGTGTATGGCATTAGCACACCAGTTTGATGCACTGGTCATGGTGCCAAACTGTGATAAAAACGTACCGGGACTTTTGATGGCAGCAGCCAGAGTCAATGTACCGACCGTATTTGTGTCCGGTGGACCAATGTTAGCAGGTCATGTCAAGGGCAAAAAACGCAGCCTTTCTTCCATGTTTGAGGCAGTCGGCTCTTATGCGGCAGGAACTATGAGCGAAGAGGACGTCTGTGAATATGAGGAAAAGGTATGTCCAACCTGCGGTTCCTGCTCCGGTATGTATACGGCAAATTCTATGAACTGTTTAACCGAGGCACTTGGCATGGGCTTACAGGGCAACGGAACGATCCCAGCAGTATATTCCGAGAGGATCCGTCTTGCAAAACATGCAGGAATGGCAGTGATGGAAATGTATAAAAAAGATATCCGTCCAAGAGATATCATGACAAAAGAAGCAATCCTAAATGCATTGACAGTGGATATGGCACTTGGATGTTCTACGAACAGTATGCTGCATCTTCCGGCGATCGCACATGAGGTTGGCTTTGATTTTGATATATCCTTTGCAAATGAGATCAGTGAAAAGACACCAAACCTCTGTCATCTTGCACCGGCAGGCCCGACCTATATGGAGGACTTAAACGAAGCAGGCGGTGTGTATGCGGTGATGAATGAGTTGTCCGAATTAGGACTACTAAACCTTGACTGTATGACGGTAACCGGAAAGACCGTAGGCGAGAATATCAAGGGCGTGGAAAATAAAGATCCTGAGGTAATCCGTCCGCTGGACAATCCATACAGTAAGACCGGTGGATTAGCAGTCTTAAAGGGAAATCTTGCACCAGACGGCGGTGTTGTAAAACGTTCTGCCGTAGCGGAAGAGATGATGGTACACGAAGGACCGGCAAGAGTCTTTGACTGTGAAGAGGATGCGATTGCTGCTATTAAAGGTGGAAAAATTGTAGCAGGTGATGTCGTAGTCATCCGTTATGAGGGACCCAAGGGAGGTCCGGGAATGAGAGAGATGTTAAATCCGACTTCTGCCATTGCAGGAATGGGACTTGGCTCTTCTGTGGCATTAATCACAGACGGACGTTTTTCCGGTGCGAGCCGTGGAGCATCTATCGGACATGTTTCACCGGAGGCAGCAGTCGGCGGACCGATTGCATTGATTGAAGAGGGAGATATCATAGCAATTGATATTCCGAATATGAAATTAGATGTCAAGGTAACAGAAGAAGAGTTAGAAGCGAGAAAAGCAAAATGGCAGCCAAGAGAGCCAAAGGTTACAAGCGGTTATCTTGCACGTTATGCATCCATGGTTACTTCAGGAAACCGTGGAGCAGTGTTAGAGATACCGAGATAGGGAAGCTGAAAGTGAGGGATTAGAGAACATGCAGTTAACAGGAGCACAAATCGTCATAGAATGTCTGAAGGAGCAGGGCGTAGATACGATATTCGGATATCCGGGCGGAGCAATTTTAAATGTGTATGATGAGCTGTATAAGCATAGAAGTGAGATTCGTCATGTCTTAACTTCCCATGAGCAGGGAGCTTCCCATGCAGCAGACGGATATGCAAGAAGTACGGGAAAAGTGGGTGTTTGTTTTGCAACAAGCGGACCGGGAGCGACGAACCTTGTCACGGGAATTGCAACCGCATACATGGATTCCGTACCAATGGTGGCAATCACCTGTAATGTAACCGTTCCACTGCTTGGAAAAGACAGTTTCCAGGAGATCGATATTGCAGGAATTACCACACCGATCACAAAGCACAATTTTATTGTGACAGATGTCAAAGAGTTAGCGGATGTGATACGAAGAGCATTCCGCATCGCACAGACCGGAAGACCGGGTCCTGTGTTAGTAGATATTCCAAAGGATATCACGGCACAAAAGACCGAATATAAGGCAAAAGAAATACAGCCGGTGGAGCGGCTGACACAGAAGATGACGGAAGAAGACATTGAGCAGGCAGTTTCTTACATAAGACATGCGAAAAAACCATACATATTTGTAGGCGGTGGAGCAGTCATTTCAGGAGCAAGCGAAGAGTTAAAAGAGTTTGTGGAATTAGTAGATGCTCCGGTTACGGATACCCTGATGGGAAAAGGTGCCTATGACGGAACCGGTGAACGATACACGGGAATGCTTGGCATGCATGGAACGAAGACATCCAATCTCGGAGTCAGCGAGTGTGATCTGCTGATCGCGATCGGTGTCCGTTTTTCAGACCGTGTCATCGGAAATGCTAAAAAATTTGCCCGTCATGCAAAGATTTTACAGTTTGACGTAGATCCGGCAGAGGTAAATAAAAACATTGTTGTGGATGCCTGCGTCATGGGCGATGTCCGTGAGATTTTGAAAAAAGTCAACGAAAGACTTGAGCCGATGGAGCACAGGGAGTGGATGGAACATATCTTAGAATATAAGAAACAGTATCCGCTTACCTATCATCCGCAGGGACTCAGCGGTCCATATATGATAGAAAAAATCTATGAACTGACCAACGGAGATGCGACCATTGTTACCGAAGTAGGCCAGCATCAGATGTGGTCAGCACAGTTTTATAAATATTCCAAGCCGAGAACCTTAATTACATCCGGTGGACTTGGAACCATGGGATACGGACTTGGAGCAGCGATCGGAGCACAGATCGGAAATCCGGAAAAAACAGTTATCAACATTGCGGGAGACGGATGTTTCCGCATGAATATGAATGAGATCGCAACAGCAGTCAGAGAGCAGTTACCGCTGATACAGGTAGTGGTCAATAACCATGTACTTGGAATGGTACGTCAGTGGCAGGATCTGTTCTATGAACAGCGATATTCCGCAACCGTTTTAAATGACGCGGTGGATTTCGTAAAGATGGCAGAAGCAATGGGAGCAACCGGAATCCGTGCGACAAACCGCGAGGAATTTGATGCGGCAATGAAGCAGGCACTGACCATGAAAACACCGGTTGTCATTGATGCGATCATCGATTGTGATGATAAAGTATGGCCAATGGTTGCACCGGGAGCAGCGATCAGTGAAGTGTTTACAGAAGAAGACCTAGAAAAAAAGGAAAGATAAGACATTGATAAATTTTATCATGTGAGCTATAATTGTGAAAGAATTCACAAGACAAAGAGAGCAGGAGGAGCGAATATGAGCAGAGTGTATAACTTTTCAGCAGGTCCGGCAGTATTACCGGAAGAAGTATTGAAAGAAGCAGCAGACGAGATGTTAGATTACAGAGGAACCGGCATGTCCGTGATGGAGATGAGCCACCGTTCCAAAGCATTTGAGACGATCATCAAAGAGGCAGAGGCAGATTTAAGAGAACTGATGAACATTCCGGATAACTATAAGGTATTGTTCTTACAGGGCGGAGCATCCCAGCAGTTCGCAATGATCCCGATGAATCTGATGAAAAACAAAGTTGCAGACTACATCGTAACCGGTCAGTGGGCAAAGAAAGCATGGCAGGAGGCATCTAAGTACGGAAAAGCCAACAAGATCGCATCCTCAGAAGATGAGACATTTTCCTACATACCGGACTGTTCCGATCTTCCGATTTCCGAAGATGCAGATTATGTATACATTTGCGAGAACAACACCATTTACGGAACGAAGTTCAAAACACTTCCAAATACAAAGGGCAAGACTTTAGTAGCAGACGTATCCTCCTGTTTCCTTTCCGAGCCGGTAGACGTTAGCAAATACGGCATTATTTACGGCGGTGTCCAGAAAAATATCGGACCGGCAGGAGTTGTCATTGTAATCATTCGTGAGGATTTAATTACAGAGGATGTTCTTCCGGGAACACCGACCATGTTGACCTATAAGACACATGCAGATGCAGATTCACTCTATAACACCCCACCTGCATATGGTATTTATATCTGTGGAAAAGTATTCAAATGGCTCAAGAAGATGGGCGGACTTGAAGTTATGAAGCAGAGAAATGAAGAAAAAGCAAAGATTCTTTACGATTTCTTAGATGAGAGTAAATTATTCAAAGGAACTGTCAGAAAAGAAGACCGTTCTTTGATGAATGTACCATTTGTAACAGGTGACAAAGACTTAGATGCAAAATTTGTAGAAGAAGCAAAGAAAGCCGGATTTGAGAACTTAAAAGGACACAGAAGTGTAGGCGGTATGAGAGCTTCTATTTACAATGCAATGCCAAAAGAGGGCGTAGAAAAATTAGTAGAATTTATGAAAAAATTTGAAGAGGAGAATGCATAATGTATCAGTATCACTGCCTGAATCCAATCGCAGAAGTAGGTTTGGATTTATTTACAGAAGATTATCAGAAAACAGAGGAATTGAATGACGCACAGGCTGTTTTAGTCAGAAGTGCAACGATGCATGACTTAGAGCTGCCGGAAGGCTTAGAAGCGATCGCAAGAGCCGGTGCCGGTGTAAACAATATTCCGTTAGAAAAATGTGCCAATCAGGGAATCGTGGTCTTTAATACACCGGGAGCAAATGCAAACGGCGTAAAAGAGCTCGTATTTGCAGGAATGCTTTTAGCTTCCCGTGATATCGTCGGCGGTATCGACTGGGTACTCGAAAACAAAGACAATGAGAACGTGAAAAAAGACGCAGAGAAAGCAAAAAAGGCTTTTGCCGGAAATGAGCTTGCAGGCAAAAAATTAGGCGTGATCGGCCTTGGTGCGATCGGTGTGCGTGTGGCAAATGCAGCAACACATCTTGGCATGGAAGTCTATGGATATGATCCGTTTATTTCCGTTAATGCAGCATGGAACCTGTCCCGGAATGTAAAACACATTAATTCCGTAGAAGAGATTTACAGTGCGTGTGATTTCATTACCATTCATGTTCCATTATTGGATGATACAAAGAAAATGTTAAATAAAGAAGCCTTTGCACAGATGAAAGATGGCGTTGTGGTTTTGAATTTTGCAAGAGATCTTTTAGTAGACGAGGAAGCAATCTTAACTGCCATTGAAGAGGGCAAGGTGAAAAAATATGTCACGGACTTCCCAAATACGATAACAGCAGGCAAAAAAGGCTGTATCGTAACACCACATCTTGGAGCTTCCACACAGGAATCCGAGGACAACTGTGCAGTTATGGCAGTAAAAGAGATCAAAGATTATTTAGAGAATGGAAATATCCGCAATTCCGTAAACTATCCGAATTGTAATATGGGAGCCTGCACACAGGCGGGCAGAATTGCAATTCTGCATAAGAATAAAAAAGGAATCATCGGTAAATTCTCAAATATTTTAGGCGATGGAGACATCAACATTACCGATATGACGAATAAGAGCCGCGGTGATTATGCATATTCACTGTTAGATTTAGAGTCTAATGTGACAGAAGAAATCGTAGGACAGTTAGCTTCATTAGACGGTGTATTAAAAGTCAGAGTCATCAAATAACAAGCAGAACAAACGGAGGAACCAATGGCAGTCATTCGACCATTCTTTTCGATTCGCCCAAGCGAAGAAAAAGCAGATAAAATTGCAGCCCTTCCCTATGATGTATACAACAGAGAAGAGGCAAAAGCAGCAGTAGCGAACCATCCGCTGAGTTTTTTAAATATCGACCGTGCAGAGACACAGTTTGACGATACCGTAGATACCTATGACGAGAGAGTCTATCAGAAAGCACATGATCTGCTCTGGGATATGGTAGAAAAAGGAGATTTTATCCGGGAGAAAAAAAGATGCTACTATATCTATGAGCTGACCATGGATGGACGCACACAGACGGGAATTACCGCCTGTGCGTCGATTGATGATTATGCAAACGGTGTGATCAAAAAGCACGAGAATACCAGAGCGGAAAAAGAAGCAGACAGGATTCATCATGTAGATACCTGTAATGCCCAGACCGGACCGATTTTTTTAGCGTACCGATCAAATAAGCGCATTAATGAAGTAGTTGACCGTGTAAAATCTTCAGACACACCGGTCTATGATTTTGTGGCAGATGATGGGATCCGCCATTGTGTCTGGGTTATAGACAAAGACGCGGATATTGCTGTGATAGAACAGGCATTTTCTGATATTGGCGAAATCTACATTGCAGACGGACATCATCGTGCCGCTTCTGCCGTTAAAGTCGGTTTTATGCGAAGAGAAGCGAATCCTGACTATACCGGCGAAGAGGAATTTAATTATTTCTTATCGGTGTTGTTCCCGGATGACCAGTTGATGATCATGGACTACAACCGTGCGGTAAAGGATTTGAATGGTATGTCCAAAGAAGATTTCCTTGCAAAAGTATGTGAAATTTTTGACGTATCTGAGATTGAACATGCGGCAGACCAAAGCGAAGAGCAGTTACGTCCGAAACAAAAGGGCGAATATAGTATGTTCTTAGGAGAAAAATGGTATCTTTGCCGTTTGAAAGAGGCAGACAAGAATCCTGACCCGGTCAAAGGACTGGATGTATCCCTATTACAGGATCTGCTTTTAGCCCCGGTACTTGGTATCAAGGACCCTAAGACGGATGACCGGATTGATTTTATCGGAGGAATCCGCGGACTGAAAGAGTTAGAGCGCAGAGTACATACGGACTGTGCGGTGGCGTTTGCCATGTATCCGACCTCTATTGGAGAACTGTTTGCGGTAGCAGATGCAGGATTGCTGATGCCGCCAAAATCTACCTGGTTTGAACCAAAGCTTAGAAGCGGACTGTTTATCCATGAGATTTAGGCAGGAGGATACCAATGACAGCAGCAGATAAACAAGAGATTGGCGTATTAAAGAACTATATAGAGTCGATTTTGCCGAATATGCTGGATTTTTGCTTTAATGTAGTGCTTGCAGTAATCGTCTATCTGATCGGCAGCAGGATCATCAAAGCAATCCTGAAGATGAACAAACGCTGGGCAGACCGCAAGGAAATTGATGAAGGCGTGAAGCAGTTTATCCATGCTTTTATCAAAGGTGCACTCTATGTTCTTTTGATCTTCATCATACTGACACTTTTTGGAGTGACGACAGCATCGGTCGTAGCCGTGTTAGGTTCCGCAGGACTGACACTTGGTCTGGCATTGCAGGGCAGCCTTTCGAACTTTGCCGGTGGTGTGATGATCCTTTTGATGAAACCCTTTAAAGTAGGGGATTATATTGTTGAGGATACAAATAAAAATGAGGGAATTGTCGAGGAAATCTCACTTTTTTATACAAGACTGAGAACGATTGACAATAAAAGTATTGTGATTCCAAATGGCACACTTGCGAATAACAGTATGACAAATGTTACCTCTGCGGAAAAACGCAGACTGGATTTAACAGTCGGCATTTCCTATCAGGCAGATATCAGACAGGCAAAAGAAGTTCTGAATCAAGTGATCTTAAATGAGCCGGCATGTCTGTTAGAAGAAGAGACAAAGGTGTTTGTTTCGGAGCTTGCAGACAGTTGTGTCATTATGGGCATCCGCATCTGGGTCAAGACCGAAGATTACTGGGATGCGAAATGGCGTATGAACGAAAACATCAAATACGCACTGGATGAAAATGAAATAGAGATTCCATATCCACAGATGGATGTGACGATCCGCAGTTAGCATGGATCATCGTTAGAATGGGATTATAGAAATATAAAGACAGTTAACATTATTCTTGTTAGGGAAGATGTTAGCTGTTTTTTTGTATGGAAAAAAGTCTTTGACAAGTGAACGGACGTTTACTAGAATAAAAAAGGTAAACAATCGTTTACAAGAAAGGAGAGATGCAGATGGGTGATACGAAAGAAGCAATTCTGACCACTGCCTTACAGTTATTTGCAGGCAATGGTTATGAAGCTGTTTCCGTCAGTGAGATCGCAGGAGCGCTTGGAATGACGAAAGGCGCATTATATAAACACTATAAGAACAAACGGGATATTTTTGACCATATTTTAATACGGATGGAACAAAGAGATGCAGAGCAGGCAGGAAACTGTGAGATGCCGGAGGGAACTTTAGAAGAAATGGAGGAGCAGTATCGGGACATTTCCATGGAACAGTTTTTTACATATTGTAAGGAGCAGTTTACCTATTGGACGGAGGATACGTTTGCTGCGTCATTTCGCAGAATGTTGACCTTAGAGCAGTTTCGTTCCGAGGAAATGCAAAAACTGTATCAGCAGTATTTAGTAGCAGGACCAATGGAGTATGTGGCAGATCTGTTTACATCATCAGGAGTCAGGAATGCAAGGGCTCAGGCGGTTCGTCTGTATGCAACAATGTTCTTTTTTTACAGTGTTTATGACGGAGCGGAGGATAAGGAAAGTGCAAAGAAGCAATTCCAAGAGGCGCTGAAAGAATTAGAGAAAAGCATTTGTAAAGAATAGTAAAAAATTGTAAGAAAAGAGGAAAAGACGCATTATGAAAAAAACAGAACCGGCTCTTTTGGGAGCTGATCGAAAAGTGTGCAATGATGCAGCACATCCTTCTGATTTTCCGGCAGTCGGAGATTTTGTGATGGCAGGAGGAACCGGGAAAGGAACCCAGGCAGTGATCCATCAGGTACTTCCAAGAAAAAGCGTGTTCATGCGAAAAGCGGCAGGCAGCGACCGAAAGGAACAGTTAGTTGCAACGAACATTGATGTTGTATTCCTGTGCATGGCACTGAATCAGGATTTTAACGTGCGGCGATTAGAACGCTATCTGTCTATCGCATGGGACAGCGGTGCAAAGCCGGTGGTGGTGCTGACGAAGTCAGATATCTGCGAGGACATAGAAGAAAAACTGCCCTATCTTTCAGCGGGAACAACCGCAGCGTTTTTAGGTTCTTCCGGTGTGGGAAAATCCACGCTGGTCAACCGACTATTGGGAGAAGAACGTCTTGCAACGGGTGACATCAGGAATGATGATAAAGGGCGGCATACAACGACGCATCGGGAACTGCTGTTTTTACCGGATGGCGGGATGGTCATTGATACACCGGGAATGCGTGAACTTGGTATGTGGGATGCGAAAAGCGGCATCGACCGTACTTTTTCGGACATTGAAGAACTGGCACTGCAATGTCGTTTTCGCGATTGTACGCATACGGTAGAACCGGGATGTGCCGTGCAAAAGGCATTAAAAAACGGAACACTTTCTAAGGAGCGGATGCAGTCCTATCAGAAACTTAAGATAGAAAATGATTACATGGAACATGCCAAAAGCTATTTAGAAGTAAAAGAAAAGAAGTTTAAGGAAATTGCAAAATACAACAAGAATCATTATAAGAAACAGAGAAAAAATGGAATATATTCGCAGTAAAAAATATGAAACAAAGGAATGGATGTCAAAGATCATGGGTCCAAATCCCATCAAACTAGAAGAGGAGCTGCTCTTATCGTGGACACCGGAACAGTTAGATTATATGCATGATGTTCCTTACTGGAGGGACATGGTACAGAGATGTAAGGGGGCAACCGTGCATGAAGTGCGTGAGATGGAATCCAATGAAGAAGTCTGGGAGGACTGGCTGAAACAGGAAAATGAATATGCCGTTGGAGACCGAAAAGCCATGGAAGCAGGCGGTGGAAAATACCTGAATTTTATTCAGATCGTTCTGCAAAAGAATAATCTTAGAAAAATGTAAGGATCAGAAAGGAAATGTAAGCTAAGAAAAGGGCAACGCATTTCCTTTTCTGCTATGATCAATATAGATTAGGGTGTCAAAAGGCGGTTTCAAGTTGCCAGCCACTAAGTTGTGAGGCACCTTTTGCCACCTAATCTATATATCAAAGAAAGCGAGGGCGAAAAGAATGAAAACAGATCAGTCAGCCGATGTACATGGGGTCACTCGGAGAGGGATATGCATTCTATATGCGACTGTATCCGTCTAGTTATCGGAAATACCGGACACCGGAAAAAACATATGATGGAATGATCTTTGTGCCGGAGGCAACGCCGATCGAGATCCGGTAAATTATAACGTTTTACTACAGAAAACAGTCATTTCGCTACATGATACTTTAGCAGAGCGATACTTTTTCCGATAATTATATTAGAAAAAACAGGATGATCGGGAAAGGAGACAGGCGATGCAGATAAAATATACCAACGGGATCGGCTGGGGTTCTAATATGCTAAAGAGCTCACAGGAGAAGTTACAGCGTCAGGCTGAAAGAGACAGTAAGGTGGCATTTTTTGAAGCACAAAAGGAAAATCTGAAAAACAGGGAGTCTTTGGATTTAGACGATATCGCAAAGAAATTAGAACTGTTACATTCCTATGATGACCAGATCGCGGCAGCAAAACAGGAATATAACAGCTCACAGATGTTCCATGTGATGGATGAAGCAATAGAACGCGGCGAACAGATGGCAAAAGAAGCGAAGAAAAATGAGCCGAAGACAGAAGAAGAGAGAAGAGAAGAAGCAATCAAGGAAGCAAACGGAACAGAAGATAGCGAAGGAATGCTTTCTGAAATTTTAGATGAGCAGTTAGATACGATAAGTGATGACAATGGAACGGACACACTGGTAATTTCCGGTAAGGGAATGGAGTATTGTAAGCAGTTATATGCTGCGGAATCTGAAAACCAGACAGAAGAAGCGGATGCAGAAAATTTAAGGTTGAAATCTATGCAGAAATAGGATATCGTAATTTTGTGAAATCATTCATAAAATTGAAATGGAGGTATCAGGATCATGGGAAAAAGATTAGTTGCATATTTTTCAGCAAGTGGAGTTACAAAGGGACTGGCAGAAAAATTAGCGGAGGCGATAGAAGCTGATATTTTTGAAATAGCACCGGTGGAACCGTATACAGAGGCAGACCTCAAGTGGACGAATCCACTGGCACGATGCAATAGAGAAAAAGCCGGCAAAAAAGATGTGGCAATAAAAGAAACGGTACAGGATATGGACAGTTACGAGACTTTGTATATCGGTTTTCCAATCTGGTACTGGGCTGCACCAAATATCATCAATACGTTTGTAAAGCAGTATGACCTTTCCGGAAAGAAAATTGTACTTTTTGCAACCTCCGGTGGCAGCAATATCGGAAAGACAGCCGAGAAGTTAAAACCATATCTGAGCGCAGGAGCCGAGATCGCAGGCGCAGAAGTTTTGAACCAGAACCCGAGTCTGGAAGAATTGAAGCAGTGGGCAGTGTGGTAATTTCACAGAGAAAAAATCATGCTGTGCACAAAACGCAGGATTTTTAATCAATGGAGGTCTTTGTGAAGTTAGGGCAGATCAGGACACCGGAAGATGTATATGATTGGATGGATGAAAATATCCAATACGGCTGGCTGGATACAGAAAACGGGCAGCATATCGGAGAAATGAAGAATTTCAGAAAATCATATCGTACTATGTCTTTAGAAGAAATTTTGGAATACAGGTTTGGAACATGCATTGAACAGGTCGCACTTATGAAATTTTTACTGGATAAGATCCGGGTTGAAAATAAGATGTTCTGCTGCAGAATCTATGAACCGGATGACTATGGAAATTTAGAAGATGATGAGCATATGCACTGCTTTGTCCTGTTTTATCGGGATGAAAAAGTCTATCATATGGAACATCCTAATTTTCAAAAAAAGGGAATATATGAGTATGCTTCAGAAGATGAGGCAATCAAAGCAATCGTAGATTATTATGTGGAGTTGCGTGGTGGCAAAGAAAGTCCCACGACGCAGTTCTATGAAGTCCCGCCGGGAATGTCATTTCAACAGTTTAATGCATTTATCAATCACCAGTAGATAGGTATTAGTTTGGAAGATCATAAAATGGAATGAGTGCAGGCTCGTAAACCATGCCGTATGATTGACAAAGGACAAAATTATTGAGTGAGTGATGCTCATGATATCATAGGAACCAGACAGGAGTGTTGGTATGCCCCTTGTCAAGTAGACAAGGTAAATATCATGTATCCTTTCTGGTTCCTGTTTTTTTGTTCTATAGGATTAGAGAATCTGAGAAAAATCAATTGATAGAATGAGTGTTTTGGACTACAATGAGAGAAGTGGGTGAATAATGAGACTAAAAGTGAGACCAATGAGACTAAAAATGAGACCAATCCGGTCGAAGATAAGAATTTTAAGATAGATTAGCAAAGAGAAAATATCCATGCAAATATTTGTAGACGCAGATGCCTGTCCGGTGGTGGACATCATAGAAAAAATTTCTAAAAAACATCATATCTCCGTAACCCTGCTATGTGACACCAATCATGTCCTGCACTCGGATTACAGTGAAGTGATCGTGGTGGGTGCCGGGGCAGATGCGGTCGATTATAAATTGATCAGTATTTGCCATAAGGGAGACGTTGTCGTGTCGCAGGATTATGGGGTGGCTGCAATGGCGTTAGGAAAAGGAGCGTATGCCATTCATCAGTCCGGTAAATGGTACACAGATGACAACATTGATCAAATGCTGATGGAAAGACATCTGAATAAAAAAGCCAGAAGAAGTTCGAATAAGAATCATTTTAAGGGAACGAAAAAACGGATAGAAGAGGATGATGCGAGATTTGCACAGTCATTTGAAAAACTTCTGCTGATGGCACAGGAAAGAAGAGAGTCAGAATGAGAGAAGTGAAAACCGGAAGATATGGAGGAATTTAAGATGATGCACGAAAATGAGAAAAAAGAACAGTTCAAATCCTATGTGAGTTTTTATAAAAGTATTATAGATCAGGACAGATGTGCGGTTGTGATCTGCAATCTCAAGCATGAGATTATTTATATGAATCCGGCGGCAGTGTTGAATTATGAGAAATGGGGTGGAGACAAGCTGATCGGAAGAAGTCTCTTAGGGTGTCATAATCCAAAGTCGGGAGAAAAAATCCAGCAGGTGCTTGACTGGTTTGCAGCGGATGGAAGCCACAACATAGTTTACACATCCCATAACGAAAAGCAGAATAAGGATGTATATATGGTGGCATTGCGAGATGCCGGGAAATTGATTGGATATTATGAGAAGCATGAATATAGAAATGCAGAGACAATGAAACCATATGATTTGTGGTAAATTGAAAAAAATGCAATGACATATACAGGGGAGGAAGTTTCATGCAATTACCATATTCTGAGGAACTGAATATTGAATATTTAGGGCAATTGTTCAGACATACAACGGAGTGTTACAAATTTTTCTGGTTTAAAGCAATTGTGAAAAAAGTAACAAAAGGAAAACTGGAATTGACCTATGAAGAGTTAGTGGATGAGATGATCGCGGATGCGTGGTATATGGTAACGGAATATCATCTGAACCTCGGACCGAAAGATACATTAGAGAGTCTGGTCACGCTGATAAAGCAAAAGAATCCGGAGTTAAAATCCAAAGAGGAAAAAACGGTTATTATAGATTTTTTAAAAAATACGGAGGACAAAGAGCTGATCAGTAACAAGCGGGCATTGACCTATAACGTACCGTATCGTTTGCAGTCTCCTTTTTTAGAAAATCTAAAAGGAAAGGATTGGAATGTTGGAGAAACTAAGTTAATAGAAAAAATCAATCAGGAAAACCGCCTGATCTATTATTTTACAGCATTGAACGGTCTTGCAACGAAAATTATCATACAGAAAGACTGGGCAGAATATATCGTAAAAAATCAGCAGATTATCTGGGGCTGGCTTGAATACAATATGATCTTATACATTCAAAAACGCAATCCGAATGTTCCGGGAATTGCAGATAAACTGTATCCGCCAAAGGAGCGTAAACTCGAAAAAATAAAGAACTACTGGAAACTTATTTTATCCTTAGAACCGATCCGTGAAATCTATGGGGATGAGATATTGACGGAGCAGAACATTTCTATCGATCATTTTGTACCATGGTCCTATGTGGCACATGATGAAATGTGGAATCTGAATCCTACGACAAAGAGCATCAACAGTTCTAAAAGCAACAATTTGCCGGATTGGGATACATATTTTAAAAAACTTGCACAACAGGAATACCGTTCATATCAGTTGATGTGGAAAAATGACATAGTTCATAAAGAATTTGAAAAATGTGCAAAAGAACATATCAACAGTGACGATATTCGCTATCGTGTTTATAGAAGAGGACTGGAGTATCCTGTATTTGCAGAAGAATTGAAGTCCATTATTTTGCCGGTATACCAGTCGGCACAGAACTGCGGATTTGGCAGGTGGAAGTATTGAAAAGAGAAATATTAGAAGAACTGGATACAGAAATCACCATTGGAGAGTTAGTGGAAACGATAGAATATGACTATCCGACATTTCATCTTTCGATGGATTGCTTCTGGTGTGAGGTAATAAAAGGGGATTTGGTGTTAAAAGAACATCAGGCAGCACGATGGTTAGATCAAAATTCTTTAAATGAGGTCGAGTGGCTGCCGGCAGATATTGCACTGATTGACAGATTGCAGAATCGGGATGGACTGAGATAGGGAAATATTTGGAATAAAACATATAGCAATCGGCAGGTTGAGCTGCCAATTGCTACATGAAAAAAATATTTTATATGATCATTGATCAAAAAAAGATAAATCTATCGTAACATTTTTATCGTCAAACACCAGGAACGGTTTTGACACAAAGTCTACTTCCTGTATTTTACCATCTTCAACAGTAAGAGAGGAAATGAGATTGCTGGAACCCCAGCCGTTTTTGGCCCCCATTCTAAGATTACTGAAAAACTCTCGGTTAGAGGAACATTATCTGTCAAAAATTGATGCAACTTATGCACAACGGAATTGGCATCAGCAGGATGATTTTCGCTAAGGGTGACCGGTTGACCCAAAAGGCTGCTAAGGAAAGAATCTGCTGTCTGTTGTGGAACATTGCGGATTGCCGTGATTTTAAAAATTTTATTCCTGAATACAAAGTAATTTCTTTCTAAATCAATGAATTTACCGCCCAATGATTGAACAACTAGGTTTTTTGAATTTTTCTTAATCTCAAATGCAATACGATCTTCTGTGATATTAAAGTAAAACGATTTAAGAAGCTCTGTTTCGCTTTTTTCTAAAAATAGCATACGAATATGTTCCCTAAGAAACAGTTTATCAATAGGCAATTGCATGTGTTTCAAAGAATATGAGGTTGCAAGTTCAGGGAATTCCTGGAGGCATTTGGTTTTAAACTTTTGTATATTAAACACCGTTGCATGCATCGTCAGTTGCTCGAACTTTTCTGCCGATATTTTCGATAATAAGTAGGTATATTTCCTCCTTGTAATGTATTTTGCGAGTGTCGTATCAGTGGAGAAATCAAATACATTTCGAATGTGAACGAGGGAATATCCCAGTGTTTCCTCAAGTTGGGCATATACTTCATTATTGCTCAAAAAGGAAGATCCCGGAATCAGATATTCCAAAGCGTCGAGAACATCACAGGTTAAATTATATAGGGTATCAGGAGAGAGTTTAAATAAATTCATATAGTCATAGCTCCTTTCTTTTTATGTTTCAATTTTGCCATGATGTACGGGCTGATTTTGTGGAACTTTTTTTGCACAGATTTGTTCGAATAACGTTAAATGTGGGACAAAATAAATTGAAAAACTCTGTGCATAAAAAATCCGAATGCCAAATAAAAAGAAAAGTATGTTGTCTACATAGAAATAGTTTTGGAGAGATATGACCTTTTTATTCTTGTGCATATGAGTTTAAAATATTATTGATATTATGTAACGAATATTATATAATAAGAATTACATAAAGGAGATTACATATGCCGCCGAAAGTAAAAGTAACAAAAGAAATGGTTTTAAATGCTGCATTTGAGATTACAAGAGCAGAGGGAATTGAAGCAGTCAACGCAAAAAATGTAGCAGCTTATTTAAAATGTTCTACGCAGCCGGTCATGTATAATTTTGCAACGATTGAAGAATTGAAATTAGCAGTCTTTGATCAGGCATTTGAATATATGAAAAGGAAGGTTGTTTTTCCAAAAGGAAAAAAGAGCGAATATCCAATGAGAGAAGTGGGACTGGACTACATCGCCTTTGCAAGAAGCGAACCGAACATATTCCGATTACTTTTTGAATCGTCTTATGCAGAAAGGTGTCCGGTAGATGATCTGGGGATTGATCTGGATTTTCAGCCGGTAATTGAAGCGTTTGCAAAATTTTTAAATATAAGCATCGAGGAAGCAAGAGCAGAGTGGCTGATACGTTATTTTATGGTCCATGGACTTGCCTGCCGGATAGTAAATCAAAAGGTGGACTATTCGGATGAACAGCTTTTAGAATTCATGGTTCGATTTGATGCAGGAAGGCAGTAGGATGAGGCGAAGATAAAGAGAGACATGACAGATTGTAAATAGCCAGACGCTAAGACGCAGAGCTGAAATCACAGAGGTGATTCGGTGCTGCGTTTTTGTTTTCAATAAGGATAAAAATGATGATTGTCAGAACAAAAATAAGGAATTAAAAAAGTGCAGTTAGAAAATGTGAAAAATACTGTAGGTACGGCAGAAAAAATTAAGACAGAAGAAAGTGAGGATAACAAAATGAAAAATCTTAAAACATTACAAACTCTTTCTAAGATGGGGAAAATATTGAGCAGAATAGCATTTGTCTTTGCGATGATAGGAGCCTGCGGCTGTATTATAGGGCTGCTCAGCTGTAGTTATGGTGCGGAGTTGTCAGGAGAAAAGCAGGAAATGAAAGAGGAGTAAAGTTCTGAAAGAAGGGCTAAGATATAAAACTGCTTTGGGGATTTTGGGGATGTTAGCTATCAGAAGGATTTTGTAGGAATACAGAATTCTTTTTTGATTGAGGAAGCATTGAATAGTGGATAAAGAACGTAGATTCGAAGTCCGAGGGGTGATTATGGGACACCTTCATTTTTATAATAGGAATCAGATAAAAGCGAACTGCTTTCTGATCCTTATTTTTTTAGGATAAAAGAGGCGTTAAAGGGTAGGTTAGGAGGTGCCTATGGGAACAGATTCTTTGTACTACATTATGGATTATAGTGGAAATTATTATAGAACAAACCAGGCAGACCAGCTGGTATCCGTAGTCAGTCAACAGGATGCAATGGTATTTACATTTGCGCAGGCAAACAGCCGGATATGTGTTGGGAAAAAGGCAGCATTTTATTGCATGATACCGATAGAAGATAGCGAAGATGAAACAGATGCAGCAGAATGTGAAGAGGTTAGTCCTGCTGAAGAAATGGGAGTGAATGATATGGAAAAACAGGAAAATACAGGTGTCGAGGAATATTTTTCACCGATAAAAGAACTGACATATGATGAATTGACGGAACAGGCTGAGAAGGATGTGTCCTCGTATGATCTGTCTGAGATCGACTGGGCAGAGTATTTGACACATTTTACTTATCTTGTGGAGGGACTTAAGGATTATCGGGAGGATCTGGCAAGTAAACACTCCGATATTGATCAGAAAATCTGTGATATTCTCCATTATATCGAACTGTGTGAGACAAATGATGAGGAAGCTATAGATCTGATCGGGCTGCTAAGAGTTTGCCGGGAAAACAGAAGAGAAATTAAAGACGAATTGCAACGTATAGAGTATTTTCAGAATAATTTTGGAACAAGTGCAAATGCGGCAAAAGCAAAGCAGGCTCTTAAATGTATAAAAGGACTTGAGAACAGAAAGTACAGGCCAAGAAAATATGAGAAGTTATTTGAAAATTGTATTTTAAGGGATAAGGATCCGAGCAAAGCGGAATTGCGCGGAATGCAGATAGGTTATGAAGACAGAAAACAAAAGTTTAGCATGGAACATACATATACATACGAAGGTGGTGAAGAAACAATGTTTGAGGAAAGAAAGGAAACGCCCTATGATGGAAAAGAAAATGACTGGCTTGCATTTGCCAAACAGCAGGCAGAATTTTATAAAAATGCCGGGCAGTATATAACAAATCTCCAGCTGGATATAAGAGAGCTTGATGATGAGATTGAAGCCATCCTGCTTAAAGCAGAGGATGCCCATTGCAATGCGGCACAAGGATATAAAGTATTCAAAAGGCTTAGGGAACTCAGGATAGAGAAGAAAGCGAAAACGAAGGAATTGAACTGCCTGTATGCTCTGACAGATTATATGGATTGTGATGCTCTTGCTGATACATGTGAGGACAATCTTGCTGAGATAAAGGGCATTATGGAAGTACAGGAGGCAAATGATGTGACGAGGATACAGCCGGTAGAGAATGGAGAAATACAGGTGGTTGCAAATATTAAAGATATGGTTGGATAAGAGGAAAGTAACCAATATAAATGAGAAATAGAAAATTATCAAGAACGTAATTATCAAAATATTGTCCCGGTATTGAAAAAAATGTCCCAACATGATATGCTGTTACATAGATACAATATAGAAAGAGGCGGATATCATGAAGAAAAAAAATGTGATAAATTTGGTAAAATATTATATGGAAAAGAATGATGCTGGTTTTAGGAATGAAGCTTATGAAATAGCAAGAGATTTTGATAATATGGGCGATTACCAGTTAGCAGAATATATTATGTCACTCTTAGCAGATGCAAACACATTTGTTCCTCAGATATCAGAATGTAGTTCAGCTTTTTTTGAGAAAGTAGAACCTATTGAAGATATGCTTTTATTACCAGATTGTATCACACAAGATCTTCTTGGAGTAGTCAATGCAATTGGAAGAAAGATGGGTATTCATAAATTCCTATTTCAGGGAGCACCGGGAACTGGAAAAACTGAAGCAGTAAAACAGTTAGCTAGAATTCTGAATAGGGAGATTTTTATGGTGGATTTTTCTGCTATTGTTGATAGCAAATTAGGGCAAACACAGAAAAATTTGATAGAGTTGTTTAAAGAAATAAACGCATTTGTTCATCCTGAAAAAGCGATTATATTATTTGATGAAATTGATGCCTTGGCACTCGATAGAACAAATTCAAATGACTTACGAGAGATGGGAAGAGCTACATCGACACTGCTTAAATGTTTGGATAGATTGAATGAAAATATTGTTTTAGTAGCGACTACTAACTTATTTGAGTGGTTTGATAAAGCATTAAGTAGAAGATTTGATTTTATAATTGATTTTAACCGGTATACAGAAGAAGATTTGATGGATATATCCGAGAAGATGCTAAATGCCTATTTGGATAAAATGAAATTAGGCGGTAGAGATATTAGATTATTTAGAAAAATAATGAGACTAGCGAATCCGATACCATATCCAGGTGAGTTGAAAAATCTTCTAAAGACATCAATTGCATTTAGTGATGTAAATGATGGAATGGATTATTTTAGAAGAATATATTATTCGGTTTGTGGTGAAAAACCAGAGAATTTGGCTAGACTTCAAGAACAAGGATTTACAGTCAGAGAAATAGAAATTCTTACAAAGAAGTCAAAAAGTAGCGTGTCGAGAGAGCTGAAAGCAGGTGTTACTAAATGAATGGATTATTACAGTTGAAAGGACAATTTGAAAAAAGAGGAAATGAGTCCATGGGGCCTACTTGTTTGCCGGCACATCAAAAGGTAACAGTAACGCATATGGAACAATTGATTACGCAGCTTTTAAAGGTAAAGGAATATTGGATAGATAATAATGATATTGCAGGTGCGATTGTTAGTGTTCATTACATTCGCGTTGTAGCAAAAAGCAATCGCCTAAAGAATTTGCTTGGAGATGTTGGAAAGAAACCGACTGATTCAATTCGGGGGGCAAAATTTGTTACAGAAAAAAATGAACAAGGGAAAACAATCCATAAGCATGTTTTTACACATTATGTTCAGATGTCAGCGATTGATAGAACGATTGATAACTTGAGAATTGTACAAGAGATTGTGAGGGAGGATTACAGTGGATGTATATCATCCGAAGATGTTAAAAAACTGGGAAAAGAGAAGAAGTATTTATATGCAGATAAAATCGCAAAGACAAATTTTATTAATATAATTGTGGATTGCTATTTTGTTGAAAAATTTGATGTTGATGAGGTTAAGGAATCTATTACAGAAGACTCCATTATTACTATTTATAGAACAAACATAGATACTAGAACTTTATTATCTAAATTTGGAATTGATGTTCTGGAAAGTAGAATTATCGGGGGTACAACAGTGCTATTGACACCACCGCAAGCAAGATTGTTATATGACAAGGCACCATATCTTATTGCGATGAATGTTGCGGATTTTTCTAAAATAAGTTTTGATGACGACTTGTTTGAGAATGTAGAGTTTAAAGAAGAGTGTCTTATTCCGCATCCGGGAAATGAGCCAACGATTGGTGTTATTGATACACAGTTTAATGAAAACGTTTATTTCCATGAATGGGTAGATTATAGGCCAATGCTTCCGATTGAAATATTAGAGCCTGAAGATTACAGGCATGGAACAGCTGTTTCATCAATTATTGTGGATGGCCCTAGGGGAAATAGTGAACTTGATGATGGATGTGGTCGGTTTAAAGTAAGACATTTTGGTGTGTCAAAGCAGAGTGGCTTTAGTTCATTTGCTATTTTAAGAGAGATTAGAACTATTGTTGAAAATAATCAAGATATAAAAGTATGGAATTTATCATTGGGTTCAAAAAATGAGATAAGAGAAAATTTTATTTCTCCCGAAGCAGCAGAGTTAGATCGAATACAAAGTGAATTTGATGTTATTTTTGTAGTTGCAGGAACAAATACACCGGATGGATTAAAACACCCTGAAATGAAAGTCGGAGCCCCGGCTGATTCATTAAATTCGTTAGTGGTAAATTCAGTTGATATGTATGGAAAGTCAGCATCTTATTCAAGACGAGGTCCGGTGCTATCGTTTTTTCATAAACCAGATATCTGTTATTATGGTGGAGATGGAACAAAAGCAGATGGAAAGATTGCGGTGTGCGCTGATGAATTAGGGGCGATTTTTCTATCAGGAACATCTTTTGCTGCTCCGTGGATTACAAGAAAACTAGCCTATTTGATTTATGTTATGGGACTTAGTAGAGAGGTTGCTAAGGCACTTATTATTGATGCAGCAGCAAAATGGGGAACTAATGGATATATTTCAGATGCAATAGGATATGGAATCGTTCCTAAACGTATAGAAGATATTCTAAATACTTCTGAAGATGAGATTAAATTCATAATTACAGGGACGACAGAGGATTATGAAACATATAATTATAAATTACCTGTTCCGGTAGTTAATGGAAAACATCCATATTTTGCAAAAGCTGTACTATGCTATTTTCCATATTGCGATAGAAATCAAGGGGTAGATTATACAGGAACAGAGTTAGATATACAGTTTGGACGTGTAATTACGGAAAACAAGAAAGGAACTGTTAAAACTAAGATTAAATCGATCGATGATAATAAGCAGACAGAAGAGGGACAGGCCACATATGAGGAAGAAGCAAGAGATATTTTCAGAAAGTGGGATAATGTTAAACGAATATGTGAACAGATAAAAGTAAGATGTGTTCCGAAAAAGGCCTACGATGCAGGAATGTGGGGCATAAAAATAATAACGAAAGAGCGAGTTGCATCAAGACATAAAAGGCCAATGCAATTTGGAATTGTAATTACGCTTAAAGAAATGTATGGAAAAAATCGCATTGATGATTTTATAAAAACGTGTGAAGCAAAAGGATGGTTAGTTAATCGTTTGGATGTTCAGAATCAGCTTGATGTTTATATACGTGCAGAAGAAGATATTGAGTTTGAATAGGCGGAATTTGAAAAAGCATAAAAAATAGTTGTAATTAGCAAATTTAGAATAAGAATTTTTGGGGGAATGATTTTGAAAACTGAAATAATAAAAGATATAAGACAAGGTTTTGAAACAGCATATATAAATGGAACACTTGCTTCAAATTTGGAATATAAGCCAAGCTTTGTTTCAAATAATCCAAAAGAAGGTAAAAAAGTAATTTCTACAATTGAAGAAGAATTATTAAGATGTGAACATTTTCAGATAAGTGTAGCATTCATAACAATGGGAGGAATTACACCTCTTTTACAGACATTAAAAGAACTTGAGCGAAAAGGAGTTGTAGGAGAGATTCTTACAACTAACTACTTGAATTTTAGTGAACCAAGGGCATTAGAAAAGCTGAATGAACTGAGTAATATTACTCTAAAAATGTATGATGTTGAAGTAGCAGATAGTGGTTTTCATACAAAAGGATACATTTTTAAAAAAGAAGAAGTTTATAGGATTATTCTTGGAAGCTCAAATATGACAAGTGCTGCTCTTACAAGTAATATAGAATGGAATACAAAAATTATTTCTTCCGAGCAAGGCGAAGTGGCTAGTGAGATCATAAAGGAGTTTAATAATCTTTGGAATTCGGATTATGCTTTAGATTTTGAAACTTTTTATGAGATTTATAAAGTGAGATATGAGCTAATCAAACATCAGCGTGAAGAGGCAAAAAAAGATATAGTTCCATCGTTTGAGAAATATACTTTAAAACCTAATTCCATGCAGGAAGAGTTCATAATAAATCTTCGTAAAATTATTGAAAAGGGTGAAGAAAAGGCATTGTTAATTTCTGCCACTGGAACAGGAAAAACATATGCATCTGCATTTGCAGTGCGTGAATTAGGATTCAAGAGAGTTTTGTTTATTGTTCATAGAGCCCAGTTGGCAAAACAGGCAAAGAAGTCTTTTGAGAGAGTATTTAATAATTCTGTTTCAATGGGAATTGTTGGAGATGGAAAACATGAATATGATAGTGACTTTATATTTGCTATGGTTGAGACATTAAATAGGGACGAGCATTTATTTAAATATAAAAAAGATACCTTTGACTGTATTATCTTAGATGAGGCACATCATAGTCCGGCGAATACATATCAGAAAGTTATGGAATATTTTAAACCCAAATTGTTTTTGGGCATGACGGCAACTCCTGATAAGAGGGACGATTATATTGAAGGTCGGAATGTTTATGAGCTTTTTAACCATCAAATAGCACATGAAATTCGTTTGCAGAAAGCAATGGAAGATGATCTATTATGTCCTTTCCATTATTTTGGAATTAGTGATATTGCAATGTTAAACGATAAAACATTCAAAGGAAAGATAATTACAGAAAAAGATTTCAATTTGCTTACAAGTGAAGAACGAGTAGATCATGTGATAGAGCAGGCACAGTATTATGGTTACAGTGGAGATCGGGTAAAAGGGTTAATTTTCTGTAGCAGAAATAAAGAGTGTGAGTCTTTGTCAAAGTTATTTAATGAGAGAGGATATAGGACACTTGCACTTAGCAATGAGACACCACAAAAGCTTAGAGAAACTGCATTTGAAAGATTAGCAATGAAGGAAGAGGATGCAATAGATGAATTCCAACCTTTAGATTATATCTTTTCAGTAGATATTCTAAATGAAGGCATTGATATTGTTGAGGTAAATCAGGTAATTATGCTTCGTCCAACCCAGTCTCCGATCGTATTCATTCAGCAGTTGGGCAGAGGATTACGTAAAGCTGAAGGTAAAGAGTATGTAGTTATTCTTGATTTCATTGGAAACTATGATAATAATTTCATGATTCCTGTAGCATTGTCAGGTGATCGTACATACAATGCAGATCTGATTAGAAAGTATGTTATTAGTGGTAATAGTACAATTCCAGGAGCATCTACAATTCATTTTGACGAGATATCAAAAGATAAGATATTCCATGCAATTGATCATATCAAGCCAAGTACTTTTAAGCAGTTGATAAAAGAAGGATATATAAATCTTAAAAACAGACTTGGAAGGTCTCCCAGACTCATTGACTTTTATGAGAATAATGAAATAGATCCGCTTGTAATTATCAAAGAGTATAAGGCATACTATTTGTTTGCTGAACAGATGGAAAGAACGGATGAGTTATTTAGTTTAACAGAACAGGAAAAATTAACGCTGGAATACTTATCAAAAACAATTTTGAGTGGGGTCAGACCAGATGAATTAGAAATTCTACGATTGCTTTTAGAGAAAAATCGAATTACATATTCTGAAATAATTGATGACTGTAAGCAGCGTTATAGTTATGAGATAACAAATGAAAAAATAGATGCAGCTTGTGAGGTACTTAAAGGGACATTTGTAACGAATAGTTCAGAAAGAGAAAAATTTTGCCGTATCAATATTTTGAAATCAGATGGAAAAGACTATCTTGAAAGAATATTGAGTTATGCAGAAAAATTGATGCATAAGGATTTCTATAATCAAATTCAAGACATTGTAGAAGTTGGATTAGCTAGATATAAGGATAAGTATTCTAAACCCTACAGACAGAAGTGTCCATTTGTTCTTTATGAAAAATATTCAAGAAGAGATGTTAGTTTACTTATGAATGCAGGAAAAGACTTATCTTCAACAATGTATGGAATGTCTCAACTCGGAGATGACGTATTTATCTTTGTTACTTATCACAAAGAAGAAAATACAGATGAAGAAAAGCAATACGTGGATGGTAAACCAGATTATGCAGATGAGTTTGTAGATAATGTTATTTTCAGATGGGATTCGCAGATTGATAAGAAGCTTGATGGCGCATATATGAATAAAGTCCTAAATACACCTAGAAAGCATCTTTTTGTTCAAAAAACAGATGCAGAAAATAATTTCTTTTATATGGGTGAGTTTGATGTTTTGGATGCATATGAGGAAGAGAAGAAAAACAATAGAGGTTTAATGAAACCAATCTGTAAGTTAAAATTTAGAATGCATACGGCGGTTAGAGAAGATTTGCTTAGATATTTGCAAAGTGGTAATGAAATGGAGAAAGAAGCGATATGAAAACGATAAGAGTAGTAGCAGCAGTAATAAAGGCTGTTAATGAAAGTGGAGAACCGGTTATTTTTGCAACACAACGTGGGTATGGAGAATTCCAAGGAGGGTGGGAATTTCCAGGTGGGAAAATTGAAGTAGGAGAGAGTCCGCAGGAAGCATTAAGACGTGAAATCATAGAGGAACTTGATACAGAAATTACTATTGGAGAATTGGTGGATACTGTTGAGTACGATTATCCAAACTTTCATCTGTCTATGGACTGTTTCTGGTGTGAGGTTTTGAGTGGCAATTTAATACTGAAAGAACATGAAGATGCTAGATGGTTATTAAAGGAGCAGCTAGATGATGTAGAGTGGTTGCCGGCAGATATTACACTTGTTGAGAAAATAAAAAAGGTAATGTAAATATATTATTTTAAAGCTTCAAAGATAGATGAAAAATTTTATTATATCTAAAACTATTCATGCAAATAGTCATTTTATTTGTAATGATTTGAAATAAGGAATATACTTAAAATAATAATTTTATGTGAAGAAGCACGAGATTTTTGAACAGAAGTAGCCTGTGACAGACGATTTTTATTATTTGATGTCACAAAGAAACAGTTATCAGATGAAGAAGAGAAAGAAAAGCAATTGAGACTTTCAAAAAAGAATTAGCTTCATTACCTGGTATTCAACAAGTGTATGCCTTAAAAATCATTGATGATATAAAGAATGGTGTTTTAGTTGTAGACCATTCAAAGACATTACTTGAGTACATCAATGAGTATATGACAAAAGATACATCCGATAAAATCCAAGAAATGGCAGATGCCTTTGGTTTAAATTTTGATGAATTTAAGAATATAGTTACAACATCTAAGAATGAAATGGAATTAAATGAGCATGACAGATTTAACACTCTATTAAAAACCGTTGATACAGATAAAGCTAATAAATATTTTTTAGATAAAGAAGGTGTTGATTTACAGGGATTGAAATTGAAATCAAGAACAAATCGAGAATTAAAAGAGTTTATTTTGGGAAAAAAGGAAGAGTGATGGAAAAGAGGTGTCAATTATGGCATTGGAAACTGTAGGTTCTGTATTGTATGAGAGATTGACGAAGAAATAAGGAAGTGAAAACATGCAGTTAGGATGGATAGATTTTTCAAAAGAAGACCGGCAGAAGGCATTAGATGTGATCAACCTTCTGAGTGAACAGGGAGCAGTCGATGAACTTGGAATCGGCATTATTCGTGATGCTTTTGCCAACTATTTCTTTCCTGGAACATCTACCATCCAGACCAGAGCAAAGTACTTCCTTATTGTTCCATATGTGCTAAGAGAAGCTGTTGATGGCAGGTATGGAAAGGATGCAAATAGAGTTTTAAGGGCTATAGATTCTGCTGAAAAAGATTGTGGCATCAGATTGTTAGAAGCAGATCCCAAGGCAGAAGGTGTTATTGGAAGTCGTGTATTGCCAAAGGGCTGGGTAGCAAGAAAACCATCAGATATCTACTGGAATGGAATTCGTACCTTTGGAATATTCTGTGATTATGGTCTGTCTATACCGGAGTATGTTTCATTGGCGGTAAAGCTAAAAGAACAGAAGTCTGTCAGCCGGTTGGGAAATAGAAATGATGATGCAGAGGAAAATGATAAGGATGATTCGGATGCAGGAGATATCGGCAATATTAGATTCTGGAATCTTCCGATTTATCATGATGATTGGAGAGACAACCTTACAATAGAGCTGACGCAGGAGGAAGCTTTCTATCTGGATAAGCAGATTCAGAAGTCAACGAAAGGGTCTCTTTTGGAATATGTGTTGAAAAATCATATTGATTTGAATGAATATGATGATTTTGCTTCTTTAACGGCTGAACTATCAGAAAAAGTAAGTGAAAAGCTGGCATATATGATGAAGCTTGCCTGCGATTTTAATAATCTGGTGTATATGGCAAGAGTAAGATACAATGTCATGCTTTCAGAAGGCGAGAATACATACGCAAATGATGAATGGAGCAGGTTGCTTCTTGATATCAGGCATAATGCGACAGTAGATCTGGATGCAGTGTTTGGAGAATTGCAGTTGATAAATCCAAGGGCAAAAAGCTTCCTGTGTGGGATACAAGCAGCATTTATGGCATCTGATACCCACATGGCGGATGAACTGATTCGTAAGAGGGAACGGAGCCTGAAAGGAGCAGCCAGAGCGAAGTTAAGCAGAACAAAGGAATTTAATCATTCAAAATGGGTAGGCGGTGGAATGCTTGATTACAGATTTTCAAATGCCAGAAGAATTGTGAATGACATCTATGCCGGGGAGGTGAGTGCTGATGTTTAGACCGGATTCAAACCGAGATAGAACGGATTACAGCGGTATCTTGATGCCTCCGGACGGATATAGACTGGACAGAGCAGTAGGAACTACATATTCACTTGATCTGGAAGCGCTCACAGCCGTGGCAATATGCCTTGGCTTATCTGAAGAAACAGATAGTAAGCTTATGCAGAATCCAATTGGTATGCTGAATGCATTGCAGAAGGTGTCAGATAAAATTGTGCTGTTTTGTGAAGCAGGACAGATTAAAGTGCCAACAAAACCGACTGCACTATCTATTTTATTAGAGAAAATGGTAGTAGAGGTCGCACTGCCAAAGGATAGACAGCTTGGTCGATATCCGTCATTTCATCCGAAAACATGGGTATTAGCATATGTAAACGCTGATGGAGATAAAAAATATCGTTTTGTGGTAATGAGCAGAAATCTGACTTTTGACAGGAGCTGGGATATTAGCTTTGCGATGGATAGCAGTAAAAATGTCAGACAGAAGAAAAAGACTCAACCTATCTGTGATTTTCTGGATTATCTTGTAACGAATGTGCATAATACCAGCAATAATGCCGGAAAGAAAAGAAATCTGATTCGTGGATTATGTGCAGACATTAAGGATGTATCCTTTTCACTTGATAGTAAAATATTTGGAGAGAATTTTGAAGTTCTTCCACTTGGTATTGGAAAAAATGCTTACCGGATGCAGGAGGATATTCTATTCTGCAAGGAAAGAGGAAATGCCAATTCGACATTTAATGAGCTTGTAGTGATGTCTCCGTTTTTATCAGAAAGTGTGATTGCAGATTTTAACCTGACAGACAGGGCATTGTCGGACTGTAAGAGAACACTTGTTACGAGACGTTCTGAGCTTGGAAAACTCAAAGCATCAGATGTAGATAATTTTACCATCTATGCATTAAAGGATGAGATTATAGATGGTGAGGAAGAAATTTCAGATGAACTCGCAGATAAAAAGAAACAGGATATTCATGCAAAAATCTATCTGAGAAGAAAATATTCAGATGTTGACCTGTATCTTGGGTCCATGAATGCTTCCTATTCTGCAATTAATAAAAATGTTGAAATGATGCTGTGGCTTGGTACAAAGAATATGTATCTGAATGGGGATAAATTCTTAGAGGATATATTCTGTGGACCGGCAGGAGATGTAAAAAATCCATTTGAAGAAGTTACAGTTGCGGATGCAGTTTTGGAAACAGAAAGTGACAATAGAAATCTGCTGGAGCAGAAAATTAAGGACTTGTGCCGAGTGAAAAGGCAGGCTGTAATTTCAGAAGATAATGAGAATGCTGGAAAGTACAAGATAGAGGTTGAGTTCAGTGGTATTGAATCTGATAGTGAGGTTACAGTATCACCATTTAATTCAAAGCAGGAGCAGACGTTGTCAGAACATATAGAGTTTTCAGAGCTTGAGATATTGCAGTTATCTGAGTTCTATGAGATTACGGCAAAATCAGGTGATGATACAATCCGCAGAATTATTATGATCCCTACAAGCGGTTTCCCGGATGACAGAGAAAGTGCTGCAGTAAACAGCGTAGTAAAAGACAGGGCATCATTTGTGGAATATATTGCATTTGTACTTGGCGATGATTATGTAGCATCTATGCTAGAAGGAAAGCAGATGGGAGAATCCGGCTTTTTTGCCAATTCGAGTGATGCAATGCCGGCACTCTATGAAAAGATGTTAAAGACATCTGTGGAAGAGCCGGAAAGAATAAAAGACATTGGATATGTGCTTAAGATGGTTACAGATAAGGATATTATACCGGATGAATTCCGTGAACTGTATGAGACTTTTTGTAATACTTTGAAAATCAGAAGATAACGAGGTGATGTCATGTCACAATTTAATATAGATGAAATTGAAAAGCGTACCCTCTCCGGTCTGAAGGATTTTCAAAGAGCGACTGTGGAGAGAGTGGATTATCTGTTCCGGCATAATCAGAATCGTGTGCTTGTAGCAGATGAAGTGGGTATGGGAAAAACTCTTATTGCCAGAGGAGCAATTGTAAAGACAGCAAGACTTAGAATCGAAGAGAAAGACGATCTGTTTAAGGTAATTTATATCTGCTCTAATCAGAACATAGCAAATCAGAATATCAGAAAACTTGATGTAACAGGAAAGAATGCCATCGGCTCAGTATCAGATACCAGACTGTCTATGCAGCATTTAAAGATTACCGAGCAGGAGAATGATCCGCAGATAAAGGAAGGCTTTATACAGCTTATCCCACTTACACCGGAAACATCTTTCCGCATGACCACCGGAGGTGGAAGTGTGCAGGAAAGAGCACTTATGTATGCCATTTTAAGGAGAATGCCGGACTTTAAAGGACATGCAACTTCTCTTGAAAAATTTATGATAATGGATGCTGTAAAAGCATGGGATGGATGGGCAAAATGGAATTTTGAAAATCGTGTGGCAGAATGCGAAAAGATGACGAATGGTGTCTATCCACAAAATGTGATAGAAAAAATTCTTAATTACCAGGAGTATGAAAGTATAAGGGACATGCTGCTTAATCATTTGCATGAAAGAAGATACAATAAACAGCTTACATATTCCAATTACTATGTGATGAATAAGCTTCGTGTGATGTTTGCGAGAATCAGTGTATCTATGCTTGAGCCGGATCTGGTAATCATGGATGAGTTTCAGAGATTTAAGTTTCTTTTGTCATCCGATGACAGTGAGCTTGGTATTCTTGCACACAGTTTCCTTAGTGGACATGATACAAGGGTACTTCTGTTGTCGGCTACACCATATAAATTGTATTCTACCCTTGAAGAGATAGATGAAAATCAGCTTGATGAGCATTATGCAGAGTTTTTTCAGGTTATGAACTTTCTTTTTGATGATGAAGTCAAAGACATTAAATTCAAGGAAGTGTGGAAGAATTATTCACATGCTCTAAGTGAGTTGAAGGCAGGGGACAGTGCAATTATCCGTATGAAGGAGCTGGCAGAAAATGCCATGTATCAGGGAGTCAGCAGGACAGAGCGTATATCTGTCATGGATTCCGGTGATTATACGGATGACAGCAGCGTGAAGCATCATTTGCAGATAGATGAAAATGACATAAACTCCTATATACAGATGTCACGATTGCTGTCAAAAACGGATTCAAATCATTCTTTACCGGTAGATTATGCAAAGAGCTGTCCGTATCTTATGTCTTTTATGAAGAAATATAAGATTAAAGAGCAGATTGAAAAATATTATACAAAATATCCAGATGAATTTGGAAGTGAAAGAGAACAAAGTCTCTTGTGGCTGAATCGCAATAAAATCAATAAATATGATGAACTGCCGAAAACCAATGCAAGGCTTGAGGCACTGAAAGAAAAAGCATTTACCGGCGGTGCAGAAAAATATCTGTGGATTCCTCCATCATTGCCATATTATGAGATGCAGGGAGCATATAAAAACAGCAAAGGCTTTTCAAAAATACTTGTATTTTCTGCATGGGAGATGGTTCCACGAATGATAGGTGCGCTTGTTTCCTATGAGGCGGAAAGACTTACAGTTGGAAAACTGGTACATCAGATAAAGAATCAGGATAAGAAGAATACGGGGTATTTTGCGGAAGGTTCGAGACGATACCCGGTGGCAAGGCTCAGGTTTAATGTTTCAAATGGAGAAGTAAGAGGCATGAGCCTGTTTGCACTGCTTTATCCTTCAAAGACACTTTCTGATATGTATTTACCGATTGAGTCATTGAATAATCATGAATCATTAGAAGTAATAGAGAAATCTGTACGGCTGAAACTGAAAGAGAAGCTTGCGATAATCGAAGAAAAGTATGGTGATTCGGGTAACAATAAGGAAGATGCCAGGTGGTATTATCTTGCACCGATGCTCATGGATGGAGTCATCTATGCAAAGCATTGGATAGAGGATATTGTGTGGGAAATGAATACAGACGAAGAGGATACAACATCTGAGGTCAGAAGCAGTTCAAAGGATAAGAGAAATAAGGGCTTTATTGCTCATATTGATAAACTAAGAAGTTATTTGGATGCCCCGGAAGAGATTCATCTTGGAAGAAAGCCGGAGGATCTTCTGGAAACATTGGTAAATATGGTACTGGGTTCGCCAGCAATATGCATTTATCGTTCTAATGGAAGAAGCACAGCCAGAGCAACATCGCTTGCAAAGGTATTTGTCAATAATTTCAATTTGCCGGAGTCAACAGCTATCATTGATCTTGCTTATGGCAGATGCAGGGATGATAATTCCCACTGGCAGAATGTACTTAAATACTGTAAAGATGGCTGTTTTCAGGCAATGATTGATGAATATATCCATATGCTGAAAGAAACAGCAGGTTTTCAGTCGGATGGAAATCAGTATCAGATCGTGCATGACATGATGATGGATTCATTGAAAATACATACAGCCACCTATATCGCTGATACTTATCCTGATTTCAAAAAGCGTATTAATGGAGCTGACAGGAAGAGTGATGGATGTCGAATAAGGTCGAGTTATGCAGTTGGATTTACAAAGGATGCAGGAGATAATTCCAAGGTAGTCATGCGTAAAGAAAATATCAGAAATGCCTTTAACTCACCAATGCGTCCATTTGTGCTTGCCACAACATCAATCGGACAGGAAGGACTGGATTTTCATAATTATTGTCGTGTGATTATGCACTGGAATCTTCCAAGTAATCCCATCGACCTGGAACAAAGGGAAGGCAGAATCAATAGATTCAAGTGTCTGGCAATAAGACAGAATGTTGCTGATAAATATGGTAAGGCAGACGGTATCACATTTAAGCGAGACATATGGACAGAAATGTTTGAAGCTGCTAAAGCGGAAAAGCAGAATGACCAGTCAGAGCTTGTACCATTCTGGTGTTTCGGAAAAAATCAGAGTGTAAAAATAGAAAGGCTTGTGCCAATGTATCCTATGAGCAAGGATGAGATGAATTATGAAAGGCTGATAAAGATATTGTCTCTTTACAGGCTTACATTAGGGCAGGCAAGGCAGGAAGAACTTCTGGAGTATTTATTCAAGGAGTTCAAGGACACAAGTGGATTGAAGAAATTGTTTATCGACTTGAGTCCATTTTCAAAGGGAAAAGAAGGTTGATATGATGAGAATACTTTTTTGTAACATAGCGTGGATGAAGGAGTATCGAGGAAATGAAGATGGAAAGGATACTCCGTTAAATGGTGGAAGCTATGTTGATGAGACAGGAGATGCACATGAAAAATATAATTTTACACCGGTGAATATGGAGGGCAAGGAGGGTTTATATTGTCTGGGGTTTTTCGAGACAAAATCACATAATGGTAAAGATGTCAATCAAATGCGGATTGAGAATATTGCAGGTTGTGAACTATTTAAAAAAGAAGAATCAGTAGATGATGTGCTTGTTGTTTATTGTGCAAAGCATCCGGCACATAAGTTTACGACGGTCGTGGGATGGTATAAACATGCTACAGTTTTCAGACATTATCAAGAGGCAGTGTTTGCTCCAGAAGATATACAATATTACAATGCAATTGCAAACTCATCTGATTGTGTCTTACTTCCTGCAGGGATCAGATCAAGAAAGGTACAATGGGAAGTCCCAAGAAAATCAAATGGTTGGGCTTATGGATTTGGACGGGCAAATGTGTGGTATGCAAGTGAAGAAGATAGCAGGTTACAAGATTATCTTACGAGATTAGTAAAACAGATTGATGAATATGATGGCGAAAATTGGATTGACAAGTACGCTGAGTAATGAGGTACACATATTATGGGAAACGAATCAGGTGAATGGATTATGCATGGCATGAAGTGGGACAATCCGGATTGCATCCATTCTGTAGATGAAGCAATCAAGTATATAAATGAATTTGGCTTTTTACCATTATTTAAGAATGATATAGATGGGTTTTCACTTGAAGAAAGAACTGTTCCAGAGTACTGGTGGAGTGATAATCCGGAGATTGATCCATGGATGTGGCGGGCTATTATAGCAAGGCGGCATGATATCGTCTATGGAAAGTTCTTTGATAAGAAGGCAGGATTTATATCAAAAAAGTGGCTTCCTGTATTTGCTAATTATCGCCGGGATGGATATGATTTTGATGCATTATATGATGATGGGAAAGCACCTAATAAGCATAAAAAGATAATGGTCAATTTTATGGAAGATAATGCTGATTCAGAGATTTATTCAAATGAATTGAAAAAACAGGCTGGATTTGGTAAGGATGGAGAAAAGGGATTTGATGGTGCTATAACGAATCTTATGATGCAGACATATCTGTGCAACTGCGATTTTAAGAAGAGAGTGAATAAGAGAGGCATTGAATATGGATGGGATGTTGCAGTGTATTCATCTATTGAGCATATCTATGGATATGATTATGTGACTTCCTGCTATAAGGATAATCCACAGGACTCATGGAAACAGCTTGTAGACTATATGCATGAGATGTTTCCGGATGCAACGGATAAGCAGATAAGGAAAGTGTTAAAATAAAACAGTGAATTTTTGAGGTGAATATACATAAAATGAATGCAAAAAAATCCGCAGCTTATTGCAAGCTGATAGAAAATGTAAAAAACAAATATCGAAAAAATCCTATATATGCTAAGAACACACCACATATTAAATATATGCTGATAGGTCAGGATTTCGGACCACCAGAAAAGGAAGAACTAAACGGTACGATTGCAAATGTCCGTAAGATGAATGATGGTATAGATGTGATGTTCCATGAAAATGTAGATTTGGAAGCAAGGGATTCACAGACGGATAAAAATATTGTCGGATACTTTGAACTGCTTGGTAAAAATGAAATTGACAAGAAAAAATATCCAGATTTGTTTTTCTGCAATTGTAATTTGGGCTATCGCAGAGATAAGTATTCTGGAAATATGACCAGAAAGATATTGGCAAATGATGCAGCCGAAATAAAATCACTGATTGACATTATAGAGCCGGAAAACATAATCTGTCTGGGTCTTGATACATCTGTGGTTGTAATACGAACTCTGATTGATAAAAAGTTTTCCTGCAATAGAGTATCTGAACTTATAGGAACTGGAGAACCTTATATTTATGGAGAAACATATATATATCCTGTAGCACATCCGGGGTATTGGGGTACAAGTACAAGAGGAGAGGATAATGTTATTGCAGATTGGAGGAGGATTAGAAAATAAGGAGGAGTCACAATGCCATTTAAGATTGTCCGAAACGATATAACAAAGGTAAAAGCAGATGTAATCGTGAATACTGCCAATCCAAATCCGATATGTGCAAGTGGCACGGACTTAGCAATATATGAGGCAGCAGGAAAAGAAAAGCTTCTCGCAGAAAGAGTGAATATCGGAAAAATTGCAAGAGGTGACATTGCTGTCACTGGTGCATATAATCTAAATGCAAAATATATTATTCATACGGTAGGTCCGGTATGGACGGATGGATTGCACCATGAATTTGAAATTCTGGAGCACTGCTATCGTAAATCATTGCAAAAAGCATTAGAACTTAAGTGTGAGAGTATTGCCTTTCCATTAATTTCGACAGGAGTATATGGATTTCCGAAGGATAAGGCATTACAGATTGCTGTGTCAGTATTCAGCCAGTTTCTTACCGAAAATGAAATTGAAATTATATTGGTAGTATTTGATAAAAGGTCTTTTCAGCTTTCCGTTCAGATTGTAGGTGATATTGATTCCTACATAGATGCTAATTATGTCAAGGAAAGTCATAGAAAAGAATATCCGGTGCGAAGCAGAAGCAACACCCGTATGAGAGAATTGCCAGAGGAAGCGTTCTATGATGAGATGCTTCCAAGAGAGGCAGAAGATAACTATCCACTGGAGGAAGACACAGGGTTAGCAGAGCCTTGTATGCTGTCAGCAGACATTTCTTTGGAAGACCAGCTTTCAAATATCGGAGTTTCATTTCATGATAAATTATTTGAGCTGATCGATGAAGCACATATTGATAATAAGGATGTGTGGAAACGGGCAAACCTTGATAGAAAACATTTTTCAAAAATTCAATGTGACCAGAATTATCATCCAAAGAAGAAAACTGTAATGGCACTCTGTATTGCACTGCAGCTTGATTTGGAACAGTCAAAAGACTTGCTTGCCAGAGCGGACTGGGCATTTAGTCCAAGCAGTAAGGTGGATCTGATCGTGCAGAAAGCGCTTATAGACAGACAGTATGATATCATGCAGTTGAATACGGTTTTGTTTAAATACACAAATGAAATACTGGGAGTCTGAATGCAGCAAAGTGGAGTGCAAATGGATATTTTATTCCTATCTTATAAAAATGTCGCCGGTTCAGCGACCATACTGGTATAAAACCTGTGTATTATAAAATCACAATAAAAAAACAAGATTACCGGATTGGTTCCGGGGACAGGAGGCATATATGTACGGTGCGATTTTAGGAGATATTATTGGAAGTCCATTTGAATTTGACAGAGGCGATAAGACAAAAGATTTTGAACTGTTTTCATGGGGATGTCGTTTTACAGATGATTCTGTAATGACAATCGCGGTGGCAGAAGCTTTGATGGAAACCGGAATAGATGCGGATGAAGAAAAAATTGAAAATGCTGTTCAGGATCAGATGCGTAAATGGGGAAGCCGATATTCAAGAGCAGGGTATGGCGGAAGATTTCGTCAGTGGCTTATGGCGGATCATCCGGAACCTTATGGAAGCTATGGAAATGGTTCTGCGATGCGTGTGTCGGCAGCAGGATGGTTATATCCGGATCTGGAACAGACCCGGGCAGCAGCAAGGGCAACAGCAAAGGTGACACATAATCATCCGGAAGGAATTAAAGGTGCTGAGGCAACGGCCAGCTGTATTTTTCTTGCCCGAAATGGAAAGTCAAAGGAAGAGATCCGGGAATATGTAACAGGAGAATTTCATTATAATCTGAACAGAACGTTGGATGAGATCAGGCCATTTTATCATCATGTGGAAAGTTGTCAGGAAACAGTACCGGAAGCGATCATTGCTTTTCTGGAAGCAGGGGATTTCGAAGATACTGTGAGAAATGCAGTTTCTATTGGTGGTGATACAGATACTCTGGCAGCTATTGCGGGCAGTATTGCGGAAGCTTTTTATGGTGTATCGGAAGAGCTGCGGGAAGAATGCAGGAAGAGAATTCCAGGCAATATGAGAAAAGTCCTTAACCAGTTTGAGAGAGAAATTGACAGGGATTGCGAGAGGGAAGAGACGACAGAAATTGTATTTATCCTTGACAGAAGCGGTTCTATGGCAGGACTTGAGAGAGATACGGTTGGGGGATTTAATTCCATGATCGAAAAGCAGAAAAAAGAAAAAGGTTCTGTGTTGGTTTCTACGGTGCTTTTTGATAATACGGCAGAAGTTCTTCATGACAGGGTAGATTTAGAGAAGATCAGGCCCTTAACAGAAAAAGAGTATTTTGTGGGAGGATGTACTGCACTTCTGGATGCTGTCGGAGGGGCAATCCATCATATTGGAAATGTACATAAATATGCCAGAATGGAGGATGTGCCGGAGCGTACATTATTTGTTATCATAACAGACGGGGAAGAAAATGCCAGTCGTTATTACAGTGCCAAAAAGGTGAAAGGAATGATCGAGCGTCAGAAATCCAGATATGGCTGGGAGTTCCTTTTTCTGGGAGCAAACATAGATGCGGTACAAACGGCAGGAAGATTTGGCATCAGTGAAGACAGAGCGGTAAATTATAATTGTGACAGCAGAGGAACTATGCTGAATTACCAGGTGATCGGAGAAGCGATTTCTGTATTCAGAAATGATGCGCGTATTGATGAAAGCTGGAAAAGGCAGATTGATGAGGACTACAAAAAACGGAGAAGTGACTGGGAATAAATCAGGCAGAAGAAGGGAGTTATTTTCTATATTTATAATGGATATTTTCCCTATATAAGAAAAATATATCAGAGGAACCGTTCTATTTACAGGACAGTTCCTCAGTTTTTTTGTATGAAAGTTCCCTGACATAAGTAAAAATCCTGCTTCTCAGTTCCTGGTCTGTCTGCATCGTCTGTACCAGTTCATACAGTTCCGGTGATTCGGAACGGGAGATGATGATCTGATCGGCTTCCATCTGGTCAGATATTCCATATAAAAAATCTACATTACAATGAAAAGTCTGTGCGATAAAACATGCAGATTGGTAGGAGGGCTCACGCTCTCCACGTTCGTAACGGCCGTATGCCATAGCCGAAATATTCAGCTGGCGTGCGGCTTCTGCTTTATTGATATTCAGGGACGTTCGAAGCTGGATCAGCCTTTCCGGACAAAAATTCATAAAATTCACCTCTTGATATTAACCAACGGTTATGATAATATATAGAACGATACTAACCAATGGTTATTATAAACGAAAGATCAGATATTACAAGAGTGAAAAAAGAAAACGTTGTATATAGGATTTTTACTTTCTTTTTATGTCAGCTTCCTTGAGAGGCTGTGAGTTGAAATGGCCGAAAAGACGGAATAGCGATCTACCAGCTGGTAAGACAAATAGTCGAAAGTGAGACCGAGAATAAAAATGAAAACGCTGAATGATTATATGGAAATGCCCTATCGTATGGAAATTATAGAAGATAAGGAAGAGGGAGGA